>ERZ827363.139-NODE-139-length-74798-cov-16.804222_pt1 | contig 74798 bp, 68 predicted proteins | sample MGYA00519776_ERZ827363 | MGnify/ENA primary metagenome ERZ827363 (study PRJEB31778, sample SAMEA3449288) | human gut metagenome | biome: human gut; feature: human-associated habitat; material: faeces | place: United Kingdom | collected 2010/2012 ... | reverse complement strand
AGGGTGGCCTACTTTTTAATGAAATTTATGGTCTACTAATAGTGTCTCCTATACACCACTGTTATTTTTAACAACGAGTTTTAGATTAACTATAAGGAATGTAAATTCACATAACGAATTAAATTTGTCAATTAAATCAACTGGTTTTAGATTAACTATAAGGAATGTAAATGAAGGTATAACAGTACATAATACTGCAAATGATGCAGTTTTAGATTAACTATAAGGAATGTAAATTTTACATTAAAAGAAAAATATTTATTTGCTATAGAAGGTTTTAGATTAACTATAAGGAATGTAAATATATTATTATAAGTAATTCCATCTTGACCAATTCTACGTTTTAGATTAACTATAAGGAATGTAAATGATTCTAAATTTATAAAAGATGATATTGTAAGTAATGTTTTAGATTAACTATAAGGAATGTAAATGATGATATTGATATATTTTATGGTACACTACCACTATGTTTTAGATTAACTATAAGGAATGTAAATTAAAAATAATCTTCAAACTACCAGGATTATTAATTGGGTTTTAGATTAACTATAAGGAATGTAAATTCCAATAATAAAGCACTACAGGCATCTGTAACTAAAGTTTTAGATTAACTACAAGGAATGTAAATTCATCTTCTGTGATATTTTCTTGACAGCCTATAGAGTATGTTTTAGATTAACTATAAGGAATGTAAATTTTGTAATAGCCCATACTTTAGTTTGAATTTGTGTAGGTTTTAGATTAACTATAAGGAATGTAAATTATTTATCTTGTCCACATCCTGCTGATTTTTCTATTGTTTTAGATTAACTATAAGGAATGTAAATTAAGGTATAGATAAGTTTTATATTATCTATGCTTTATTATTTTAAGTAATGAATTTACACCATACAAAGAATATTATTTTAATTCCACTGCAAATGTGTTAAAGGTTTTTTAAAATTATATAAATATAATATTGACGGTTAATTTAAAAATAAAGTAACATAAAAATACAATATTATACAAAGTTATACAAGTTTATAAGAATATATATTTTAAAATTTGACTATAGAAAATTAAAAAAATGGGGATCAATATGGGAGCATTAGAAAATACATTAAAAATGTTATTTAAATTAAGAAATGGGGGAGTAATAAAAAGGCAAGAGCTAGCTGAATATTTAGGGGTTAGTGAAAAGCAAATTGCTAGATATAAGAAAGAATTAGATTCAATGTTTACTATTGAAACTATTCCTGGACCTTTAGGTGGTTATAAATTAGTAGATAGCTACTTTCCATTTAAGGAGTTATTATCTGATAAAGAAATTGAATTATTAAAATACTATAGTAAATCGCTTCAATATATTAATAATAAAGAAATAGAAAAAGCTTTAGATAAGATGAATTATTCAATATTAAATAGTAAAAAAGATTTTAGTGCAGAGATAATACCATATTCAAGAATTAGAGATGACTTTAATATTAGTAAATTTGAAGGGGAAATTTATGAAGCAATTTTGGATAAAAATGAAATAATTATCTCATATAAATCTAACAGAGGAATAATAACTAGAAGAAAAGTTCAACCATTTAAACTATTTATATATAAAGGTGAATATTACTTAATAGCTAAATGTTTAACTAAGAATGATATAAGATATTTTAAGCTTACAAGAATAAAGGATATGATTAAAACAAGCTTTAAATTTGTAAGTGATTTTAATGTTGATGTTTATTTAAAAGATGCTAAAGAAAATAGTTTAGGAATTTTCTTTGAAAAAAGTTATAATATTAAGCTAATAGTTTATCCACCTATGGCTAATACAATTAGTGAGAGAATATGGGTAGATAATCAAGTAATAACTGAATTTGAAGATGGAAGAATATTATTTGAAGCAACTATGAAAGGTGGACCAGAAATAGTTTCTTGGATATTATCTATGCAAAGTCATGTAGAAGTTTTGGAGCCTCAATCATTAAAAGAAGAATTGAAAGAAGAATTAGAAAAAATGATAAAAAAATTAAAAGTTTGAAAATCCATGACCGTTTTTGGGAGGGATATAAATTATATTTAATTTAAAGTTAATAATAGGAGGTAAGTTATGAGGTTTAAAATAGAATTAAATGCTTTAGATAAAAAAATTCCTATTGGCAATAGATTTATGATTTGTAGCTTAATTAAGAGAGCTATTTCAGATGGGGATACAGAATTATTTAATAGTATTTATAAATATGAAGATAAGAAAAATAAGAAGATAAAAGATTTTACCTTTTCTATATATCTTAATGATTTTAAAGTTTCTCAGAGCTATATAGATGTTAATGGAAAAATTATAGTAACAATTAGTACTAGTAATTATAATGTTGGAATTGCAATTTATAACGGACTTTTAGGAAATAAGAGTTTTACTTATAAAGATTATAAATTAGAAGTTGTTAAGGTTACTTTACTTAAGGAAAATAAGGTAACTACGAATAGCATAGTTTGTAAAACATTATCTCCTATTTTTATAAAGGATAAAGAAGGAAAAGCTATAGATATTTATGATGATAGTTTTGAAGAAACACTTAATTATATATCTGATATATATTTAAAGACATTTAGGGGAATGGGATTAACTGAAAGAATTAAGTTTTCACCTATAGATATGAAAAAGGTTGTAATTAAAGAGGAAATTGCAGGTTTCCAAGAAGTGACTGGAAAGAAATTTATATTTATTGATGCATATAAGGGAGTTTTTAATTTACAAGGAAATATTCACGACCTTCAAATTTTACTAGAAGCAGGCTTAGGTTTTAGAAGAAGTGAAGGATTTGGTTTAATAGATTTAATATAAGGAGGTGGTATTTTGGCTTTGATAAAAATTGAGAGTGGAGATTGGTTAAAGAATGCATCAATAGTAGGGATTATAAAAGTATTAAAAAACAAAAGAAAAAGTAATGAAAATATTGAAATTGCAAGTAATTATATTCAATTTGATTCAGCAATGTTAGATGGATTTGAAGAAGCTTATTTTGAAACTATATTTGAGGAATATGGCAAAAGAGTATCTTGGAATAAATTGGTTGGATATATAGATGCAATAGAAGGTATAAACAAGCAAGCGATTACTTTTGAAAATATAAAGAAATTTAATAAGATAATCGATGATGTTAAAAAGATAATTAAATCTTCTAGTTATAAAAGTGCCTATCTTTTACTTGAGGATGGAGCTTGGATAGAAGGTAAAGAGAGTGAATTAAAAAAGATTAATTGTAAGAAGAAAGATAATCCTGAAGACTTTAAAGACAGTGTATTAATTCAATTAAATTTAATGGTAGATATAATTAATTGGTTTAATAGAAAAGATGTAAAAAGAGTAATATTAGCTAAAAATGTTATGTATGATTATATTCAACCGTTTTGGAATAACATAAGTATCTTATTAAGCAACAATAGTAATAAAGATATGTACAAATTATATAAAAATGATTTTATAGACTCTACAATTAATTATATTAATAGTGATACAGAGCTTTATAAGAATAATTGCTTTACTTGTGATAAAAAGATAAAGACATTAAATAAACCAAATGCTTTTGATTTAACATGGCTAGTTAAAACTGGGGTTGATATGAGGAGAAAGTCTTCTCATTTCTGGAATATGAATGGAGATGCTTATATTTGTCCAGTATGTAATTTATTATATTCATGTTTGCCCATAGGATTTAAAACGATAAATAATAAAGGTATTTTTATAAATTTTAATCATAATATTAATGTTTTATGTCAGGCAAATATTACAAAAATGAATGAGGAGATAACCTTTTCCCAGTTGGAGAATTTATCCTACTATAATGTAATAGATTCAATGGATCATATGTATACCAAAAATATTGAGAATGAATTTGAGAATATACAAGTTGTTAAGATAGATGGGAACAATTCATTAAGACCGTATAGTTTTAGTATATTATCACCTAATATTATGAAGGTGATATATCGCAATAAGAAAAATTTAGAGTATCTAATAAAAATAAAAGTAAAGATAACAGAAAAGTATTCTATAAATTTATATAATGAGGTAATAAACCGAATATATGAAGGTAAAAATCTATTTGATTTAATAAATAAACTTCTATTTATATATTTAGATGGTAAGTTTAATAATATTAAAGCAATTAGAAATATTATTATAATCAATAATTTCTTATTAGGAGGAAAGGCAATGAGGATTGATGATATAAATAAGTTCGAAAACTATGGTTATGAATTAAGAAAAAGCTATTATGAAAAAAATGCAGAAGCAAAATTAGTGGGTATTATTTATAGATTACTAAATTCAATTAAAATTAAAGATTCAAGCAAGTTTATGGATACAACAATTAATTCTTATATGTATTTAGGGAAAAGTATTCCAAAGGGATTTTCCTTAGCTCTTAGTGATAGTGATAGATTACAAAATATAGGATATGCATTTATTTTAGGATTACAAGGTGAAATAAATAAAGACTCTAAAAAAGGAGATGAAGGTAATGAATAGTATAAAGGGCTTAACAATGACTTTTGTTTTTGAAGCAGAAAGTGCAAATTATGGTGAAGGTATAGGTAATGTAACTTCTTTAAAAAAGCTATCAAGAGACAGTGGAAGAGCATATACGTATATATCAAGACAAGCATTAAGATATAATATAATAAATCAAATGGGGTGTGATAATACACCATTAGATTTATATAAAGATGTTATACAATTTGCTCCAGATGCAACAATTAAGGACTATCCTGAGATTGATTTATTTGGATATATGAAAACAATTAAACCGACAAGGACAAGACCAGCTGTTACAAGATTGTCAAATGCAATTGCACTTGAAACATTTAATGCTGACTTAGATTTTTTAACTAATAAAAATTTGTTAGATAGATATAATGAAGATGTTAGTAAGAAAAAAAATGGATCAAATATATCTCAAAGTGAAATACATAAATCTTACTACTCATATACAATAACTATAGATTTAGATAAAGTTGGTATTGATAAAAATGATAAAATTGAAATAGAAAATAGTGAAAAGGCAGAAAGAGTTAAAAAGCTTTTAGATGCAGTTAAGTTCTTATATAGAGATATAAAAGGAAGAAGGGAAAATCTTTCTCCAATATTTGCAATAGGAGGAGTATATTCTATAAAGAATCCTTTCTTTGAAAATAGAGTGAAATGTTATAATAATATGATTAATATTGAAGCAATAAAAAGTGTATTAAATTTAGACAAAGAAATTTCTGATAATACAAATGTTGGTTTAATTAATGGTATATTTAGAAATAATGATGAACTTATCAATGAATTAAATGCAATTGATATGTCTGAATTATTTGATAAGATTAAAGGCGAAGTAGACGCTTATTATAAAGAGTAGGTGTTATATATGAGTGCTAAAAAGGCAGTACGTTTATGCTTATATCAAAATCTAGTTAATTATAAAAAGCCTACAAGTTTTCAATTAAAAGAAAGTTATCCATTACCACCTCCATCAACAGTTATAGGAATGGTTCATTTTGCATGTGGATATAGTGAATATGAACCTATGGATGTTTCAATTCAAGGTAACTTTAATTCAAGAGTATATGATTTATATACTAGATATGAATTTGCAGGTTTAGATTATAGAGAAGATAGGCATCAACTTAAATTTGAAAGTAAGGATAATAAAACTTATGGAGCTGTAAGAGGAATTTCAACAGCAGAATTATTAGTTGATGTTAATCTTATAATTCATATATGTCCTACAAATCAAAATAAAATTGATGAAATATATAATGCTTTTAAATATCCAACAGAATATCTATCGTTAGGTAGGCGTGAAGATATAGTGCAGATAAATGAAGTTAAAATTGTAGAGCTAAATGAAGAAAGTATAGAATTTGAAGTTTTAGATGAAAATATTAACTATTATATACCAATAGATAAGGTTGTAAATAATGAGGTTGATACTAATGCTACAATATATACTCTTAACAAGGTTTATAAGAAGGAAACAGTAAGAAAAGGTGTGGAATTTAGAAGATGGGAAAAAAGTAGGGTAGCATATTGTGTTGGTGGTAAAAATACCATTGATTTTACAGAAGTACATAGAGACAATGATAAGAAAATAGTATTTCTTATTTAGTTTGAAGCAGTTATATTATTGTATAACTGCTTTTTTAGAGGGAGGTATAATGAGTAATAAAAATTTATTTTTAGCTAAAAGTAATCCAAAAGAAACTATTATGGAACATACTGATAAATTATTAGATGAATTTTATTTGTTAAAATCTATATATCCAAATTTAAAAAATATTAATTGGGAATTATTAAGGATAGCTTGTATTTACCACGATGTTGGAAAAATGAATACTAAATTTCAAAATAAGATAATATCAAATATAAATAGGCAATATGAAGCTAGTAATAAATTAGAGCAGATAAAATTACTAGAAGATAAATTAATGAAAGTAGAAGAAATACCTCATGGATATTTAAGTAATGCTTTTATTCCACGAGAGTTTATAAATAATAACTTTACAGATGAAGAAATTAGAATTTTATATGAAAGTATATTTTATCATCACAACAGAGAAAAGCTTGAAGGTAATAGGAAAACAGAGTTGTTAATGGTAATAAGGGAAGATTTAAGCCAATATATAGATGAGTTTAAGTATGATAAGCTTATTGATAATAATATTGAAATAAGTACTGATTTTATGAGGATAATAAGAGAGAGAATACTTATAGAAAACAGCATTTTAAACATTGAACAATATGAAATTGCTAGTAAATTTATTATGATAAAAGGTTTATTAAATAAAATTGATTTTGCTGCAAGTAGTAATGTAAAGGTAGAAATAGAACCAGGTAGATTAACAGATTTAACTAAGAAGTCAATTGAACCATATAAATTAAATGATTTACAAGAGTATATGGAGAAAAATAAAGATGAAAATTTAGTTATAGTTGCATCGACTGGTATAGGAAAGACAGAAGGTTCATTATTATGGATTGGCGATAATAAGGGATTTTTTACATTGCCACTTAGAGTATCAATAAATTCTATATATGATAGAGTAGTATCAAAAATTAGCTATGGGAAAGAAAAAACAGCTCTACTTCATTCTGATAGTGCTGCTGAATATATGAAAAGAGAAGCTGGAGGGATCATCGAAAGAAATTGCTTAGATGCAACAAAGCAATTATCATATCCATTAACAATATGTACTTTAGATCAGCTAATTGATTTTATTTTTAAATATGAAGGGTTTGAGTTAAAGTTAGCTACTTTAAGTTATTCAAAAATTGTAATAGATGAAATACAAATGTATTCTCCAGAGATGATTGGATATTTAATTATAGCATTGAGAGATATTGTAAAGATGGGAGGAAAGTTTGCAATAGTAACAGCTACTTTTCCTCCTATATTTGAATATTTTATGGAGTATGTAGGAATTAAAAGTAATGATGATTATAAGAAGTGTAGCAAACCATTTTTGAAAATGGAAAATAATAAAGTAATGCTAAGACATAAAGTTCGAGTATTTGAGGAAAATATAGCTGCAGAGAAGATAAAAAATGCGTATAAAGGACAAAAAGTTTTAGTAATTGTAAATACAGTAAATAGAGCTCAAGAACTTTATAATGAATTGATAAATGATAATAAATTTAAAGATAAAGTTTATATGTTCCATAGTAGATTTATTAAAGAGGACAGATATATAAAAGAGAAGTTTATATTTAGGGATGGACAATTAAAAAATCATTTTTCAGGAATTTGGATAACAACACAAGTTGTAGAAGCCAGTTTAGATATTGATTTTGATGTATTATATACAGAACTTTCAGATATAAGTGGCCTTTTACAAAGAATGGGAAGAGTTTTTAGAAATAGAAGTTTATTAGAAGATAAAGTTAATATACACGTATTTGTAGGGAATAGTACTTTACCTTCAGGAATTAGAGATGATGTGTCTAAGTATGATTCAATTATAGATATTGATATATTTAAAAAGTCAAGAGATGCTATATTAAAATATAATAATATGAAATTAAATGAGTTGGAAAAAATGAAGTTAGTAGAAGAAGTTTATTCTGTGGAACATTTAGAGAACTCAAACTATTTTAAGAAAATAAAAAAGATAATAGATGATTATGAAGGAATTATTCCATATGATTTAAAGAAAAACGAAGAGAGGTTAAGGGATATAGTATCAAAAGCTATAATTCCTTTATGTATATATGAAATTAATAAAGATAAGATTAATGAAGTTATAAATAGAATTAAGGTAGCTAATGATTTTTCAGAGAGAGTTCAACTTAAGGAAGAGTTTATGAAAAAAACATTAACAGTTTCAGAAGGTATATTTGATAGAGTAAAAAGAGAAGGCGGTATAGTGGAGAGTATAGAGGTAAATAGTTATGAAACTATTTATATAGTAAAAGGGGATTATTCTTTTAGTGGGGGATATACTCCTTATAAAAGAGAAAAAGGTTTTTCAGAAGATCAGTTTGTATAATAAATAAATTAGATACTAAATATGTACATAATTGATGATATGATTCAATTATGGATTTTATTTAGTATAAGGAGGGTATATGGAATTTAATTTTGATGATTTTAAGGTTCAAGGAACTAAATTTAATTACTACTATATATGCAAAAGAAAGTTGTGGTTATTTTCTAAGGGAATATGTATGGAAAGTGATAATGACAGGGTACAACAAGGAAGAATTACTCATGAGGACTCTTATAAAATTAAGGAAGTGAATAAAGAAAAATTAATTGATGGAATTATAAAAATAGATATATTAGAAAAAGACAGTGTAAGAGAAGTAAAATTGACCAGTAAGATGCAATCATCAGATAGGATGCAGCTTTTATATTATTTGTATTATTTAAAGCAACTTGGAATTAATAAAACAGGTACTTTAAATTATGTAAAGGAAAAGAAGGTAGAGCATGTAAATTTAACTGAGGAATATGAAAAAGAAATAGAAACTACATTAGTAGATATAAATAAAATATTAAGATTAAAGCTCCCACCAAAGATAGAAAAATATAGTATTTGTAATAAATGCTCATACTATGAATTTTGTTATGTAAAGGAGATAGACTGATGGGAAGAGATTATTATATTTTTTCTAATGGAAGAATTAGAAGGAAGGATAATACTATTTATTTTATAGACACTGATGATAATAAAAAAGGTATTCCAATTGAGGATATAGAAAGATTGCATTTATTTGGAGAGGTTGATTTTAATACTAAATTTTTAAATTATATTTCTAAATATAGTATTTTAATAAGTATTTATAATTATTATGGGTTTTATAGTGGTACTTATTATTCTAAGAAGAAAAATCTATCAGGAGTAGTTGTAGTAAATCAAGCTAAAGCATATTTAAATGATGAAATTAGATTACAGATAGCAAAATCTTTTATTGATTCTGCATTCCATAATATGTTGAGGAATATAAGAAGACATAAAAATGTACCTAAAGATATTATTGATAAAATATTAGAGGAAAGAAAAAATATGAATAATTCAAAATGTATAAGTGAGCTTATGGGGGCAGAAGGAAGAGGACGTAAAAAATATTATGAAGCTTTTAATTATTTTCTAAAAGAAGATTTTACTTTTAAAAGTAGACAAAAGAGGCCACCAATAGACCCAATAAATGCTCTTATATCATTTGGTAATTCGATGATGTATACAACCGTATTAGGAGAAATTTATAAAACACAGCTAGATCCTACAATAAGTTATTTACATGAACCTTCTACAAAAAGATTTTCTTTATCTTTAGATATTGCAGAAATATTTAAACCTTTAATTATAGATACGGTTATTTTTACATTGATAAATAAAAATATGATTACTAAAAAAGATTTTATCATTGAGGAAGGTCTATGTTACTTAAATGACAATGGTAAAAAGAAATTTATAAGAGAGTATGAAAATAAATTAAATACTACTATAAAGCATAGGACATTAAATAGAAAAGTATCATATAGGTATTTAATAAAGCTTGAATGTTATAAGTTAATTAAAGCAATTATTGGGGAAGAAGAATATAAAGCAATAAAGGTGTGGTGGTAAAATGTTCGTAATAATAACTTATGATGTAGGTGAAAAGAGAGTAAATAAAATAAGAAAAAAGTTAAAGATGTATTTAATATGGACTCAGAATTCTGTGTTTGAAGGAGAAATTACAGAAGCTAAGTTAAAGAAGTGTTTAGCAGAACTAAATAAGATATTAAATAAAGAAGAGGATTCTTTGTATATTTATAGAGTCAAAAATAGTAATAATATAAATAAAGATATAGTCGGATTTGAAAAAAATTATGATGATTTATTTATATAAATTTATTAATGCAGTAAATCAATTTCTAGAATATGAGCTCTTAAGCGGCACTATATCTATGTTAACATGGTATTTTTAAAAATATATAAATATATTATTGACGATGTACTGCAAATTAAAGTAATATATAATAAAAATAAATTGGCTTAAGTAGCTATTTATCTAGAAAAACTATTAAAGTATTTAGGGGGTTTTAGATTAACTATAAGGAATGTAAATAATTGTAATAGTGAACTTTTTGAAGATTATGAAGAAAGTTTTAGATTAACTATAAGGAATGTAAATGCACTTAATAGAGTTGCAATAAATTCTTTAATTGCATGTTTTAGATTAACTATAAGGAATGTAAATAATGTGGAAGGCAATGATCTAAAAGAAACTCTTAAAAGTTTTAGATTAACTATAAGGAATGTAAATGAATCTATATCTTTAATTTTTGATAAATGTATGCTATGTTTTAGATTAACTATAAGGAATGTAAATCGTATTATATTGTAAAATTTTTTAAAAGACTTTGACGTTTTAGATTAACTATAAGGAATGTAAATCGGAGCCGTGGAAATTGTGAAATTATTAAAATTAAAGTTTTAGATTAACTATAAGGAATGTAAATCCGGAATTGGCGTTATGGAGCTATAAAAATGGTCATGTTTTAGATTAACTATAAGGAATGTAAATAGAAAAAATTATACGCTTAGTATTGAAACTATTGCCAGTTTTAGATTAACTATAAGGAATGTAAATTAGAGGAAAAAACAAGATATACAAGTAACTTTATAACGTTTTAGATTAACTATAAGGAATGTAAATATTCTCAAGAAAGAATTTCTTAGTCAAAAAGATTATCGTTTTAGATTAACTATAAGGAATGTAAATAGGAAAAATTATACTTTGAGTGTTGAAACTATTGCTAGTTTTAGATTAACTATAAGGAATGTAAATAGAGAAGTGGAATGTTACCTTTATCAGATTTCCTTCATTTTAGATTAACTATAAGGAATGTAAATACATAGGCATGACGGTTTAGATCTTTGGTATACTGCGTTTTAGATTAACTATAAGGAATGTAAATTGGATAAAAGAAAACCTATATGTTGTGGAATATGAAGAGTTTTAGATTAACTATAAGGAATGTAAATCTATCAATCGAATTTGATGGTAACACTAAAGATTATTGTTTTAGATTAACTATAAGGAATGTAAATTATCAAGACCTTTAAGATGTGTTAATGCAAATAAACGTTTTAGATTAACTATAAGGAATGTAAATTAAATATTTCATCTGCTGCAAGTTCTGTAGTCTTACGTTTTAGATTAACTATAAGGAATGTAAATCAATAAGAACTATTTTGTCTTAAATCAGTAATATCTGGGTTTTAGATTAACTATAAGGAATGTAAATCAAGATATAGTAGATTTTTTAAATCAAATTGAAGATGTTTTAGATTAACTATAAGGAATGTAAATATGATGATTAAAGAAGTTAGGGAAGTTTTAAATTTGGTTTTAGATTAACTATAAGGAATGTAAATGCTAGAACTTATGTTGATAAAATAATTTGTATCATGGGTTTTAGATTAACTATAAGGAATGTAAATTATACTTCAAGTTTGTCACCAGCTTTGATTTCAACCGTTTTAGATTAACTATAAGGAATGTAAATTCTAGAACTGCGCTGTCATTACGAATTTCTATTCTCGTTTTAGATTAACTATAAGGAATGTAAATTATATGTAGCTACCTCTTCAAATTGAAATTCATTAGGGTTTTAGATTAACTATAAGGAATGTAAATTACAATTTTTATAACTCATTTTATGAACTCTCATTGCGTTTTAGATTAACTATAAGGAATGTAAATAAGAAATCAATTCTTGAGCTGAATAATCTTTACTTAAGTTTTAGATTAACTATAAGGAATGTAAATAAAGGGAAAAATAATATCAATGCCAATACTACAAAGTTTTAGATTAACTATAAGGAATGTAAATTTAACTAAAGATAGTATTATATCTACTCCAGAATTTGCTTTAGATTAACTATAAGGAATGTAAATTGGGTAAAAGAAAATTTATATGTTGTTGAATTTGAAGGTTTTAGATTAACTATAAGGAATGTAAATCATTGTGCTGCTGAACTTTTTGAAGATTACGAAGAAGTTTTAGATTAACTATAAGGAATGTAAATTGATATCGGAGGTTACATCAACTAAAGCAGTTAGATGTTTTAGATTAACTATAAGGAATGTAAATCTTAAAAAAGTGTTTATAGTATCTATAGCAACTTGCGTTTTAGATTAACTATAAGGAATGTAAATCCTGAATCGCAATTAGATTGTAACATATTTGTTCTCGTTTTAGATTAACTATAAGGAATGTAAATTAATCTCTGTTTTTCTTTTCTACTAATTCTGCTACTGTTTTAGATTAACTATAAGGAATGTAAATGTAAAGTCGCAAGTTTAGAGCCGGCAGTTGCTTCTAAGTTTTAGATTAACTATAAGGAATGTAAATATATTAGGAGTAGCCGTAAAATTAGGCGTAGATATAAGTTTTAGATTAACTATAAGGAATGTAAATCTTTTTTAATTCAACTTTAACACTAGAAATTAACAAGTTTTAGATTAACTATAAGGAATGTAAATTTTCCTTCACAGGTTCAACTTTAATCTTACCCTGTAAGTTTTAGATTAACTATAAGGAATGTAAATCACAAAAAGCTGGAAGATTCAATGACAAATCCATTGCGTTTTAGATTAACTATAAGGAATGTAAATCTAGTAATAACTATGTCAGCGACTACTTTATCGCTAGTTTTAGATTAACTATAAGGAATGTAAATGTTTCTATATCATATACAATTCCATTATCTATATCTGGTTTTAGATTAACTATAAGGAATGTAAATTCTATATTCTTTATCATAGCTAATTGCATTATATCTGTTTTAGATTAACTATAAGGAATGTAAATAGTTTCTTTATTAATTAATTGGGTTATCGTTTCTTCAGTTTTAGATTAACTATAAGGAATGTAAATTGAAATATAGCAGTTTCTATTGCATCTGTCATACTTGTTTTAGATTAACTATAAGGAATGTAAATTATCCCTGTTTAACTCTATTTCTTCATCATCTAATATGTTTTAGATTAACTATAAGGAATGTAAATCCTCGTTTGCATTTTGTAGTAGTTAACAATCCATCTTGTTTTAGATTAACTATAAGGAATGTAAATTGCGTTAGGTATAGTTACAATGAAAAAATCTCGTATAGTTTTAGATTAACTATAAGGAATGTAAATCCAAATAGAGCAAATGTATATGGAAGTTCTACTGTTTGTTTTAGATTAACTATAAGGAATGTAAATAGGCTACAGAGGAAGAGGATGTAAATAAAGTAGGTTGTTTTAGATTAACTATAAGGAATGTAAATTATATAGTTAAAGTCACTCTTCTGCATTTTTAATCATGTTTTTAAATTAGTATCTAATTCTTTTATTCAATATATCTACATAAAACAAATTTACCTACTTTTAATTTTTATATTTAGGTAATAAAGATATTTTTAGTATATGAAACACAAAGAAATCAATAGTATATTTTAATGCTTGTTGATAGTGAAAACATATAACTAATAAAGAATAATTAATCCAAAAAAGATTTATTAGTTAAAAATATTATAAAAAATCATAAATTAGCTAAATTAATTAGTGAAATCAGTTAGTCAGAGTTTAGAGAAGTGTTAGAATATAAAGTAAATTACAATAGAGAATTTTAATTATGTAGATTACATATAAATTAATATATTATCTTTTAAAAAGTGAGAAGAGGCATATGAATAAAAAGAGCGTATATGATTATTTTATAGGTTTATTGGCATTAATGTTAAGCTTAATAATAGTTATAGATATATTTGTAAGTATTCCTAAAGAAGTACGTCTATCATTTTATTATATAGAAAATATTATTAGGCTTATATTCATTGGTGATTATATTGGCAGATTAGTATTAAGTAAGAATAAGAAGGAGTTTTTTAAGGAAAATATAATTGATCTTTTATCAATTATCTCCATAAGAATATATTTGAAATGTTTTAAAGTAGTGAAGATTACTGAAATTATTCCTGCATATATGGTAATTAGACTATGTAAAGTTTTTATGGTTATAGTAAATATCATTAAATTTAAAGTTAAGGTAAGAGATGAAATAAGAAAAAATAAATTTAATTTTTTGCTGGTTATATCAGTAATAATAATTGTTATTGGTGCAGTAATTATTTCTACTATAGAAGGTATAAGTCTTGAAGATGCTCTTTGGTGGAGTTTTGTTACCTTTACTACTGTTGGTTATGGAGATGTACTTTTAAAAACACAGTTAGGTAGAATTTTTGCTGTTATACTTATGATAATTGGAATTGGGGTTATTGGAGTAATTACTACTACAATAACATTATATATAGTGAATTCCGGAAGAAGTAAGAGTTCAGATAATTACAAAAGTCATATTATTGAAGATATTAAAGAAAAGCTAGATAATTATGAAGAGCTTAGTGATGAAGATATAGATACAATTATAAAAGTATTATCATCTTTAAAAAAGCATGAGAAATAATAGATATAGTGATATAATGATTAAGTATTGATGAAGTATTTAAATTTAATGTAAAGGAGAAGAAAATGAAGAAGAATATTGTTATATTAGATGGAAAAAGCTTAGGCGATGTATCTTATGATAAATTAAAGAAGTATGGGAATTTTACTTATTATGATACAACTTCTTATGAAGAAGTAAGAACAAGGATTAAGGATGCTCATATAGTATTTACTAATAAGGTTGTGCTTGATAAAGGAAATTTATCAGCAGCAGAAAATTTAGAGTTAATTTGTGAAGTTGCTACTGGTTTTAATAATATAGACATAGAATATGCTAAGGAAAGAAACATAGCTGTAACAAATGTTGCAGGTTATTCTACTAGTACTGTAGTTCAACATACCTTTGCCACAGCTTTAGCTTTAATGGATGAAGTACTTTATTATGATAATTTTGTAAAGAGTGGTGAATATTCTAAGTGTGGATTATTTACATGTTTAAATAAACCTTTTAATGAAATAGAAGGAAAGACATGGGGAATAATAGGTTTGGGAAATATAGGAACAAGAGTGGCTAATATAGCAGAAGCCTTTGGTGCAAAAGTTATTTATTACTCTACATCAGGAAAAAATTCATCTAAGGACTTTGAAAGAGTTTCATTTGAGGAATTATTAAAAGAAAGCGATATAATATCTATTCATGCACCATTAAATGAAAAGACTGATAGATTAATAAATTATGATGCATTATGTCAAATGAAGAAAAGCTCTATTTTAATAAATATGGGTAGAGGACCTATAGTATGTGAAGAAGATCTTGCTAAAGCCTTAAATGAAGGAAAAATAAAAGGTGCTGCTCTAGATGTATTTGAAATTGAGCCAATAAAAGAAGATAGTCCAATATTAAAAGTTGAAGATAAAGAAAAACTTATTTTATCACCTCATATTGCATGGGCAAGTGTAGAAGCTAGAGGAAGATTATTTGATGAGGTAATAAGTAATATAGAAGCTTTCTATAATGGGGAAGAGAGAAATAGAGTAGAAAACTGAAAGTAAAATATTGACAAAAAAGTATTAATTAGATAATATAATAAAAAAGAATACTTAAAAGTAATGATTGAGAGTATTAGAAGGGTGAAGATTTTTTATATAAACATTTTTAAGGGGGCTATTAAATGTTAAATTATAAAAAATACAAAAGATTTGAAACTATAGAATTGAAGGATAGAAAATGGCCAAATAATACAATTAATAAAGCGCCTATATGGTGTAGTGTGGATTTACGAGATGGAAATCAAGCATTAATAAATCCAATGACTGTAGATGAAAAGGTAGAGTTTTTTAAGCTCTTAGTAAAGCTTGGGTTTAAGGAAATTGAAGTAGGGTTTCCTTCTGCATCAAAAATAGAATATGACTTTTTAAGAAGGTTAATTGAAGAGGATATAATTCCAGATGATGTGCTTGTGCAGGTTCTTACTCAGGCTAGGCCGCATTTAATAGAAAAGACTTTTGAAGCTTTAAAAGGAGTAAATCAGGCTATAGTTCATATTTATAATTCTACTTCAATACTGCAAAGAGATGTTGTTTTCAATATGAGTAAAAGTGAAGTAAAAGAAATAGCTATAGAGGGAACAAAACTTGTAAAGGAATATGTAAAATCATTTCCAGGGAAAATATATTTAGAGTACTCTCCAGAAAGTTTTACAGGGACAGAAATGGATTATGCTCTTGAAGTATGTAATGCAGTGGTAAAAACTTGGGGAGCAGATAAGAATAATAAGGTCATAATAAACTTGCCATCAACAGTGCAGATGGATACACCAAATATATTTGCAGACCAAATTGAATATATGTGCAGGGGTATAAAATCTAGAGAAAATGTTATTATAAGTGTACATCCACATAATGATAGAGGAACAGGGGTAGCTGATGCTGAAATGGCACTTTTAGCTGGTGCTGATAGAGTTGAAGGAACTTTATTTGGTAATGGTGAAAGGACTGGTAATGTAGACGTACTGACAGTTGCTTATAATATGTTTTCTCATGGAGTAAATCCGGAGCTTAATATTGAAAACATCAATGAAATAATTGAAATATATGAAAGGTGTGTAAAGATTCCAGTGCATGTAAGGCATCCATATGCAGGAAACTTAGTCTTTACAGCATTTTCAGGTTCACATCAAGATGCAATAAATAAGGGAATAAAAAAATATAATGAAAGGCATAAGAACATATGGCAAGTACCGTATTTACCTGTAGATCCAACTGATTTAGGAAGAGAATATGAGCCTTTAGTAAGAATAAATAGCCAATCAGGAAAAGGAGGAGTAGCCTTTATTATGGATCATTGTTTTGGGTATAAGCTTCCAAAATCAATGCAACAAGAGTTTGCAGAAGTAGTTCAGAAAATTTCAGAGTTAAAAGGTGAAGTACAACCGAATGAAATAATGAATGCTTTTAGAGAACAATACTTAGATATAAAAGAGCCCATGAAGCTTAATAACCTTAATATTGAAGATATAGTAGAGGTAAATGAAAAGGTAAATACAAAAGTAAAGGCAGAAATAACTTTTAAAAATGAAAAACATATCATTGAGGGAATTGGAAATGGACCTATTGATTCTCTTTTAAATGGATTATCAAAAAGCAAATTGATTAATGTTAAAATATTAGATTATAAAGAACATGCCTTAAGCATGGGTTCAGAAGCGGAAGCGGCTTCCTATGTGTATATGGAGAGACGGGATAGCTTTATAAAAACTTTTGGTGTAGGTGTAGATAGTAATATTACTAAGGCTTCTATTAAGGCTATGATCAGTGCTATAAACAGATTATATAGATAAATATTGAAAAAATTTATCATAAAGTATATAATTAATCTAACAAAATAATATGTTCGGTTGAAGGTAGTGGGAGAGCGATTTAATAATCCACCGAAGAAGTAAATCTTTCAGGTTTGTAGGACCGCTATTGGACGAGCCCTTGGAGAGACTCAAAATTTTTGAGCACCGAAGGAGCAAGACAGAAATGTTGAAACTCTCAGGTAAAAGGACAGGGGATTAAATAAAAATATTATATTTAATTTCTTAAATATTTTAAAAGTTTAAATATAATTATATATAATATTTTTATTAATCTCCTCCTAAAATAATAGGAGGTTTTTTTATGAAATTTTTAGAGATAGTAAAAAATATTTTAAATTTAATGAACAATTTAGTATGGGGACCACCACTATTAATTCTCTTAGTAGGAACAGGAATATATTTTACAGTAAAGTTAGGCTTTTTACAGATAACCAAGCTTCCACTTGCTTTTAAGTATTTATTTTCTAAGGATGAAGACCAAGTTAAAGGAGATGGTGATATATCTAGCTTTGCTGCTCTATGTACAGCTTTATCAGCAACCATAGGAACAGGAAATATTGTAGGGGTTGCAACGGCTGTGGGAACAGGAGGACCAGGAGCAATACTTTGGATGTGGCTTGCAGCTTTTGTAGGAATGGCCACAAAATATGCAGAAGGATTTTTAGCTATAAAGTATAGAGAATGTGATGAAAATGGTCAGATGTGTGGAGGCCCTATGTATTATATAGAGAAGGGAACAGGCAATAAGCTTTTAGCAAAATTATTTGCTTTCTTTGGATTAGCAGTAGCTCTTTTAGGAATAGGAACATTTGGGCAGGTAAAATCTATATCAGATGCAGTTACTAAAGGTTTTAATATTCCTCCCCAGATTACAGCAACTGTAATTACAGTATTAGTTGCTGCTGTTACATTGGGAGGAATTCAAAGAATATCTAAAGTAGCAGAAAAAATAGTACCATTTATGGCTTCACTTTATATTATAGGAGCCTTACTAATACTTATATGTTATTTTAAGGAGATACCAGAGGCTATTCTGTTGATAGTGAGCAGTGCATTCAATCCCCAGGCTGCACTGGGAGGTGCAGCTGGAATTACTATTAAAACAGTAATTCAAAGAGGTATAGGTAGAGGTATCTTTTCTAATGAAGCAGGTCTTGGAAGTGCACCTATAGCAGCTGCAGCTGCAAAAACAAAATCACCAGTTAAACAAGGACTTATTTCAATGATAGGAACATTTATTGATACTATATTAATATGTACAATGACTGGTCTTGCACTTGTATTGACAGGAGCATTTAATAGTGGACTTGAAGGTGTGGCTATGACAACAGCTGCTTTTGAAACAGCATTTCCTATAGCAGGTATTGGAAAGTTTATTGTAAATATAGGGCTTATATTTTTTGCCTTTACTACAATTATAGGTTGGAATTATTATGGTGAAAAGTGTCTTCAATATCTAGCAGGTATAAAGAGTATAAAATTATATAAGATAGTATTTATATCATTTGTTGCTGTTGGGCCATTTTTATCGTTGGACACGGTTTTTGTGATAGCAGATATAGTTAATGGATTAATGGCTTTACCTAATTTGGTGGGACTTATTGCTCTTAGAAAAGTAGTAATTAGCGAAACTGAAGAATTTTTTGCCAAAGAAGAGTTAAAGATAGAAAAAGTTTAAAAATATAAGTATAAAAGGTATTAACAAATTAAGGAGTAGATATGGTATGTTAATACCTTTTATTATTTTTGTTTAATTTTTTTGTAATAGTAATGTAATAAATAATTCAAAGAATATATATATAATTAAAGAGGGAGGTGAAAAGAGTGCAAAATAAGAGTGTTTATAATGGAATTGAAGAATATAAGGTTGAAAAAAATAAAACAACTTCAGTAACGATATTTGTAATATTGTTTATAAGTATTTTTTTACTTACGTTTTCTATAGTAATAAATATGTTTAATATAGATATTTTAAAGAAGGAAATATTTACAGCAGAACAGATGGAGGATTACATAAATATAGCTGATTCAGTGAGTTATGGAAGAGCTCAAGTTAATTGGCAGGAGGTTATGGCCATTGCCATGGTATTGTATGATGGAAACTCTACTTTAATTCAAGATGATGATTTGACTATGATTGCAGAACGATTCTTAGAAAAGGTAGATGCACTATATAAGATTAAGAATTTTCAAAGTGTATTAGAAGATTTAGGACTTGAAGAAGAACAGATTGTTGAAGCAAATGAGTATTTAGAAAAAATAAAGTACTGCTCACTATATGAAGGATTATATTACGATTATGATAAGATAGAGTTTATTGAATCAATAGAGCAGCAGGCATATATCAATTATAAGAAGTATGGTATATTGCCATCTATAACTATAGGACAGGCTATTTTAGAGTCTGGATGGGGAAAATCACAGTTAGCAATGGAACATAATAATTTATTTGGCATTAAAGCTGATAGTAGATGGAATGGGGATATAGCTACTATGACTACAAATGAAAATTATTCGGATGTAATTGAGGCTAGTTTTAGGAAGTATGATAGCAAAGCAGAATCGATAGAAGATCATGGACTATTTTTATATGAAAATGAAAGATATACCGTTAATGGTGTATTTATTGCAAAAGACTATCGAAGTCAGGCTTTAGCCCTTCAAAGCGCAGGATATAGTACTGCTAAAAATGAAGCTGGAGAGCTTATATATGCTGATAAGCTTATTAATATAATTAAGAATTACAATTTAATGTTATATGATACAAAAGTGGAAAGGGAGGATTGATAATTGAAAAAAGGACTTTTTTTCAGTCCTTTTTTCGTTATCTTATTGAAAACTTTTTTTCAGAAGGATGTAAATCTATTTTCTTCTGGCTTAAGTTATTTACTCTTATGAAGAAATTACCTTTTTTTATGTTATGAATAAATATATTTATTTTTTCTTCAGAGCCTTGAACTTCAATTTCTACCATGCCGTTATTAAGATTATGGGCATAACCAGTTAAATTAAGTTCAGCGGCGTTCATCTGACAGAAATATCTAAATCCAACTCCTTGTACCCTACCATCACATATTATATAGTATCTTACCATAGTTTAAATTTCCTTAATTTGAAAGTACATCAGTAAATGCTGATTCATATAGTTTTAATGTTTCTGAATTTAAGTTAGTAAATATTGTACATCTTGCTAAAGTTTCTTCAGAAGGGTAAGCAGCAGGATTATTTTTTGTTTCTTCATCTAACATCTCAAAAGCAGCTGTATTTGGTGTTGAGTATTCAATATATTCAACATTTTTTAATGCATTATCAGGATCACATAGGAAGTTTATGAAAGCTTCTGCACCTGATTTATTTGGAGCACCTTTTGGTATTACTAAAGCATCAAACCATTTATTAGAACCTTCTTCGGGGATAGCATATTTTAAATTAGGATTTTCATTCATGATATAAATTGCATCACCAGACCATACTGTAGCTAATGCTTTTTCTCCAGCTATCATGTTATCTTTAACTTCATCAACAACATATACTGGATTAGTTGCATCTCTTTGTGCTATTAAAGCATTTTTAGCAGCTTCAATTTCTGATGCATCAGTTGAGTTGATAGATGAACCAGTTTTAATTAAACCAATAGCCATTGTATCTCTAATTGAATTGAACATATAAACATTATCTTTATATTGTTTATCCCATAGAATATTCCAACTTGTTACAGGTTCAGTAACAACTGAAGGATCATAAATTATACCAATAGTTCCCCACATATATGGTACAGAATATTCATTATTAGGATCGTAAGAAAGGTTCTTATAATCTTCACCAATATATTTATAGTTAGGAATATTTGAAAAATCTATATTTTCTACCATATCTTCTGCAATCATTTTTTCAATCATATAATCAGAAGGAACAACTATATCATATGTTCCAGGATTAGTTTTAACTTTTTGATACATTATTTCATTTGTATCATAAGTATCATAATTTACTTTGATACCTGTTTCTTTTTCGAATTGGTTAATTAATGAAGGATCAATATAATCACCACAGTTAAATACGTTAATAGTTCCATTTTCTCCAGCAGAGCTTCCAGAGCATCCTACAAAAGCAGAAGATGCTAATAATACAGCTGAAACACAAGCAATAGATTTTTTTATTTTCATTTACTTTTCAACACCTTTCGTACTAAAATCTTTTCTATTTACTATTAATAATAGTATAAGCACTATTATAAACATTAATGTAGATAATGCGTTAATTGATGGATTTATTCCTTTTCTAGCCATTGAGTAAATCTCAATAGAAAGGTTAGTAACACCAGGACCTGTGGTGAAGAAGCTTATTACAAAGTCATCAATAGACATTGTAAAGGCCATAAGCATACCAGCAAAAATTCCTGGCTTTATTTGTGGAAGTACTATCTTTCTAAGAGTATACAAAGGAGTTGCACCTAAATCTAAAGCAGCTTCTTCTATGTTAGTTGGCATTTGCTTTAATTTTGGTAGTATTGATAATACAACATAAGGAATATTAAAAGTAATATGAGCTATTAGCATAGTAGTAAAACCAAATTCAATATTTAAATAAGGAGTTACAAATATAAATAAGCTCATAAGTGAAATACCAGTAACAATATCAGGATTTAACACAGGAAGGTAATTGATATTAAGCAATGCTTTCTTTTTAAATCCCCTCATTTTATGTATTCCTATAGCAGCAAAAGTTCCAATGATAGTAGCAACAACTGAAGCAATTACGGCAATTATCAATGTTGTTTTAAGGGCAAGAAGAATTCTATCATTTTGCATAAGCTCCTGATACCATCTTAAAGTAAAACCTTTCCATTGCCCCATAGATTTAGAGTCGTTGAAGGAGAAAACCATTAATGTTACTATAGGAGTATATAGAAATATAAAGATTATTAATAGATAAAACTTTTTGATAAAACTAGATATTTTATTTAACATTTATTTTCCTCCTTCCATACTTTCAGTACCTTCAAATTTATTCATTATAGCCATAGAAATTAAAATTATAATCATCATAAAGATAGCTAGTGCTGAACCAAAATTCCAATCTCCCATGGTTGTAAATTGGGTTTCTATTAAGTTCCCTAACAGCATGTACTGTCCACCACCAAGAAGTCTTGAAATAACAAATGTAGAAACAGCAGGCATAAATACCATTGTTATTCCTGTAATAACTCCAGGCATGCTTAATGGAAATATGATTCTAGTAAATATTTGTCTTTTATTTGCACCTAAATCTGCAGCAGCATCAATAAGACTGTTATCCATTTTTATCAGCACTGTATATATAGGCAGTATCATAAAAGGCAAAAAGTTATAAACCATTCCTAAAAGCACAGCTGCATCAGTATAAAGTATATTTATAGTATTTAAGCCAATGGCAGATAAAAAGTTATTTATTACACCGTTTTTTCCTAGTATAGGAAGCCATGCATATGTTCTAAGTAGAAAATTCATCCACATTGGAACAATAAATAACATGATTAATATATTTCTTCTATTAGATTTCATTTTTGAGATGAAATATGCTACAGGGTATCCAAGTATAAGACATAGCACTGTAGATTGAAAAGCTAACACTAGACTTCTTCTAAATACAGAAACATACTGTGAATTTAATACTCTTTTAAAGTTTTCTAAAGTAAAAGAATAGCCAGAAGCTGTTTCTTGTGTGAAGCTGAAGAAAACAATTATAATAAGTGGAATTACAATAAATAATGTGCTCCATACTATATAAGGTGAAGCAGGAAGAGTACTTGAACCATTATTCTTCTTCATTTTACATCATTACCTTTCTCATGATATGAATAGACTCTGGAGAAATATTTAATCCCACCATAGCTCCGATTTCTGCATTTTTTATATTATGTACAATCCACTTATGTTCATTTTCAATTACTTCTATCTCATAATGAACGCCTTTAAATTTAACGGAATTTACTTTACCAGTAATCATTCCTTTTTCAGGTGAGATAATTTCTATATCTTCAGGTCTTATTACAACGTCCACTACTTCATTGGAATTAAATCCTTTATCAACACATGTGAATACATGATTACAGAATTCAACTTTTAAATCTTCAAGCATTATTCCATCAACTATATTACTTTCACCAATAAAATCAGCAACAAAAGCATTGGCAGGTTCGTTATAAATATCTTCTGGAGAGCCCATTTGTTGAATTATTCCCTTATTCATAACAACAATAGTATCTGACATTGTCAGTGCTTCTTCTTGGTCATGAGTAACAAAGATAAATGTTATTCCAAGTCTTTGTTGAATTCTTTTAAGCTCACTTTGCATTTCTTTTCTAAGTTTTAAATCTAAAGCACCAAGAGGTTCATCAAGTAGTAATACCTTAGGTTCATTAACTAAAGCTCTAGCAATAGCAACTCTTTGTTGTTGTCCACCACTTAGAGAATCTATAGATCTTTTCTCAAAACCTTCAAGAGCAACAAGCTTTAGCATTTCACTAACTTTTTTATCTATTTCATTTTTTGATACTTTCTTAATTTTTAATCCAAAAGCTATATTTTCATATACATTCATATGAGGAAATAGGGCATATTTTTGGAATACAGTATTTAATTGTCTCTTATATGGAGGTAAAGCTGAAATGTCTTCATCGTTAAATAAAACTTTACCGATGTCGCTATTTTCAAAGCCTGCTAATATTTTTAGAGTTGTTGTTTTACCACAGCCGCTTGGACCTAATAAAGTAAGAAATTCATTTTTCCTTATATTAAGAGATAAGTTATTTAAAACAGTATTATCACCGTATGTTTTAGACACATTTTTTATCTCAATTATATTTTGACTCAATATAAACACCTCTTTCTGTATATTAAAAATTATAATTTATTACTAATATTTATATTAATTAAAATGATGGAGGAGTACTAATCCAAATAACTTTCGCTACAGTTTTTCCATTGTTTGAAATATAGTGGTTGGCCTTAGGTTTAAAATAGAAGCTTTGGCCTTTTTTTATCTTATGCTTAGTATCACCAAGATGTAGCGTTATATTACCAGAAAGTACAAATCCAAATTCTTCTCCTTCATGAGGATCTTCTTCTAGATATTGTCCTCCAGGTTGTAATGTAATCATAATTGGTTCCATCATGTTTTTCTGTGCATTAGGCACAAGCCACATAAGGGAATACTTTAATTCCTCATTTTCTGTTTCAAACATATCTTCATAAGTATATGTAATTTTTTCATCTCTATCATCGCTAAAAAATTCTTTTAAATTTGTACCAAGTATCTCTAATATATCTATTAAGGTTGCAATAGAAGGAGATGTTAAATCATTTTCAAGCTGTGAAATGAATCCTTTAGATAATTCACATCTATTGGCAAGCTCTTCCTGAGTGAGACCTTTTTCAATACGCATTCTTTTGATTTTATCACCGATTTTCAAACTATTCACCTCCCAGGATAAATCTCAATTTGTAGAACTATTACTAAACTGAGGGTTTAAAATTACTAAACAAACAAAGCATATTATATATATATTAGTAAAAAAAATCAATATTTTTAAGGAAAAAAATGCTTTGAAGTGCCAATCCTTTTTATTTTATCACATATATTGTTAAAAATGTTAAATAAAATATTAGAGAAAATAAAAGAACATTTAGTTTTATAAGATTAACAAAAAGATCAACAATTAGAATTTAGCAGCAGAACATTCCATGAATTAATGTAATGTGATATTATATATTTGTGGATTGTAATATCAGATTAATAATAAAGTAATTTATTGTTAGCAGGTTATGGTTTGTTAGCAATATTTATAATTCATATTAGTATGACTTGTGGGAGGATGGCAGATGATTAAAGGAAAAATTCATTCAGTGGAAAGTATGGGGCTAGTAGATGGGCCTGGTATAAGAGTTGTAGTATTTATGCAAGGTTGTACACTAAGGTGTCTTTATTGTCATAACCCAGATACTTGGACTTTAGATGGAAATAAAGATGCGTTAGATTTTACACCTGAAGAATTAGTAAATAAGATATCTAGATTTAGAAGTTACTTCGAGAAATCAGGTGGTGGAGTTACTTTTTCAGGAGGAGATCCATTAAAGCAACCTGAATTCCTTAAGGAAACATTAAAGCTATGTAAGGAAGCAGGAATCCATACTACTTTAGATACTTCAGGAGTAGGATTTGGAGATTATGAAGAAATATTAAAATATACTGATTTAGTTTTATATGATGTGAAGCATTTAACTAGAGAAGGTTATAAGGATATGACTGGAATAGAAATAGATGAAACACAAAAGTTCTTAGAAGCATGTAAGAAGATGGGTACTAAAATGTGGATAAGACAAGTAGTAGTTCCAGGAAAAACTGATAGTGAAGAATACATAAGAGAGCTAGGAAAGTTTATTAAGACACTGGATAATGTTGAAAAGGTTGAATTGCTTCCATATCACTTACTTGGTGTAAATAAGTATGAGACTTTAGGTATTAAGTATAGACTTGAAGGATTAGAAGCGATGGATAAGGAAGCTTGTAAGGCACTTTATAAATTCTTAGAATTATAAAAATAGATTTATTTTTACTATGTTTAAGTATTAATAAAGGATTTAAATGTTAGTTAAAGAAATAGCATCCCATTAATATTAGGATGCTATTTCTTTAATTGTTCTGAGAAAAAGCCAGGTTTGATATATTTTTGCTTTATACCTTCTATAACTAATAAATAAGTAGCAGCAGTATCAAATCTTGCATCATGGTAGTTTCCACTTCCTTGGAATAGTTCATTAGCTTTGGTAGCTATTTTATCTTGAGATATATTTAAGAAATCAATAACTTCTGAAAGTTTAGGATTCTTAATGCCATTCCCTCTTGGAGCAGGAATATTGCAAATGTTTTTATAATATGTCATAGTACAAAATGAGTTTTTAGGTTCCCATGTCTCATCAATCATACCCACTTCATAAAGAGAGTTTAGTTCATGTTTTAAGAATTTAATATCAAATTGAACATTGTGTCCAATAACAAAATCAGCATCAAAGAAGTCTTTCATAAAATCTTGTAGTTGATCTAAAAATTCCATTCCTTCAGAAAGCTCATATAATTTTTCAAGAGAAAATCCGTGAACTTCTTCAGCACCTGGATCCATTTCATCTACAGTAAAAAAGAAGTTTTTGCCAATAGTTCTTTGAGGTTTAGTAGTTGTATCTACTGTAATATAACTTAACTGACATATATGGCCAGGTTTTACGCTTGTGGTTTCAGTATCAAAAAAAAGTAATTTCATTTTTTCCTCCAAATGTATTTAATTATGATTTTATAATATCATAATGTGCTTTAATTAACAAATTACTTATTATTAAAAAAACTCCATAAATATGGAGTTTCAATGAAGTTCTTGAGACATTAAGTTAATAAGCTGTATACAGGTTTCTTTAGTTTTGTTATCTTTATCCAAGGTAGGGTTATATTCAACAAAATCAATACATTTTACATGGCTTGTACCAAATATTCCATGAAGAAGTATTTGGCTTTCTTCAAATGTTAATCCATTATTTACTGGGGTTCCAGTACCAGGAACATAAGAAGGATCTAGGCAGTCAATGTCATAAGAAAGATGTATATTAGTTAAATGGTTGTTATTGATTTTTCTTAGTAATTCTTCAATGGTGGCTTCAGCTCCTTTATTTTTAATATCTTCAATTGTCCACATATTTATTTCTAAATTATTTATTAATTTAATTTCGCCACTATCTAAATCTCTACAGCCTAATAAAAAAATATTTTTTGGATTTACTTTTTTTTTATTAAATAGAATAGATGTTAGAGATTTATATCCAAGGCCTATGGAAGCTGCTAAAGGCATTCCATGAATATTACCACTAGGTGAGGTTTCGTGAGTATTTAAATCGCCATGGGCATCTATCCATATTACAGCCAAATCATCATTAAAGTATTTACTAGTGCCTGCTAAAGAACCTAAAGCAAGTGAATGATCTCCACCTAAGATAAAAGGTATAGTACCATTATTAAGAGCAAGATATACTAGTTCAGCTAAAGAGGTGTTACATTCAATAACTTCATTTAAATATTTCATTTTAGGATTAATCAAAAATTTTTTCTTAGCATCTAGGAAAGGTACGCTTATATCGCCTAAATCAATAACATTATGTTTTTTTGCAAATATATCTATAACATTATTTTCTCTAAGTATTTTTGGTCCTTGCTCAACACCGGGTTTATCACAGCCATAAAAAAGAGGCATACCAATAATGCTTATATTCATAGAAAGACCTCCAATCATAATTACCTTATTAATGATATATTACATTAATAAAGTTAAGTAGATGTAATAATTTATAATAGATTATTAATATTTTGTCCTAAAACAATAAAAAAATGATAGTATATATTAAGGTATAAAGGAATATTATGTTTTAAAAAGTAAAAAATACACAAAATATGATAAATTTAAAAGTGGCAATTTTACAAAATACCATATTATATACAAAGATAATATGAATTTACTTAAAATATATTATATTATTATTGTAATATATTTTAGATTAGTTATATAATATTATAAGAAAAGGAGGCGGAAAAATGAGCAGAAAGAAAAAGAACTGGTCAACGACAAAAAAGGTAGTCTTATCTTTAGTAATGGTTTTAGTTATTTTAATAGGAACTGTATTAGGATTTTATAAGCATATAAAAAATAAAATTTATGTAAAAAAAGAACCATCAATTTCTAACAATGATTCAGAATTCAAAGAAGTTGAAGGAATTACAAATGTTTTATTAATAGGAGTAGATGCAAGAGATTTAGATGAACCTTGTAGATCAGACTCTATGATAATTGCAACATTGGATAATAATAATAAAAAAGTTAAATTAACATCGTTATTTAGAGATACTTTAGTAGATATACCAGGACATGGAGAAGCTAAACTTAATGCAGCATATATGCTTGGTGGGCCAGAGCTTTTAATGAAAACTGTTAAGGAAACATATAATGTAAGTATAGATAAATATATAATAATTAATTTTTGGGGATTTGAAACTATTGTTGATTACATAGGTGGAATAGAGGTTGATGTAAAAGATTATCAATTAGAAGAGCTTAATAAATATATAGGTGAATCAACTGGTGGAAATGATTGTCCTGTTGAAAAGGCTGGTATACAGACTTTAAATGGTAAACAAGCTTTATCGTATGCGAGAATTAGATATAACGTTGGGGATGAATATGAGAGAACTGACCGTCAAAGAGAAGTAATATTTAAAGTGATAGAAAAATTACAAAATACCAAGCCAAGTAAATATTTGGGAATAATGAATACTATGCTTGAATATATCAAGACAAATATTGATCCGTTGGAAGCTTTAAATATGGCATATACAATATATAAGCTCCCAAGTCTTGATGTGGAACAATTACAAATCCCATTAGTTGCTTTATCTGAAACAAGAAACTATAAGGAGTTAGGTTCTGTATTCTTGATGGATAGACTACAAAATGCAAGTATATTATATAACTTTATATATGAAAATAAATATCCAAATGAAGAAGAATTTAATTATGATTCATTAAAAACAGAACTTCAAAAATATGCAAATCAAGAATCAGTTTATAATAAAATGTACGATATAAATCCAAATGATTATATTGAAGCACAAGATGGTGAAGTCAAAAGAGGTAATAATTATATGGAAGCACCGCAAGAACCAAATTATGTACCGAATGAACCAATTTCTGCACCTGAAGAAGAAGCAGGTGATAATAGTGGACAAGTTCCACCAAATGAAGATTCTGGAGAAAATATACCAAGTACACCTGTCCCAGAAGTACCTAAAGAACCATCTGAAGGAACTGGAGATAGTAATTCTGGAACTGAAGAAACTGAAACTCCAAGTGAAGGAGTGCAGCAAGGGATAAATGATAATTTAAATGGAAATTAAATTTAAAAGAACTGCAATGTTGCGGTTCTTTTAAATATGTAAAATTATAAACTTATTATTAAATTTATATTATTTGAAAAAATTATGATATAATAATAAGCAAATTATGCAAAAGAGGTGAAAAGATGAGAAATTTTGATTTATTTAATTTGATTATATCTGTACCAGCAGTATTAATTGCTTTTACAGTACAGGGATATGCTAAAGCTTTTGTAGCTGATAAGTTAGGTGATAAGACACCTAGATTTCAAGGAAGATTGACTTTAAATCCAATAGCCCATATTGACATTGTAGGGTTTATCATGATTTTGTTATTTCGTTTTGGGTGGACAAAGCCTCTAGAAACAAATCCAAGGGCTTACAAAAGAGGATATAAAGATGCAATAAAAGTATCTATTGCTGCACCTATAGGAAATTTAATTGCAGCATTTATTGGAATGTTTATATATGTATTCTTAATAAGATTCATGGGAACGGTGTTAAGTGGTGCAGCTGGAACTGTAATATTAAGCATGGTTTATGCTGTTGTAAGTGTAAATGTAAGTTTATTTGTATTTAATTTACTACCGCTTCCAGGATTGGCTGGATTTGAGATATTTAGAGATTTAGCACCTAAACATTTTTATAAAATGGCAGATAAGATATATGAATATCAATTTTTAATCTTAATGTTTGTAGTTTTTGTGGGATCAAGCATTCTTTACTATCCTGTTAGTTTTATAATTAATTTATTTTATAGTATTGTGAGAATTATACTTTAAAAGAAGTGGCTTTGCCACTTCTTTTGTCTTATAATTAATTTTTAAATATAGATATGTTTAGGGAGAAGTTTATGGATGAGATAAATATTATAGTAGGCATTATTGAAAAAGAATTTGATGTTAATAGAGACATAATAAAAAAATCTATACGAAGAAATACTTCAAAAGAGTATGGAGATTACAGTGTGCTGTGCTATATGTTAAAAAAGAATTTTAAAGAAAGTCCTTTAATTATTGCAAAAAAAATATCATATATTTTAAAGGAAAATGGAATAGAAAGCTTTGAAGTAATAGGGCCTTATGTAAATTTATATATAAAAAAAGATAGGATGTTAGAAAGTTTTTTTTCGCAATTTAAGGTTGAGGATAAAAGTATACATAGCAATGAAAAAATATTGATTATAAATAAAATGAAAAGTTTATCTATAGTAACAGAATTAAATGATCTATATAAATTAATAATAAATAAATTTATTGAAGGGCTATATAGAGAGCAGGGGTATAATTGTGAATTATATAATCCAATCCATAGGGAGAAAAAATTATTTAGTACTAATTATATTTTAGAAAATATTAGAAATAAAGGATTAATAAAGAAATTTAATCATGAAGAAATAGTAGAGCTTAAAGAATTTAATCTTCCACCTTTAATAATTAGAGATAAAGATTATAATTTGACCATAGAAGATTTAGCTTATCCGTTACATAGAGCATATGATAAAAATACTACTAAGATAATAATAATTAGAAATAAATATGAACATACCAGATACAATCAAATATATTCTATTATGAAAAAGGTAGATTATGAAATAGCAGAAAAGCTAGAAAGTGTATCCTTAGGATTTATTAAATTAAATGAAAATATAAAAAAATATATAAGGAATGAAAATCATATTATAAAATTATTATTAAAGAGGTCTAGAGAAGAAGTGGTTCTTGCTTTGGATAAAAATGAAATAAATATTAAAGAAGTAGATATTGAGAGGATAGTTATTGAAAATTTGATTTTTAAATTTTTTAAAAAAGATATAGGTAGTGATGTTATTTTTGATTACTATGAATCATTTAGCATTAAAGATAATAGCTATTTAAAAATTAAAATTATGGAATGTTATCTTAATGAAAAGTTTAATAATATGCAAGGAAAAGAGTCAGCTATAAATTATGATTATTACCACTTAAAAGATAAATTAGAGTTAATAAATTTAATAGAGGAGTATATACAAGCTATTAAAACTAGTAGAAAGAATTATAGTAGTGCACAAATAATAAAATTAATAGATAGAGTTGCAGAGCAAATATCAATAATACGTGAAGAAAAAATAGATGATGAAAAGATTTATTTATTAATAGCGATTTGTAATGTTACAAAAAAGGCTTTTAAGTTGCTAGGGGTCAGCAATGATATGTTAATAAATAAGATACAAAAGTTAACTGTATCTTAATAAATTTTTTGGTATAATCAAATTATGTAATAAAGGAGTGAAATGATTGTTTTTAAAAGATAATAAATATAAAGATGTAATAATAGCTGCTTTGATAACATTTACATTTTGCATAATTATTTATAAAGCATTTGATATATTAGGTCCAGGAATAACTTATTTTTTTAAGGAGTTTGTATCATTATCAATGCCTTTTGTTTATGGAATTGTAATTGCGTATATTTTAAGTCCTGTTGTTAGGATTTTTGAAAGAAGATTAAAGTTAAGTAATGGAATTTCTATTGCACTAACATATGCAGTATTTTTAGGAATAATATTTGTTTTATGTATTTATGGTATACCATCTTTAATTGATTCCATAAAGGATATAGCTTCTAATGCAGATAGTTATATGGAGTCAGTACGAAGTTTTATTGATAAAATAACAAATAATCCTATGTTAAAGGATTTTGCAAGCACTACTGGAGTTGTAGCAAATTTGGAAACATATATTAGTAAGGTTGGCACAATAGCTGTTAATTTATTAGAAAGCTCATTAAGTGGAATATTTAGTGTATCTTCCCAAATAGTAAAAGTTATTTTAGGATTTATAGTATCCATATATGTTTTAATAGATAAAAATCGTTTAATTGCAGCAAGTAAGAAATTTTTAGAACTTTTTATTAAAAAAGAAAAAACGGAAAAAATTATTGAATTTATGAAAATTTATAATGATATGATAGGAGCTTATATAGGTATAAAGGCTTTAGATTCATTGATAATAGGCATAATGGCATTTATATTACTATCTATCGTTAATTCTGAATATGCTGTACTTTTATCAATTATTGTAGGATGTACTAATATGATTCCTTACTTTGGTCCTTTTGTGGGAGAAATAGTGGGATTTTTAATTAATTTATTTGTTTCACCTATAAAAGCAGTTATAGTGTTTGTGGTGCTATTTTCTTTACAGATGTTTGATGGATGGTATCTAGATCCTAAATTAGTAGGTAATAAAGTTGGTGTAAGACCTTTTTGGATTATATATGCTGTGGTTATTGGTGGAGGATTCTTTGGAGTGGCAGGAATGCTTTTAGGCTCACCTACAGCAGCAGTAATAAATATTTATTATAAAAGAATAGTTGGAAAAAAACTATCTAAGAAAAAAGCAGAAAAATAGAAGGCAGAAATTAATCTGCCTTCTATTTTTCTAATTTAATATTACAACTATCACAAGAACCTTTGCAGTTTTTGCATGAATTATTTTTTGAAGATCTATATAATATAAAGATAGCTGAAATTAATAATAAAGCTGTTATAAATATTTCAATATAAGATTTATTGTAAATAATTAGTGATCCTATATTATATACAGCAAATGATGCTATCCATGCTAATAATACTTGATATATAACAGAAAAAGCACACATTTTATTGCCAAATTCTTTTTTCATAGTTCCAATAACTGAAATACATGGTGTATATAAAAGTACAAAAACCATAAATGAAAATGCTGAAAGTGCCGTAAAGTGTAGCGGAAGCACAGCATATAAATCTCCAGAGAAGATTACTGACATTGAGGCTACAACAGATTCTTTAGCTAATAGTCCTGTTAATAATGAAACAGAAGATTGCCAGTTTCCAAAACCAAGAGGTTTGAATATAGGTGCAATAAAGCTACCTATTGAAGCTAATATACTGTCATTTACATCACATAATCCATGGATATTAAAGTTTGATAAAAACCATAATACTATGCTCATAGCAAATATCAGTGTACCTGCTTTAGTTAAAAAGCTTTTAGTTTTTTCTAATAATTGATTAGAAAGATTTTTAAATGATGGTGCTTTATATTCAGGCAATTCTATTAAAAATGGCTCTTCATCATTTTTAAATATAGTCTTATTAAATATAAGACCTATTACAAAGGCCATTATTATACCTAAGAAATATAATGAAGCAACTACTATTCCAATATGTTTTGGGAAAAATACTAAAGCAAAAATACTGTAAACAGGAAGTCTTGCATTACAACTCATTAAAGGAACAAGCAATGCTGTTAACTTTCTATCTTTTTCACTTTCCAATGTTCTTGCATTCATTATAGCTGGTACAGAACAGCCAAATCCCATGATCATAGGAATAAATGCTTTGCCAGATAAACCAATTTTTCTCATAATCTTGTCCATTAAGAAAGCTACTCTAGCCATATATCCACTATCTTCAAGGATTGTTATGCATGTAAAAAGAGAAAGTATTATAGGTAGTAATACTATTATTCCTCCTACACCAGCAATAATACCATCTAGAATTAATGATTGAAACCATGGGTTAAAACTAGAAATAGAATTTGCTACAAAAGGAGTGAAATAATCATCAACTAATACTCCTAATAAATCTGAAAGAGGTTGTCCAATCCAAGAAAATGTTGCTTGGAACATCAATGCTAAAATCATAAAGAATATAGGATAAGCAAGCCATGGGTTAAGAAGTAGGCTATCTAGCTTATCATTTCTTTTAGAAGTCTTTGGTTTGATGTTTTTTTGAGACTTTGACAAAATTGTCTCTATGTATTTATAGGTTTCTTTTTCAGATGAAAAACTATTTATTTTATTTGTACATTTTAAAGCTTCTAAATTTTTCAAAGTAGCTTTGATTTCACTAATACCTAAGCCCTTAGAAGCTTGAATTGGTACTATAGTAACATCTAATAGAGAAGATAGTATATTGAAATCAATAAAAATACCTTTCTTTTCAGCTACATCAATCATATTTACTGCTAATACTATTGGTTTATTAAATTGTTTTAACTGAGTTGTAAGGTATAGATTTCTATCTATGTTGGATGCATCTACAATATTTAATATTATATCTACATCTTCATTTAGTAAAAAGTTCTTAGATACAATTTCTTCGTTAGAATAAGTATCCATAGCGTATATACCAGGCAAGTCCACAATTTTGATATCATCAAAAAATCCTTCCTTTTTATCAATGGTTACACCAGACCAATTTCCCACTTTTTGATTAGAACCTGTTAACAAGTTAAATAAAGTGGTCTTACCAACATTAGGATTACCAAGTAATGCAACAGTTTTCATATAATTCACCGCCTATTTAATTAAAAAAATATTCTTTGCATCTTTTTTTCTTATGGCTAAATCAAAGCCACGTATATTTATTACCAAGGGGTCACCAAGAGGAGCAACGCGTTTTAGTTCTACTTCCGTACCTTCTACTAATCCTAAAGCAGAAAGTCTTTTTGCTAACTTTAAGTCTCCTTTAATGCTATGAATTTTACCTTTTTCACCTAATTTCAAATCACATAAACTCATAAAATCACCTCGAATTGAAAATCATTATCGTCTGATTAGTTATGTCAATATAATATCAAAATCTTTATAAAAGGTCAATGAGGTGTACTTGTTATCTAAAAATTACATATATCTATAACAAAATAATTTTGTGTGATATAATATATTTTATAAGTGTAGAAATGATTTATACAGGCGATAAAATTATGTAGAGAAAGAGTGATATTGTGATTATTCGAGAAAATGTCATTGAAGTTGAAGGCTATGATGAGATTGATATGCTAGAAGTTAATGGGGAAAAGTGTAAGCCAGAGGAATTGATATTTTTTGATTTAGAACATTATGTATATAAAAAGCCTAAATGTATAGGTGTTTTTGGTGCTTGTATATATAATAATATAGACAAAAAACTTTATGTTACCCAATATATGATTGAAAATAAAGGCGAAGTAGTAGATATATTAGTATTAGCAAAGAAGTATTTTTTAAAGATGAGGGAAATAGGTAAGAAGTCTATTGTGACCTTTTCTGGAAATAATGATTATACTGTTATTAATTATTTATTCAAGAAATACAATATAAATTTTAATATTGAAGGGGAATTTAAATCTATCGATATTCAAAAGGAATATGAGAAAAATAAAAAGACTTCTATAGGGCTTAAGAACTTAGAAAAGATTTTTGAGATATTTAGAGAAGGCGAAGTAATAAGTGGATCAAATTTAGCTAAAACTTTTCATAAAGTTTTAAAAGATGATGAATATATTGAAAGAATGCCTAAAGAAAAAATTGATACTATCTTGCTATATAATGAGCAAGATGTAGTAAACTTATTTAAAATTCTTACTCTATGGGGAAGATATATGAAAGAAGAATTTTTAAGTGATGATGAGCAAAAAGAAGATGAAGAGGAAAGTCAATAAAAAAAATGAAAGATAGATTCTTTTTAAGAATAAATCTTTCATTTTTTTTATTGATAAGATATTGAAAAAGATGAACCATCAGATTTTATAATTATGCTTCCTAAGAGGTCTGTTCTGTAAATTTTTATATGATGATTTTTTAAGAGATTTAATGTTGAATAAGCAGGATGACCATACTTATTCTTAGAGCCCACAGATATAATAGCGACTTTAGGATTTACTGAGTTTAAAAAAACTTCAGAGGTAGAGGAACTTGAACCGTGATGACCAATTTTTAGTATATCAGATTTGATATTTATTTTATTATCAGTTAAAAATTTTTCATTTTCTAATTCTGCATCACCGGTAAATAAAAATGAAATATTTTTATATGTAAATTTTATTATTGGTGAATAAAGATTTAATTCATCATTTATATTTATATTTGGTAAAGTGTAAAATGTAATAGAGGTTCCTGTTCCTAAATTAATAGAGTTAGAACCAGTAGATATAACGGAAATTTTTAAATTTTTATCGTTTAAAGCAGTAACCATATTTTCAAAGGTTATGGTTGAAGCAGTTGCTTTAGGTGCAAGAAATTTACCAATATGGTATTTGCGTATTAGGGCATCCATGTTTCCTATATGATCCTCGTGAGGGTGAGTGGCTATTACGTAGTCAAGCTTAAAAATATCTAGTTTATCTAGATAGTTCAGCAAATCATTTCTAGCGGTAGATGGTCCGGAATCTATTAGTAAATTATAATCATTAACGTTAATAAGGATACAGTCACCTTGCCCTACATCGATAAAATGAACTGAAAGGTAATTGCTATTTGAATTAGTTTTATTATATAATGAGGTGAATTGCTGAGAACACAGTAAGGTAAGAATTAATATTAAAATGGTAGTAAAAGTTTTAAAGTGCGTCTTCTTCATAATTCACCTCCATGGTTAAGAGTTTTGACATGAATATGAAATAATATTCGCTAAAAAATAAAAAAAGTTAGACTTATAGTTATATATGACAAAGCAAGGAGAATTAAAAGTAATATGTTTTTTAAAGGAATAATGTACATAATATATATGATTGTAGTAAGAATTAAAGGAATTAAATATTCTTATTTAAAAAGATATAAAGGAGATGAAACAGCAGAAAAGTTTGTAGAAGATATAACCATGAAATGGTCTGATTACACAATTAAAACCATAGGAATAGAAATTGAAGTTGAAGGAAAAGAAAATATTCCTACAGAACCTTGTGTATTTATAAGTAATCATACAAGTATATTGGATATTCCAATACTTTTTAGAACTATTGGAAAGCCTTTAGGGTTTATAGCGAAAAAAGAAATGTTAAAGGTACCTGTACTGGGATATTGGTTAGAAAAGGCTCATTGTGTTCCATTAGATAGAAGCAATGCCAGAGAGGCTGTTAAATCTATTAGCGAAGGTGTAAAAAATATAAAAGAAGGGTTTTCTATGGTTATCTTCCCAGAGGGTACTAGAGGTAAAATGGGACAGGTAGGTGAATTTAAAAGAGGGAGTCTTAAATTAGCCACAAGAGCTGAGGCATTAATAGTTCCTGTAACTATTGAAGGAGCTAGCAAAGGGTTTGAAGATGAAAGAAGATTTAAACCTTGTAAAGTGAGGGTTGTATTTGGTAAAGCTATAGATACTTCAATGCTATCTAAAGATGAATTAGCTAATTTAGCTGCAAATATTAGGAGTGAAATAGTTTTGAATATAAAAGATTATGGATCAAATTGAAATATTAACTCAATTTGATCCATTGTTTTATCAAGAATTCTTTTTATTATGCAATAATGTTAAATTAAAAATTGCAAAAAAAATAGTTAAATATTTCATTACTATATAATATTTGGTTTCACATCACAAAAATACAAAAATTTAGTGAAAATAATAAGTAAAAAATTAAAATAAATTAAAAAAATACATATAAAATATTAAAAATATAAAAAAATATACGTAAAAAATTAAGTAAAAATAAAAGTGTGTTAAAATAGTGAATAAAAATATTTTATTTATTGCAAAATAGTGATATAATGTAGGAGAGAGACAAGTATATTTGTGGTACAAATTGGTGTAAAAGTATAAATGGAGGGGACAAAAATGAAAAAAGAATTTTCTATTAGTAATGATAAAGTTTTATTGAATTTTTCAGCAAAATATTGTACTAATTTTGAGTCTGTTTTAGAAAGTGAAGGATTTAGAAGGGTTTTAGATGTATATTTAAAAAAATCAGAAAAAAATGTTACGCTTTCATATAGATTTTTAACTGATTCTTTAGGAAGTAAGGATAGACATTTTATAAAAAGAGAACTACTTAAATTATTTAAATGGCTTACCATAATGGATGCCAATGAAATAATAGAAATTGAAAGTAATTACAGAGCTATATTTGAAGATAATCAAGAGTTTATTAAGGTAATAGAAGATTTATATTTATTTTGGAGAAGATTAGAAAGATATACAATTATTCATACAGATAAAGTAAGACAAGGTATTGCAGCAATGAATTTTACTGAAGCTAACTCTGAATTTGCTAAGCTTATTTTAAGATTATATAGAAGAATAGAAGAAAATATTTTAGGAGTCTCTCCTAAAGTATTTAGACAGATACCAGCAGGAGGTAACTGCAGTCTTATGATTAACTCTCTTTTATGGCCAGTACCTAATTGCTATGAAATATTAGAGGATATAAGTTTTATAGATTCTATATTATTAGAAGCTCCATTCATAACATATCCAAAGAAAAATACAAGAAATGGTATATTTAAAGAAATAAAACATAATCCATTAGAATACGCACATATAACTAAAGAGCATTGGTTCTGTTATCCTGCTAAAGTTGGAGAACTTTTGGCTTATGTGTATTTCCATAGAGATTTTATGGAGCACGGAGTTACTCTTTGTAATCTTTTTGAAATGGCAAAAGTAGAAGAGTGTAGAGGTAGAAAACCAGATATGATATATGTCTTTGGAGCAACTGATGAGGATGAAGAATTAAAAACAGTATTTTATGATGACAAAGATAATAATATAATGCTTGGTTATGTAAATTATTCAGATGAAATAGATTATTTTGGTTATATGAAAAAGATGCTATTAACACTGCATAATTTAATAATGATAAAAAGAGGATATCTACCAATACATGGTGCCATGGTAAATATTGAAATGAAGAATGGTAAGCATGCTAATGTTGTAATAATGGGAGATAGTGGTGCAGGTAAATCAGAAAGCTTAGAAGCATTAAGAGCACTTGGTGAAAATCAAATAAGTGGTATGATAACTATCTTTGATGACATGGGTATATTTAAGGAGAAAGATGGCAATATTTATGGTTATGGAACAGAAATAGGTGCTTTTGTAAGATTAGATGATTTAGATCAAGGATATGCATTTAAAGAATTAGATAGAAGTATATTTATGAACCCAGATAAAATTAATGCAAGGCTTGTTATGCCAGTAGCTCCATATAGTGAAATAATAAAAGGATATAAAGTAGACTTATTCCTATATGCTAATAATTATACTGAAGTAAAAGAAAATGAAAAGCATATAGATTACTTTGAAAATGTTGAAGCAGCAATTAAGGTGTTTAAATCCGGTGCAAGAATGGCAAAGGGAACAACCACAGAAAAAGGCTTAGTTGAAAGTTATTTTGCTAATCCATTTGGACCAGTGCAAAAACAAAAGGAAACAGATATATTAATTGATAAATACTTTGAGACATTATATAGTGCTGGTGTTAAAGTTGGGCAAATTAAAACTTGTTTAGGAGTAAGGGGACAAGAAAAAAATGGTCCTAAAGATGCAGCATTAGAACTATTTGATATTATTAAATCTATTAAATAAAACATAAGATATTGGCTTTTTCAGCCAATATCTTATGTTCATATTTTATTAAATGAAATTAATAATTGCAAATAAAGATTGTCTTTTATTAGTTCTTTATAAAAATTATATTGATGTATGTTGAGAGAAACTAAACAACTGGAAAACCAATAAATATTCTGCAAAGGTATTCTTACAAATGTTAATTTATATGAGCTCATAATAAGATCACCAATGAAATAAAATAAAATCAAAAAGCAAATGGAACCTAGTTTATTAGATGGTAGCAAAGATATAAGAAAAGAAAGTGCTGGATTTAATATTTTAATAAGTATAAGGGAGCTAATACCCCAAATCAGAGAAAAGTAGAGACATATATATCCTTTTATATTTAAAGGATAAGAAGTGTAATTCCAGTATCGTGTATGAAAGAAAGTATCTAAAGCCCAACCAGTAATAAGCTCTAGTGCAGAAGTGAGTAAAATTGAAAAAATAAAAAGTGAGCAGAGATTACTTTTAAATTTATGAAGTAGTAAGTAAATTATAAGGAAGCCGAATCCATAAATAGTACAAAAAGGACCAGTTAAGAATCCTCTGTTAACAAAGTGATGATGAATTGAATAGGCATATAAGACTTCACATGTCCAACCTAAGAAAGAATAAAGAGTAAATAAAATAATCATCTTGTAAAGATTTGAATTTATGGATTTATAAATTTTCATTAATTATCAATCCTTTTAAATTTATATCAATCATAAAAAACATAAAAAAGTCCTACATATTGGTAAGACTTTTTAATCATTAGTTCTATAATTAATCAATTACCTTACTTTTTGCAAAGAAAGAAATTGCATATAAGCCACTTATTCCAACAAGGGCATATATAATTCTACTGAACATTGTCATTGAGCCAAATAATGCTGCCACTAAATCGAATCTAAAGAAGCCTATTAAGCCCCAGTTTACTGCACCTATTATTACTAAAAGTAAAGCTATAGTATCTAATACTTTCATAAAAACAACTCCTTTATATTTGTTTATATATATTTTTTACATAAAGAAGTGTTTTTATGTATTCTAAATTGTAATGTTTCTATCGATTGGTTGATTTAGTGAAATAATAGTATCAGTTCTTTGTATACCGTGGATTACATTTATTTTATTTAAAAGAATATCTTGTAAATCAGAGATATTTTTACATATAACCTTAGCAAACACAGTATAATCTCCAGTTGTTAAATGAAGCTCAACAACTTCGTTGATTTTAGACATTTCATTAACAACTTCTGTATAAGAAGAAGTCTTATCAATATAAATTCCTACAAAACAACATACATCATAACCAAGCTTAGGAAGATTTAAAAGAATTCTACTTCCTTTAATTATGTTTAATTCCTCCATTTTTTTCATTCTTACATGAATAGTACCACCACTAACATGACACATTCTGGCAATTTCCAAGTATGGAGTTCTACAGTCTTTGATTAATATATCTAAAATTTGAAGATCTAAGTCATCAAGTTGATAGTTTTGATTTAAACCCATTATAACACCCCTTTTAGTAATTTAATAATATCTTTAGTACATTTTATCAAAATATATATAAAAAATGAAGTGAAAAATAAAATCTTTTAATAGTGAGCTGTATATTTAACAATTTATCAAAAAATGGAATATAAAATTATGTTGAAAATATATTCATTTCCTTATAATATATAAGTATATTGTTATGAAGGGAGTATATAATGATGAATTTTTTAAAATGGATATTATATTTTATATTATTATTTGCTTTGACTTTGGGAGTGTCATTTTTAGGGAGAAAATATGTTTTTTCAAAAGTTAGAATCAATAAATTTATTCCATTAGCAATTGCAATTATATTATTAGTTGTACAAATGTTCTTACCAAGCATAGTTAGTTGGGGAAGTAATATTATTGTTGTAGTTATAATGACTATACTAACAGTTACTTTTTTCATGTGGTTCTTAGAGATACAAGCTACTGGAGGACCTAAGAAAAAAGATAAAGAAATAGTTATTAGACCTAAGGCTAAGCCTAATAGAGTTAAGCATTTAAATAAAGATGCAAAATAATTATATTTAATATTGGACTGCTGATTAATTTTCAGTAGTCCAATTTTTATTTTTAATTAGTGAATCTTCAATAAATATAGGAGAGCTTAAGGCTATTTTATTGTTTTCTTGCATCACTCTAATTACATACCATGTTTCATTTTTTTCATGAATATGCTCGTAAAAATAGCGGATATAGTTTAAGTTAATATTTTCAATACTCTTTATTATAGTACCTTTATTGGAGATGATTTGTATATGCAGTATTCTATATTTTACATCCTCTACAAAAATACTAAACTTTAATTTATTGGAAGTAATAAATAAGGTATCACCCATGAATGTGTTATTTAAAAGGAAGTGGAATTTTAAAAATTTAGATTCTGTTGAATAGGTACGGTGATTTCTAAATGCATCAATCAAGGAGTTTCTGGATAATTCATTACCTATATAGGCAGTTAGGTATTCTGAATCAGCAAAGTTTATGCGGTGGTTGTCTTGACCATTTATAGCACTGAGCTTCCACCCTCTATCTAGTAAAGCAAAGTAATATTTATCATGCCTAGTGTATTTAGAAGCAGGATTTCCGTTACAAACTTCAATGGAAGTTATAAGCTTATTTAAAATAGCATTATACTGAAGATTAAGTATGTTTTTATGAGGATGATTTATTGATATAAATGAGTTGTTATTATTTAGCATCCATAAGGTTAGTAAGCGGATATCAGATACAGTACCTGTAAAAAAAGAATTTGGATTTATTATATTTAAATCACCATAAACACTTTTACATTCAAAACCTAGAATAGGAATAAAGTTGGAGGAGTTTTTATAAGCTTTAGTAGTAATTATGGTACTTAATTCCCATTTGCTCATAAGGTCATCTTTATATTTTGTTTTAGTAATTAAAAAGTCATTATGGTCAGTTAAGAATAAGAAATCCAATCCGCATTTAATAGCTGCAGTATATATCTCAAGAGGATTTCCTTTTCCAGTTGAATAACTGCAATGGCAATGAGGAATACCATAATAGTATTTAATCTTATTTCGATCAAAAGTGATATTATTTCGATGCCTGCTTTTGCTCAAAAACTTTCCTCACAAAAAGTTATTTATTCTATATATAGTATTCTAGTTATTAAAATAATGACAATAATAACAAAGAGTGATAAAATAAAGTGATAATTTTATCCAAGAGGTGACTGGGAGTATGAAATTGCAGTTTAATGGCGTAGCCCCTAGTATAAATGAAAATGCATATGTATCGGAATCAGTAGATATTATAGGTGATGTTAAAGTTGAAGAAAACGTAAGTATTTGGTTTGGTGCCAGGTTAAGAGCTGATATGAACAAGATAGTAATAGGAGCAAATAGTAATATTCAAGAAAATGCTGTAGTGCATGTTGATATAGAAAGTCCTGTAATTATAGGTGAAAATGTTACTATAGGACATAGTGCTATTATTCATGGGTGCAATATAAGTAATAATGTTTTAGTTGGAATGGGTAGTATAATATTAAATAATGCTAAAATCTCAAAAAATTCAATTGTTGGAGCTGGTGCATTAGTAACTCAAGGTAAAGAGTTTGAAGAAGGGGTACTTATATTAGGTAATCCTGCAAAGGCTGTTAGGAAGTTATCAGAAGAAGAAATTAAAAGCATTAAGAGGTCAGCAGACAATTATGTTGCTTTAAGTAAAAAATATAAGTAATTAGGAGGTCTACATGTTAAGAATAGGCGAGTATAATAAAATGAAAGTTGATAGAGAAAAAGACTTTGGATTTTATTTAAGAGAATTAGATGGAAGAGCTGAAGTACTACTTCCAAAATCATTACTAGAAGGAAATAAAGTAAGTGTTGGTGATGAAGTAGAAGTATTTATATATAGAGATTCAAAGGATAGAGCTTTAGCTACATTTAAAAAGCCTTTAGCAAAGGCTTTTGACGTTGCGTATTTAAAAGTTGTACAACAAAGTGAATTTGGTGCATTCATAGATTTCGGTTTAGATAGGGATATTTTTGTTCCTCTAAAAGAGCAAAGATATAAATTACATACTGGTAAGAAATATTTATTCTATATTTATGTAGATAAGACAGATAGATTAGCAGCAACAACTGAAGTTGAAAATTACATAGAAATTGGTGAAGGATATAAAGTAGGTGACGAAGTTACTGCAATGGTATATTCAAAAACACCAGCTGGAACTTTAAATGTTGCCATAGATGGAAAATATAAGGGGTTAGTATTACCAAATGAATACTATTTCGAAGTTCATCCAGGTCAAGAAATGAAATTAAGAGTTAAAAGAGTATATGAAGATGGCGTAATTGGTTTAACACCTAGAAAGACAAGATTAAATGAAAGAGATGCCCTTCAAGAAAAAATTGTTAAATATATGAAAAAAAATGGAGGGTTTATGACTTTCAATGATAAATCAAGCCCTGAAGATATAAAAATAACTTTTGGAACAAGTAAAAATTACTTTAAAATGGCTTTAGGTGGATTAATGAAAAAAGGATTAATAGCACAAGATGCAGAGGGATGTAGATTATTATAGTTTATGAAAAAATATAGGTAAATCAGAAAAGTTGATTTACCTATATTTTTATATTAATTATAAATTAAATTATTTAGGGTGATTAATGCTATACTTTAAATCATCACCAGAGATAATTTGAATATAGTAATCATTAGGGATAGAAGAAAGAGAATCTTTAATAGTTTTGCTTATTTTACCTGTAGTCACTACAATTCCTTTATGAATATTATCTAAAACCATGGAGCCTAACAAAGAATCAATATCATCTTTAGTAAGACTTTCAGTACTAGATGATTGCTTACAAAGTACATAAAATGTATTTTGATCTTTAGTGCATACTATATCTTGTGAATGACATTGAGAGTTTGAACAAGTAACAATATTGCTAAAGTTGTTATTATATAAAAAATCACAAGTCCAAATTGCAAATTCATCCTTGGTTAATGAGCACATGTAATTTAAGATATCTGTGGATTCAACGTATTCCTTTTTTAGCTTATAAATGATATAGATATTTTTAATAAGCTTACCGATAAAAGGAGAGATAAGTATCAAAAATATATAAATATAATCAAACATATTTAGCCTCCTTAGAAGTAATTCCATTTAAATTTCTAATAAATCTGCTAAGTTCATAGCCATCTATCAACTTAATTTTAAAAGAAGAATTATTATTGAAGTTATTGACAGTTTCAATATAATCAGTATTAAAAACTGAATTAGTAAATAAAAATCCATTTTTACATTGATGCTTTACCATATTAGCAATAAATATATCAAGCCAAGGTTTATTTGTTAAATCAGATTCTTTATTTCTGTAGGAAATAAGAGAAATATAAATATTATCTTCGTTTAAGTAACAGGTTAAAGATGGGGCTGAAATATCAGAATTCTTAATAACTCTGATATCTTTATATCCTTTTTTGGTAAGATAAGTATTTACCAAGGATAATAAATTACAAGAATCAATATCCATTAAGTCTTTAATAGATAAAAATCCTTTACTTTTTTGCATATCATTAATTTCTTTAATTATTGAATGCTGTTTTAATTGAAGCAAATAATTAATAATTTTTATAATAAAGAATAAAGAAAAAAATATTATTAAATAAATTAAAAATTTCATAAATATATCACCTCTTAGTTTGTAGTATATCCGTAAAAATAATCTATTATACATATAATGGATTATTGAATAACTAATTTTTACAAATTTTGTTTATTCAACAACTTAATATATAAAAGAAAAAGATAAAAAAATATTAAAAGTGATAAAAATAAAAAAATATTTGAATATTTTTGTTAGAAAGTTATAATAGATATAAGACTAAAAAAATATATATAAATTGATTGACAATTTTTTATCAATTAAAGTAGTGGAGGAAAGTATGGGAAAGGTTGTTAAATCTACTATAGTTATTTACGACGATTTTAAAAATATACTTATTGCAGAAAGGGGAAAAGGAAAGAACACTCCAAAGCAATGGGGGTTATTTGGGAAAGAATTAAAGGGAAAAGAAACAGCAGAAAGAGCTATAATAAAAGCTGTAGATAAAGATATAAAATGTACTATCTTTGATTTAGAGAATTTTAAGGAATATAGTGCTAATGAAAATGGTGATGAAACTATTCAAGTTTATACAGGAACAGTAAGAGAGTATATCACTACACATAAAACAATTAACACTGTAAGATGGATAGGAAAAAAAGATATAGAACAGTATAATTTTTCTCATGAAGATTTAGAAATTATAAAAGAGTATTTTTCAATATAAATAAAAGCTTAAGATGGCATAGCACATATGTATCTTAAGCATTATTTATATAAAAAATAAGTAAACAGAGGGTGAATAATATGGAGATTGGAAGAATTCAAAGAGGAAATGCATTAACTCAGGAAGTAAAAGTATCAGGGAACAAAAAGGATTTTTCCCAAAGTTTTAATCAAGCTAGAGACAGGCGTTCGCAAGAACAGCTTAAGCAGCTTATTGATGATATAAAAAAGAAAGGTAATAGGCTTGTGATAACAAAGACTTATATAGATGTAGTAAATTACAAAAAGATGATTAAGGAGTATCTAGAATCTGTATTGAAATATATGTATGAAACTAAAAAAGATATAAGCTTTTGGCAAACTCAATATTTTATCACAGTAAATACTATAGATGGAAAGCTTGAGGAATTAACATCTGCATTTTTAAATGGAGAAATGGAAAATATAAATATTGCAGCAACTGTTGATGAGATACAGGGGTTAGTGGTAGATATTTATAGATAAATAAAATACGGGAGAAAATTAATGTTAAAAAATTTTATAAAATTTTATAAACCATATAAAAAATTATTTTTTTTAGATTTGTTGGTGGCAACCATAGCATCGGTATGTGAATTAATATATCCAATGCTTACAAGAACATTGATTAATGAAACTATACCTAATAGGAATATAAGAACTATAGGTGTATTTGCAGTAGTTTTAATTATATTATATTTAATCAAAGCAGCATGTGCATATTTTATGCAATATTGGGGACATGTAGTTGGTGTAAGAATGCAGGCGGACATGAGAAAGGAGCTATTTAATCATTTAGAAAGGCTTCCTAATAAGTATTTTGATAATACCAAAACCGGTGAAATAATGAGTAGAATGATTAATGATTTAATGGAGATTTCTGAACTTGCTCATCATGGTCCGGAAAATATATTTATTTCAGCAATAATGTTTATTGGTTCATTTATAATATTAGCAGGAATAAATATAAAGCTTACTCTTATCATATTTACAGTGCTTCCTGTTATAGTTATTTTTACCTTATATCAAAGAAAAAAGATGAAAAAGGCTTTTATGCAAACGAGAATTGAAACAGCGGAAGTAAATTCAACTTTAGAAAATTCCATAGCAGGAATTAGAACATCTAAGGCTTTTTTAGGACAGAAGTATGAAGAAGAAAAGTTTGAAAAGGGAAATGTTAGGTTTAAGGAAGCAAGAGAAAAAGCGTACAAGGTTATGGCAGAATACTCTTCAGGAGTGAATTTTGGACTAGATCTTTTAGATTATGTAGTTTTAATAATTGGTGGACTATTTACTTATTATGATTTAATAAATCTTGGAGATTTCTTAGCATATGTATTATATATAAAATTATTTAAGCAACCAATAAAAACTATAGTGGACTTTATGGAACAATATCAAAATGGTATGACAGGATTTAAGAGATACCTTACCATTATGGAAGAGGAAGAAGAAAAAGAAGGTAATGAAAACCTAAGAGAGGTTAAAGGGAAAATTACTTTTGATAATATTCATTTTAGTTATGAAGATAATAAGGTGTTAAATGGATTAAGTCTTAATATAGAAGCAGGAAAAATGCTTGCGTTAGTTGGACCTTCTGGTGGTGGGAAAAGTACTTTATGTAATCTTATACCAAGGTTTTATGATGTTGATGGAGGTGATATATTAATAGATAATAAGAGTATTTATGATTTATCACTAGAATCATTAAGAAGCAATATTGGTATTGTACAGCAAGAAGTATTCCTATTTACTGGAACTATTAAGGAAAATATTAAATATGGTAAGCAGGATGCAACTGATGATGAAATAATAGAAGCTGCTAAAAGAGCTAATATTCATAAGTTTATTATTAGCCTTCCAGATGGATATGATACTTTCATAGGAGAAAGAGGAGTCAAGCTTTCTGGAGGACAGAAACAAAGGTTATCCATTGCTAGAGTATTTCTTAAGAATCCTCCAATATTAATTTTAGATGAAGCTACTTCTGCTTTAGATAATGTGACAGAATTCTTAATACAAAAATCTTTAGAAGAATTATGCAAGGGAAGAACTACAATTGTAGTTGCTCATAGGTTATCTACTATTAAAAATGCAAATGAAATAATAGTGCTTACAGATAAGGGGATTGAGGAGAGAGGAAACCATGAAGAACTATTAAGAAAAGACGGAATATATGCAGAATTAAATAAATATGCAGAAAAACATAAGAGTATCAGCTAACTTAAAAAATTAGGATAAAAGGTTGACATATAATATTTAGATGTATATCTATGTGAAAGATAAGTTTTAAATATAGAGGGTGTTTCACTTTTTTTACGGCATTAAGTTTAAAATAAAATTATATTGCATAGAATAATGATGTATAAATAGTGTATTGACTTATTTATAAAGTAGTTGTAGAATTTAAACAAGGAAATACCCCATGGGGGTACAAGGAGGATTTAAAATGGTAGAACATATAAGTGAAAATGATTTTGTATCTAAGGTAGTAGAATTCGATGGGATTTCAGTAGTAGATTTCTGGGCTGAATGGTGTGGTCCATGTAAGATGATAGGACCTATATTTGAAGAAGTTGCAGGAGAATTAACAAATGCTAAGTTTGTTAAAGCTAATGTAGATGAATGCCCTAATTTAGCTGGTAAATATAGAGTTGCAAGTATTCCAACAATAATGGTATTTAAAGATGGTGCTCCAGTTGATACTTTAGTTGGATTTATGCCTAAAGATCAATTAAAGAATGCAATAGCTAAACATCTTTAAGATATAGAGGTGCTAAGTGGAAAGAGTCGATATTGCTATAATTGGAAGTGGGCCAGCAGGATTATCAGCAGCATTAAATGCAAAGATTAGAAATAAAAGTTTTATTGTATTTGGGAATAATAATTTATCAAATAAGATAACTAAAGCATCAAAGATAAATAATTATTTAGGTTTTTATGGTGTTACAGGAAAAGACCTAGCGGAAAAATTTAAAGAACATGTAGCTTCAATGGATATTAAAATTACTGAAGAAAGAGTTAATAATATTTATGCAATGGGTGAATATTTTGCTCTTATGGTAAATGAAAAAATGTATGAAGCTAAAGCTATTATTTTAGCCACTGGAATGGAAGTTGGTAAGACTTTAGAAGGTGAAGAAAGACTGCTAGGAAAAGGTGTAGGATATTGTGCAACTTGTGATGCACCTTTATATAGAGATAAGGTTGTAACTGTCATAGGATATAATAAAGAAGCTGAAGAAGAAGCAAATTATGTTAGTGAATTAGCTTCTAAAGTAAACTATGTTGCTATGTATAAAGATGAATATGATCTTAAAGATGACATAGAAGTAGTAGTTGATAGACCGTTAGAAATACTAGGAGATACAAAAGTAAATGCTGTTAGATTTAAAGATAAAGAAATTGAAAGCGATGGAGTTTTTGTATTAAGAGATAGTATATCACCTGGACAGCTTGTTCCAGGGCTACTGATGGAAAATGGCCACATTAAAGTTGATAGAACTATGGCTACAAATATACCAGGATGTTTTGCAGCTGGAGATTGTGTTGGAGTACCATACCAATATATAAAATCAGCAGGTGAAGGTAATATTGCTGCTTTAAGTGCAGTTAAATATTTAGATGGATTAGCTAAATAATATATTATTTAAAGATAGGTTGTCGTTAAAATTATTTAATGATAACCTATTATTTTTGTGAATATATGTTACAATTATACATATATGGTGTAAAAAGGGGGAAGAGATATGGTTGTAAATAAATTATATAAAAATTTAATGGAACATTGGAATAAATATGGATATAGCGTTTATAAAAATCAGGATTTAAGTGAAGCGGGTAAAAATGATTGTGAAGAATTATATCTAAATGACCCTCTAGAAGCAGAAGTGAAAAATCAGTTAGCTACAGAACTTATTGAGATGTTCTTTGGAAATAATGATAGACAATATGTTGATGATGATATAATAAATTATTTAAATAGTAATCCTTTAGTAAGATATTATTTTGCCTTTGAAGAAAAATTAAATGTTTATATTAAAGAAGGATTAATAAGTAAGAATAATATTTTTTCAGCAGCACAAAATTATTTATTAGATAGTGATGATGTTGAAGGAATAAAATTTGCGTTATCACTGTTGAGATATTGTGCCAATGAAGAGGCAGAAGAAATATTAAAGGCTTTTTCAAATCATAATGAATTTATCTTTTACTGTATAGAAGGCCTTAAGGAATATGATAAATGCAATAGCATAATTTTTGAAATAGCAAAAGCATCAAGAGGTTATGGCAAGATAATGGCCATAACTAATTTAGAATATATAAATGAAGAAATAAAGAAATGGGTAATTGAAGCAGAAGCAGATAATGAAATGTTGGAGACTGTCCTTGTGGCAATGACTTATAATAATGATTATTATATTGAATACTTCTTTGGTGATGAATATACAGAAGAAAAGTATAATTTATTGACTAAAAAGCTGAAAGAATTGTACACATTAAAAGGATTTTTTATTGAACACATAACTATAGATATAGTATATGGATATTGGAATTATTATAGAAAGTTTGGTAAGAATTTTAATTCTCTATATGTAATGTGTGAATTATTATCATTATTTTTAAAGGAAGATAAAGATGATGTACAGCTGATGGAAGTGATATCAATGTCATCTGATGATAAGATAAAGATAGAGGAAATGAAGAATATTATAATGAGTGACAATAATGATGGCGTTATTAAGAGGGCGCTTTCTGATGAAAGTAGTGATGTGGATGAAATAGTTGATATAGCATTAGCTATAAATGTATGTCTTCAATATGGCGATTTTGAAGAACGATTATGGAAGGATTCGTCACAAGTTAGCATTTACAATTATATTATGACTGAATGTGATAAAGAATCAAAAGAAAAGCTTATTGAGTTTGCAAAAGTATATTTGGATATAGATAGGGTCACAGGAGGAGCGGAACCTTTAGATGAGGAAAATCTAGATTATAGATATATTGTTGATAGCTGTTTATATTTAATTGTGTCATATATGGATGAACTAAAAGATAAATATATTGATATAAACATAAAGGCTTTAAGTGCAAGATATACTCCAACTAGACGAGCAGCACTTAATAATTTAAGGGGCATAAATTATGAATATTTAAACAACTATATTCATATTATTGAAGGGTGTTATAAAAGAGAAGTAAATAAGGAGCTTAAGCAAAGTATTATAAGATTTTTAGATGGACTTAATAGCAAAAAGAAAAGGCAATATGAAAACATTGGTGATGTAAGGGTATCTCCATATACAAAAGATGCATTTTTAACTATAACCAAGGTGGAAGATATGGATAAATTTGATTTGACCATTGTAGAAAATAAAATAAGATCAGGAGCATTAGTTTATTTAAAGAGGGATAAGGATAATGCTGAAGCTGAAAATGCTATTATGGTGTTAACAGAAAAGGGATATTTACTAGGTTATGTATCAAAAGAAAATAATTATATATTAAAAAATTTAATGGATTGGGGTAAAATCTTATATGGACAGATAAAGAAAGTAGATGAAGATTATAAGTCTATGGAAATAAAGGTATATTTAAGTTATGTTGATGTAATGAGAGAAGTTAAGGATACATTTAATATGGTAACAGATCAATCAATGGGATATTTAAATTAAAAGATATGTAATTAAAAATGACGGATAGCAATCTCCGTCATTTTTAATTATCTAAAGCTTTTAAATGAAGCATCTGAAGGCATTCTCCAGTCTCCTCTTGGGCTAAGCGAGATAGAACCAACCTTTGGACCATCTGGAAGGGCACTTCTCTTAAATTGTTGAGTAAAGAATCTGTAAATAAACTTATCTAGCCATTTGGCAATTTCTTCTGGAGAGTAATCATCCTTAAAGGCCACTTCTGCTAAGAATTGAATTCTTTCTTTTGAAGAACCATGTTTAATAAAATGATATAGGAAGAAATCATGTAATTCATAAGGTCCTACTATATCTTCAGTCTTTTGAACAATGTCTCCATCCTTTCCTTTTGGAAGAAGTTCAGGGCTCACAGGAGTATCTAATATATCTAAAAGAGTTTCTTTAACTTCTTCAGTAGATTCCTTTTCTGCCACATATTTTACAAGATATCTTACTAAAGTCTTAGGAATTGACGGATTTACTGAATACATGCTCATATGATCTCCATTATAAGTACACCATCCAAGGGCAAGTTCAGATAAATCACCAGTACCTATTAATAATCCGCCTTCCTTGTTGGCAAGATCCATAAGTATTTGAGTTCTTTCTCTAGCTTGAACATTTTCATAAGTAACATCATGAATATCTTTATCATGACCAATGTCTTCAAAATGTTGCAGAGCAGCTTTTACTATATTAATTTCTCTTAAATCACAGTTTAATTCTCTGCAAAGAGTTAAGGCATTGTTATAAGTTCTATCTGTAGTACCAAAGCCTGGCATTGTAATGGTAATTATGTTTTCATGGTTTATTCCAAGCATATCAAATGTTTTCACTATTACAAGAAGAGCTAAAGTTGAATCAAGACCTCCTGAAATACCAATGACAGCTTTCTTTAAATTAGTGTGTTCAAGACGTTTTGCTAAAGCTGAACATTGTATATTGAATATTTCCTTACATCTTTCATCTCTTGCAAGAGGATTTGAAGGAACAAAAGGATGTTTATCCACATATCTGTCAAAGTTAGTAATTTTAGTGTTTTTAAAGGAAAAATCTATAGTTTTTATATTAAAAGGTAAAAGCTTGTTCATATCTCTAAAGCTTAGATTTTTTAGCCTTTCAGAATTTAATTTAAATAAATCAATAGATGTTGTAATAACTTCGTTATTTCTTTGGAATCTTTCATTTTCTTTTATTATTGAGCCGTTTTCAGCAACTATTAAATGACCACTAAATAGTAAATCAGTAGTAGATTCATGAACTCCGCTTGATGAGTATAAATAAGCTCCAAGGCATCTAGCACTTTGATTTTCAATAAGTGATAATCTATAATCTTTTTTACTTACCAGTTCATTAGAAGCTGAAGGGTTACCAATAATATTAGCACCAGCTATTGAAAGGTATGAACTAGGTGGAATTGTTACCCATAAATCCTCGCAAACTTCCACACCAAATCTTGCTTCGCCAGCTGTAAATATTAAGTTTGTTCCAAAAGGAATATTATCTTGGAAAGGTAATGATGTGGTTTCATCAATTACGTTAACACCTTCAGTAAACCATCTTTTTTCATAAAATTCACTATAGTTAGGTATATATGATTTTGGAACAATCCCCAATATTTTACCGTTAAATATCATATAAGCACAGTTATATAATATATTATTATGTAAATGAGGTGCTCCTATGGTTATAAGCATATCTTTGTAAAGAGAGTGTTCAACTATATTTTTGATACCGTTTATAGAGGCATTTAATAAAGCAGAGTTTAAAAATAAGTCACCACATGTATAAGAAGTTACAGCAAGTTCAGGGAATACTAAGTACTTAACTTCTTTATCATAAGCTTCATCAATACATAAATTTATATTTTCTACATTAAAATCAACATCTGCAACTTTGGTTACAGGACATGCAGACCCTACTTTTATAAAATTCATAATATCATCTCCGTTATTTTAAATTTTAAATAAATTAAGTGATTCAATTTCTCCATAAGAGTCTGTCTCTTATCTTTAGTATTATATTATCTAACTAATAAAATACATAAGCGGAGGTTTGTTTCATATATAATGATAAAAGGAAAACCTTAGAAAATCAATGATTTATATTGTGTAATGTGGTTAAAATATAAGATAAAATGCTAAAATAAGGAATATAAATAAAAAGTATATAGAAATATTAAAAGAGTTAATAAAAAACTTATTTAATAATAAAAAATATCTTGATAAGTGTTAAATAGTATGATAATATAAGAATATACCAGTTAATGGTAAAGATAATATACTATTTTATACCAATATGATATATAATTTAATATAACAAAAGATAAATAAATAATAGATTAATGGTTGAAAGGGGGAATAATTAGTGTTTGAAATAATAATTTGGTTATTAATTGCATTTTTAGTTGTAGTAATAGATATAGTAACTAGCAGCTTTATATTTATGTGGTTTTCCATTGGGGCAATTGTAGCAATAATTTTATCATTACTAGGACTAGCAATAAAAATACAAATACTTGCATTTTTGATTATAGGAATTGCTATGGTGTGTGTAGGATACCCATGGGTAAAGAAAAAATTTAAAGTTGAAAAGAATCATATACCATTGATGGAACAAACTTATATTGGAAAAATAATGATAGCAGAAAAAGATATTGATGAAAAAAGTGAGATAAAGGTAAGCGGTATATATTGGACAGTTATTAATAAAGGATCTAAGATCAATAAAGGTGATAAATTTGTAATTACAGGTATTGAAGGGAATAAATTAACTGTAAAATTAAAGGAGGATTAATATGGGATTAATAGTTTTAGTAATAGTACTTGCAATAGTATTGTTTGTAGTATTATCATCAGTAAAAGTAGTAAACACAGGATATTTGTATGTGGTAGAAAGGTTAGGACAGTTCAGTAGGATACTTGAGCCAGGTTGGCATTTTATTATTCCAGGCATTGATTTTGTTAGAAAAAAAGTTTCAACTAAACAACAAATTTTAGATGTACCACCACAATCAGTAATTACTAAGGATAATGTTAAGATTTCAGTTGATAATGTTATTTTTTATAAAATGCTTAATGCAAAGGATGCAGTTTATAACATTGAAGACTATAAATCAGGTATTGTTTATTCAGCAACAACTAATATAAGAAATATATTAGGTAACATGACACTAGACGAAATACTAAGCGGAAGAGATTTAATCAATCAAAACTTATTAAGCATCATTGACGAGGTTACAGATGCTTATGGTATTAAGATACTATCAGTAGAAATTAAAAATATAATTCCACCAGAAGAAATACAAGAAGCTATGGAAAAACAAATGAAAGCTGAAAGAGATAAGAGAGCTATGATCCTTCAAGCAGAGGGGTTAAGACAATCTCAAATTGAAAAGGCAGAAGGTGAAAAACAAGCTAAAATATTAGCTGCAGAAGCTGAAAAACAAGCTAATATTAGAAGGGCTGAAGGTTTAAGAGAATCTCAACTTCTTGAAGCAGAAGGTAAAGCTAATGCTATTGAACAAATTGCTAAAGCAGAATCAGAAGCAATTATGAAAGTTAACCAAGCTATTATTAACTCTGGTACTGATGAAAGAGTTATAGCACTTAAACAAGTTGAAGCTCTTAAAGAAATGGCTAATAATCCAGCTAATAAGCTTATATTACCAAATGAGACCTTATCATCATTAGGTAGTATTGCTGCCATTGGAGAAATGCTTAAAAAAGATAAATAATAAATTATGTTAATTAAGGAACTCTTGTGAGTTCCTTTTTTAGTTACATTATCATTGAAAAGGTATTGAAATATAGATATAATAACAAGTAATTGAAAATATGTAATATTTTATAAGGTGGTAAAAATGAATATTAGAAAGATTAAAATGGAAGATGCAAATAGTTATTTAGAAATGCTTTTAAATTTAGATAAGGAAACTAAATTTATGATGTTTGAACCAGAGGAACGTTCTAATAGCATTGATATAGCAAGAAGAAAAATAGAAAACACCATAAAAGGTGACAATTTAATTTTAGTAGCAACTGAAGGCACTGAGATAATTGGTTTTCTTTCAGTGGAAAGAGGGGTACCTAGAAGAATTAGACATACTGGCTATGTTGTTGTTGGCATACGAGAAAAGTATAGGGGCATGGGAATTGGCAGTAAATTATTTTCAGAACTTGATAAATGGGCTAGAGAAAATAATCTAACAAGGCTTGAACTTACTGTTGTTTCTTCTAATATAGTAGCTAAACATCTTTATGAAAAGAATGGATTTGAAATAGAAGGCACTAGAAAGAATGCAATGATTATAGATGGTAAATATGTAGATGAATACTATATGGCCAAGCTTTATGAAGATTAATGTTATTTCATAAAAAGCTTATCTTCAGTTTTAGCAGTTTTAATTTATTATATTCTACTGTATAATTATGTATAAAATGTAAAAGTAAAGAGGGGTGGGGATTTAAATGTTAGATAGAATTGTAATGTATTTAGTGCAAGCTAGGTACTATTTAGAAAGTTCCCTTGCTATAGGTTGAAGAAGATAAGATGAAAGATGAATATATCTTACAAGTGCGGAATATGTGTAAGATATTATATCCTCTTAATATTAATATAGATTATTTTCCAACCAATTTTATTGTGAAAGATGAAGTGCTTTGGTATATAGATTATGAGTGCAATGAATATATGGAGCAGTGGAATTTTGAAAACTGGGGAATAGAATACTGGTCTAAAACTAAAGACTTTAGGGAATATGCTCTAAAAGATAAAAAGGAAAAAAATAATATGGAATAAAGGGGAGGAATAAGTGGAGATAGGAATGTGGACAAAGCTTGCAATTATCGCAATGCTTATAGTGTTATTTATTTGTACAGTGTATTTTAGCAGTAGTAAAAGAAAAGAAAAATTGTTTTTAAAATATAATAAGAGTTTTGGTAAAGAACCGCAAAACTATAATAAAGAAGCTAATATAGAGTTTTTAAAAGATTTTTACAAAGCCAGGAAAGAAAATGAAAATGAAAATGAAGAAGAGGTAATTGATGAAATTACCTGGAATGATTTGGATATGAATAATGTATTTCAAAGGATAAATTATACTAATACTACCCTAGGTGAAGCATATTTATATAAAAGTATTAAGGAAATAAAGTATAGTAAAGAAAAATGGGATGAATTAGAAGGGCTTATTAAGGTGTTTTCAGAAAATGAAGACTTAAGAAATGAAATTAGATACAATCTTTCTACCATTGGAAAACTAAATGATCCAAAAGTATTTAATTTTATATATAGACCACAATTTAATAAGGTGCAAGGATATTTTAAATATCCTATTTTAGCAGGAGGATTTATTGCTTCGCTGCTATTATGTATTATAAATTCTAAAATAGGAATTGGATTATCCATATTTTTCTTTTGTGCCAATATACTATTTTATCAAAGTGGTAAAACTGTCTTAGAAGATAGCTTTAAGATTATGAATTATTTAATAAATAATGTTATTGTTTGTCAGAAGTTATGTAAAATAAATCATAAGGAATTTAGAAAATATAAAAAGAAATTTAGAAAGATATTAGCTAGTTGTAGAGAGTTAAATAAGATAAAAAGATATAGCTATTCATTAGTAAGAAAAAATAGTTCAGCATTGCTAGATGCTGATTTAGTTTTAGAGTATTTAAAGATGTTTTTTATGGTAGATATAATAGCATATCATAATATGACCTCCATATTAGAAAAGAATAAAAAAGAATTCCAAGAAATATATGATTTAATAGCAATGATAGATTTTGCTTTATCTGTAGCTTATTATAGGGCAAGCCTTCAAGAATTCTGTCAGCCTATATTTTTAGAGCAAGATTATATAGAGTTGGAAAACCTTTATCATCCTCTTATTGATGAGCCAGTGAAAAATTCTATTTTCATAAAGGACAACATAATATTTACTGGGTCAAATGCTTCAGGAAAATCTACTTTTATTAAAGCTATAGCTTTAAATTGTATTTTGGCACAAGGATTGAATACAGCTTTATGTTCTAGCTATAAATGTAAGTTTTCTAAGGTTGTGACATCAATGGCCATTAAGGATGATATCTTAGAAGGAGATAGTTACTTTATTGCAGAAATAAAAAGTTTAAAGAGACTATTAAATTCATTAAATGGTGAAATACGTGTTTTAGCTTTTATAGATGAAATCTTAAAGGGGACAAATACCGTTGAAAGAATAGCTGCCTCTGCATCTATCTTAGATTATGGCAAAGAATCAAAGGCTAAGATTTTAGTGGCTACCCATGATATGGAACTTACAGAGATGCTAGGAGAAAAATATGATAATTATCATTTTAGAGAAACAGTGACAGATAAAGAAGTGTTATTTGATTATAAGCTTCATAAGGGGCCTTCTAAAACAAGAAATGCCATTAAATTGTTAAAGGCAATGGATTTTGATAAAGAGGTTGTAAATACAGCCAATGAAATCTATAGTGATTTTATAATTAATAAGAAATGGGACAGGCTATAAAGGGTAGAAAATGATTTATTTAAAGGATATTAGTGAATTTATTTTTTTATGTAATGAACCAAAAAAAGCAGATATTATTTTTGTGCCAGGAGGATCATATCCAGAGATTGCAGAAGAGGCTGCAAGGCTTTGGAAAGAAGGATATGCACCATATGTATTGCCCTCTGGAAGGTATAGCAAGCTTCTAGGGAGTTTTTCTGGCGTATCTTCCAAGAATCATATATATAATAAAGAATATGAAACAGAATGGGAATTCCTTAAAGATGTATTAATTAAAAACGGAGTCAAGGAAGAGGCAATATTAAAAGAAGATAAAGCAACTTTTACATATGAAAATGCTTTATATTCAAAAATGGTTACCGATAAATTAGATATGGAAATAAAAACTGCAATTATCTGTTGCAAAAGCTTTCATGCAAGACGTTGTCTTATGTACTATGAAACTGTATATGAGAACACTAATTTTATTATTTGCCCTTCAGAAGTTAAAGGAATTAATAAGGAAAATTGGTTTAGTAGTGAAGAAGGTATAATTACTGTTTTGGGAGAGCTTGAAAGGTGTGGAAATCAGTTTAAAGATATATTTAAAGATAAGTATATAAGAAAATAGAGTGGAAAAAATACTCTATTTTACTTTATTAAACTTTATTTTTAAAAGGTAAATAATATGTTATACTAAATAATAATTAATATTAGGAGTTGAAAAAGTATGAACATAATTATTTCACCTGCAAAAAAGATGAATGTAAATAATGATGATTTAGTTAATGAATATAAACCAGTATTTATGGATAAAACTAATATCCTTTATGATAAATTAAAATCACTTTCTTATGATGAATTAAAGAAGTTGCTTTCATGTAATGATGATATAGCAGAATTAAATTATGATAGGTATAAGTATATGGATTTAGCTAGAAATCTATCGCCAGCTATTTTGACATATGAAGGGATTCAGTATAAATATATGTCGCCAGATTCTTTTAGTGAGGGAGAGTTTGATTATGTAAAATCTCATTTAAAGATTTTATCAGGATTTTATGGTGTTCTTAATCCTTTTGATGGTGTAGTACCTTATAGATTAGAAATGCAAGCAAAGCTTAAGGTAGATGATAAGAAAAATCTTTATGAATTTTGGGGGGATAGCCTGTACAATGAATTAAGAAAAGAAAGTAATGTGATCTTGAATTTAGCATCAAAGGAATATAGTAAATGTATAGAGAAATATTTAAGTGAAGATGATGTTTTTATAACTTGTGTCTTTGGGGAACTTAATGAAGATGGAAAAATAAAAGTTAAAGCTACAGAGGCTAAAATGGCTAGAGGACTAATGGTAAGATATATGGCTTCTAATAATATTACAGAGATAGATGATATTAAGAAATTCGTTGACTTATCATTTAAGTATTCAGCAGAATATTCTACTGATAAAGAATTTGTTTTTTTAAAACAAATATAAGCTGAGGAGGGTAATATGGGATATTTAATGATTTTAATTATAGTTATTTTTGCAGTATATTATGTAGTAAATGACAAAAAAGGAAAATTAGAAGTTTTTAAAAGATATCATGGAGAGGAAAAGAGGATAGTTACAGCTATAGATGACATAAGATGCTTTTTTGATATGAGAGAGGAAGATGAATATACATTAGATGATCAGACTTGGTATGATTTGAATATGGATGAAGTATTTAGAAAAATAGATAGAAGTTACTCCAGTGTGGGAGAAGCAATTTTGTATAGTATGCTAAGAAATCCTCTTATTAATAAAGAAGAAATAGTTGAAAGAGGAAAGAATATAGAAGCTATAAAAAATGATATAGACTTAAGAGCTAAACTAAAGTTAATTTTCTTTAACTTGGGATATGATAAGAAGAATAGGTTTATTGAAATGATTGAAAGCGAAAGAAAACCTAATAAGAGTAAGTATATAATATACAATATCTTAGGGAAAGTAATGCCCATAACATTTTTACTACTGTCCATATTTCTACAAAGACCAGAATTTTTAGCTGCCTTGGCTTTAAATATGTGGATTAATCTTTTTATTGCAGAAAAGGAACGTAAAAATGTTTCCACTGGAGGCCTTATTTATTTAAATAGGATGCTAGATGCAGCAGAAAAGATAGGTAAACTTAAAGGTGAGAGTATAGTAAATAATAAAGAAATAAAAAAGGTTATGAAAGGGCTTCAGGGAGTTGTAAGTAAGATAAGCATAATACATATTTTTACCATGTATGGAGGGTTTCTTGAAATATTTTCAGTACCATTTTTAACTGTTGAAAGTGCTTACTATGGAGTAATTAATGAATTAAATGATAAAAAGGAAGGTATCTTAAAACTATACGAACTTTTAGGAGAAATAGAAGCATATATATCTATATGTGGATTCATAGAGGCTAAGGAAGAATATATAACAAAGCCTGTGTTTAAAAATCAGGTTAATATAAATATAGTAAATGGAATACATCCATTACTAGAAGAACCTGTTGCCAATACAATACATTTAAATAAAAAGGGAATGGTGCTTACAGGAAGCAATATGTCTGGTAAATCAACATTCTTAAGGATGGTGGGAGTAAATATTATTCTTGCGCAAGTTTTTGATTTGGTACTAGCAGAAAAATATGAAGGCTCAATATTTAATATAGTTACTTCAATAAGTCCTAAGGATGATGTTAATGCTGGAAAAAGCTATTATATGGCAGAAGTTGAGGGGATTCTTAGAATTATTGAAGCACTTAGAAAAGAAGTACCTGTATTTTGCATGATAGATGAAATATTTAGAGGGACAAATCCTATTGAAAGAGTTGCATCATCGGCTGCAATTTTAGAATATATAAACAGATATAATGCCATAACATTTGTGGCTACTCATGATAGAGAGCTAACGGATATGTTAAAGGATAAATATGAATTTAGGTATTTTGCTGAAAATGTTGATAAGAAAAATGGAATGACTTTTGATTATAAGATAAAAAATGGAATATCTAAAACTAGAAATGCCATTAAGGTGTTAGAATATGTAGGATATCCTAAGGAAATAACTGAATATTCTAAAGAATATGCTAAAGAGCTTGATAAAATAATCTGATTTATGTATCTTTAAGAATATAAAGCGTCCAAACTGTACAAAATAATAAGGAGCCGGAGCAGGGTTACGTAGTTTTTTGCTGCATGCATAAGCATGTGGCTTTTTTTATATATAAATATATATATTTATATATGAAACTGCCAATAATATTCGTAAAATGTATAAATTAAATTCCTTAATTGGTATAAAAAGAGAAAAATACATTGACAAAGTAAAAATTCATTGTTAGTATAATAATATAAACGAAAAATAATTACATAAAATAAATTAATATTCGTATCCTCAAAACTGAATGGAGGCATGAAATGATAGGGTGTAAAAGTATATTTGTTGAAAAGAAAAATAGATTTAATGTTGAAGGTAAGAGCCTTTTAGAAGATTTTAAGACAAATCTTAGAGTAGAAAGTTTAGAAAATGTAAGAGTAGTAAATAAATATATTTTAGGAAAGGTCAATGAAGAAGAGTATAAAAAATCATTATATTCAGTTTTTTCAGAGAAAACTGTAGATAATCTTTATGAAGAGAAGATACCTATGGACAATGAAGAAATAGCTTTTGCTGTTGAATATTTACCAGGTCAATACGATCAAAGAGCTGATTCAGCATCAGAATGTTATGCATTATTGACTGCAGGAAAGAGAATAGAAGTGAAAACTGCTAAAGTAATTATTTTAAAGGGAAATTTAAGTGAAGAAGAAGTTCAAAAAATTAAGCATTACTATATTAACCCAGTTGATTCAAGAGAAGTAGATATATATAGTAAAGAGCTTTTAAGTGAGCTTGAAGATCCAAAAGATGTGGAAATAGTAAATGGATTCATACAAAAAAATGACGAAGAAATTGCTTTTTACCATAAAGAATTAGGATTAGCTATGAGTGTTAATGACCTTCTTATGATAAGAGATTATTTCAAGAATGAGGAGAGAAATCCAAGTATCACTGAAATAAAAGTAATTGATACTTATTGGTCAGACCATTGTAGACATACAACATTTTCAACAGCTATAGAAAATGTAGAAATAGAAGAAGGAAAGCTAAATAATCCTCTTATTAAATCTTATAATGCATATTTAAAGTCAAGAGATTTTGTTTATGGCAAGGAAACTACTAGAGATGAAAATCTTATGGATATAGCAGTAATTGTTATGAAGGAAATGCGTAAAAAAGGTTTATTAGAAGATTTAGATGTTTCAGAAGAAATAAATGCTTGTTCTATAAATGCAAACATAGAAACTGATAATGGTAATGAAGAGTACCTTGTAATGTTTAAAAATGAAACTCACAATCATCCAACAGAAATTGAACCTTTTGGTGGTGCAGCAACTTGTCTTGGAGGAGCTATTAGAGATCCATTATCAGGTAGAACATATGTATATCAAGCTATGAGAGTAACAGGAGCAGCTGATCCAACAGTAGAAATTGATGAAACTTTAAATGGAAAGCTTCCACAAAGAACTATCGTTTTAGGGGCAGCTCATGGATATAGCTCATATGGTAATCAAATTGGACTTGCAACAGGACAAGTATCAGAAATATATCATCCAAATTATGTAGCTAAAAGAATGGAAGTAGGAGCTGTTATAGCAGCAGCACCAAAAGAAAATGTTGTAAGAGAAGAACCAAAAGCTTCAGATTTAGTAATCCTTTTAGGAGGAAGAACAGGAAGAGATGGTATAGGTGGAGCAACAGGTTCATCAAAAGAACATACTGAAGAGTCAATAAATACATGTGGAGCAGAAGTTCAAAAAGGTAATCCACCAACAGAAAGAAAAATTCAAAGATTATTTAGAAATGAAAAAGTAGCTAAGATGATCAAGAGATGTAATGACTTTGGTGCTGGTGGAGTTTCAGTTGCAATAGGTGAATTAACAAGAGGATTAGATATAAACTTAGATATGGTTCCTAAGAAGTATGAAGGTTTAGATGGAACTGAGATAGCAATATCTGAATCCCAAGAAAGAATGGCAGTAGTAGTAAATAAGGAAGATGCTAAAGAATTTATCAGTCTTTCAGCAGAAGAAAACTTAGAAGCTATTGTTGTGGCAGAAGTAACAGATACTGAACGTCTAAGAATGTTCTGGAGAGGTGAAAAGATAGTAGATTTAAAAAGAGAATTCTTAGATACAAATGGAGCTAGACAAACTACTGATGTAAAAGTAGAACTACCAAAAGAATATACATTAGCTATAGGTGAAGAAGTTAATGTTAAGGAAAGATGGATGAAAACTCTTACAGAACTTAACGTGGCTTCACAAAAGGGGTTAGTTGAAAGATTTGACTCTACCATTGGATCAGGAACAGTAATGATGCCTTTTGGTGGAAAGTATGCATTAACTCCAGCAGAAGGTATGGCAGCAAAAATACCAGTTTTAAATGGTGAAAGTAAAGATGCTACACTAATGAGTTATGGATTTAATCCTGAACTTGGTATGTGGAGTCCATATCATATGGCTTATTATGCAGTAATAGAATCTGTAACAAAAATAGCTGCTATGGGTGGAGATTATAGAAAAATAAGATTAACATTCCAAGAATACTTTGAGAGATTAGGTAATAATCCATCAAGATGGGGTAAACCATTTGCTGCATTACTAGGTGCATATCAAGCTCAAAGTGATTTAGGACTTCCAGCTATAGGTGGAAAAGATTCAATGTCAGGAAGCTTTGGTCAATTAGATGTACCACCAACACTTGTATCTTTTGCAGTAGCTGTGGAAAAGGCAAGTAAGATAGTTTCTAATGAACTTAAGAAAGTTGGAAGTAAATTAGTATTACTAATGGCTGAGAAAAATGATGATTATACATTAAATGTTGAAACATTTAAAAACAACTTAGAAGCATTATATAAATTAACTTCTAATAAAAAAGTGTTATCAGCTTCAACAGTTAGATTTGGTGGAATAGCAGAAACACTTTCTAAAATATCATTTGGTAATAAGATTGGTATTAAATTCAATGGTTTAAGCAAGGAAGAGTTATTTGGCTTAAATTATGGAAGTGTAATAGTAGAGGTAGCAACTGATGAAGACTTAAATAAAGCTTTTCAGGGATGTAGCTATAAAGTAATTGGTGAAACTATAGAAAAGCCTGTAATTATATCAGAAGAATATGATTTCACTTTCAATATAGATGATTTAATAAATGTATATGAAAAGAAATTATCTACAGTGTTTAAAATTAAAACTGAAAAGTCACAAGAATCAGTTCCAGAAATTAAGGTTGAAGAAAAGAAAATAATATTACCAAGTAGTCCAAGCATCAAGACTGCTAAACCAAGAGTAATTATCCCAGTATTCCCAGGAACAAACTGTGAATATGATTGTAACAGAGCATTTACTAAGGCAGGAGCTGAAACTACAGAATTAGTGTTTAAGAATTACTCTAAGAGTGCATTACTTGAATCAATTGAAGCACTGGAAAAACAAATAAGAGAAAGTCAAATAATAATGATTCCAGGAGGATTCTCAGCAGGAGATGAACCAGATGGATCAGGAAAGTTTATTGCTACAATCTTTAGAAATAAAAGAATTAAAGATGCAGTAAATGATTTACTAAAAAATAGAGATGGATTAGTATTAGGTATCTGTAACGGATTCCAAGCATTAATTAAATTAGGTTTAGTACCATATGGTGAAATAGTTGATATAGAAGAGAATATGGCAACATTAACTTACAATAATATCAATAGACATATGAGCTCAATAATAAGAACTAAGATTACATCAAATAAATCACCTTGGTTTAATGAAGTAAATGTAGGAGATATTCATAATGTGGCAATATCTCATGGGGAAGGTAGATTTATTGCAAATGAAGAGCTATTAAGACAATTAATTACTAATGATCAAATAGCTACTCAATATGTAGATTTAGAAGGAAATGTATCACTGGACATGCCATTTAATCCAAATGGTTCAGTTTTAGGTATAGAAGGAATAACAAGTCCTGATGGAAGAGTTTTAGGTAAGATGGGACACTCTGAAAGAATTGGAGAAGACCTATATGTAAATGTTCCTGGAAACTTCCATCAAAAAATCTTTGAATCAGGAGTTAAATACTTTAGATAGGAGCGTTTTTTATGAGAGTTGCAATATTTTTTGGATCAAAATCTGATACGGAAATAATGAAGGGAGCTGCTAACTGTTTAAAGGAATTTGGTATTTCATATAAAGCATATGTTTTATCAGCTCATAGAGTTCCTGAAAAGTTAGAAGAAACTTTAAGAGATATAGAAGCTGAAGGTTGTGAAGTAATAATTGCTGGTGCAGGCCTTGCAGCACACCTTCCAGGTGTAATTGCTTCACAAACAGTAATTCCTGTCATAGGAGTTCCTTGTAAAGGAGCAATAGAAGGTCTTGATGCATTATTTTCAATAGTGCAAATGCCAAAATCAATTCCAGTGGCAACTGTAGGTATCAATAATGCTTACAATGCAGGAATGTTGGCTGTACAAATGTTATCAATTGGTGATAAAGAGCTTAAAGCTAAATTAATTAAATATAGAAAAGATATGAAAGAAAAATTTATCGCTGAAAATGGTGAAGGAGTGGATCTATAATGGAAAAATTAGAAATGATGTACGAAGGTAAAGCAAAGAAAATATATGCTACAGATAAGGCTGATGAAGTAATTGTATATTACAAAGATGATGCAACTGCTTTCAATGGAGAAAAGAAAGGTCAAATAGAAGATAAAGGTGTAATGAATAATGCTATAACAGCTACATTATTTGAAATTTTAGCACAAAATGGAGTACCAACTCACTTTATTGAAAAGTTAAATGATAGAGAACAATTATGTAAAAGGGTAGAAATAGTACCTCTAGAAGTAATAGTTAGAAATGTAGCAGCTGGTTCAATGGCTAAGAGATTAGGATTAGAAGAAGGAACAGAGCTTAAGACTACAGTATTTGAATTATCATATAAAGATGATTCTCTAGGAGATCCATTAATAAATGACTATCATGCAGTAGCCATAGGAGCAACTACTTTTGAAGAGTTAAATAAGATATATGAATTAACAGCAAAAGTTAATGATATTTTAAAGGGATTATTTTTAAAAGCTAACATTAATCTTATAGACTTTAAATTAGAATTTGGAAGATATAATGGTGAAATAGTTTTGGCAGATGAAATTTCACCAGATACTTGCAGATTTTGGGATGCGACAACTGGAGAAAAGCTTGATAAAGATAGATTTAGAAGAGACTTAGGAAATGTTAAAGATGCCTATGTTGAAATATTAAGCAGACTTCAAAAATAATTTATAATGAAAAATTAAAAATTGAGGATGAAATTTTCTCCTTAATTTTTAATTCTACATTTTACATTAAGTTTCGGGGGTATTAAGAATGAGTCTTAAGGTAGACAATATTATAATGGATCCAAGTAATGATAAGTTTAAGGATGAATGCGGTGTATTTGGTGTTTATTCAAATAAGGAAATGGATGTTGCTTCAATGACTTATTATGGATTATATGCACTTCAACATAGAGGGCAGGAAAGTGCTGGTATAGCAGTTGCCAATGGAGCTGAAATAAATATGCATAAAGGAATGGGGCTTATTACAGAAGCCTTTTCACAAGAAAGTATTGCAATATTAAAAGGGAATATAGCTATTGGGCATGTTAGATATTCCACATCTGGTGATACAAGGATAGAAAATGCGCAGCCACTTTTAAGTGAAAGCAAATTAGGATCTATTGCAATGGCTCATAATGGAACGCTTGTTAATGCAGATGTTATAAGAGAGTTATTGGAAGAGGCTGGACATGTGTTCCATACATCAATAGATTCAGAAGTTATAGCAAACCTTATAGCTAGAGGAGCTAAGAAAGGTGTTGAAAAAGCAATTTTAGATGCTATTCAGGCAGTAAGAGGTTCTTTTGCCATGGTTATCTTAACAGAAAATAAGCTTATAGGTGTTAGAGATCCACACGGAATAAGACCTTTATGTTTAGGAAAGATTGATGAAGGATATATCTTATCATCAGAAAGTTGTGCCCTTGATGCTGTTGGTGCAGAACTAGTTAGAGATATAGAACCAGGTGAGATAATTGTCATAGATGAAAAAGGTATTAATTCATACAGATATTCAGAAAATACGCAATGTCAAACTTGTGCATTTGAATATATATACTTTGCTAGACCAGATTCGATAATTGATGGACTTGATGTACATGAATCAAGAATAAGAGCTGGGGAGCAATTGTTTAAAGAACATAACATTGAAGCAGATGTGGTAGTAGCAGTACCAGATTCAGGAATACCAGCAGCTATAGGATATTCTAAAGCTTCAGGAATACCATATGATACAGGTTTTGTAAAAAATAGATATGTAGGTAGAACTTTTATTACTCCTTCTCAAGAAATAAGAGAAAGAGCTGTAGCAGTAAAATTAAATCCATTAAAAGCTAATGTAAAAAATAGAAGAGTAATTTTAATAGATGATTCAATTGTACGAGGAACAACCTCTAAGCATTTAGTTGAATCTTTAAGAAGAGTAGGAGCAAAAGAAGTACATTTCTTAGTGGCATCGCCTGTGGTTAAATATCCATGTTACTTTGGAATAGATACTCCATACAGAAAAGAGCTTATAGGAGCAAATCATTCATTAGAAGAAATCAGAGAAGCAATTGGTTGTGATTCTATTGGATACTTATCAATGAAGGGTATGTATAATTGTTTTAAGGAAGATCAAGGTTATTGTGTAGGATGTTTCAATGGAGTATATCCTGTGGCAACTCCTATAGAAGAAAAAGATGCATAAGAAAGGTAGGATTTAATAATGATAACATATAAAGAAGCTGGAGTTAATATAGAAGAAGGTTATAGATCAGTAAAGCTAATAAAAGAATATGCCAGTAGAACAATGAGTGAATATGTGTTAAATGGTCTTGGAAGTTTTGCTGGAATGGTGGAATTACCAGAAGGATATAAAAAACCAGTTTTAGTGTCAGGTACAGATGGAGTTGGTACCAAGTTAGAATTAGCTTTCAAAACAAAGAAATATGACACTGTAGGTATTGACTGTGTGGCTATGTGTGTTAATGATATCTTATGTCATGGTGCAAAACCACTATTTTTCTTAGATTATATAGCTTGCGGAAAACTAGAAGCAGAAGTGGCTGCTGATTTAGTCAAAGGAGTATCAGATGGATGTGTAGAGTCAGGTTGTGCTCTAATTGGTGGAGAAACTGCTGAAATGCCAGGGTTCTATAAAGAAGGAGAATATGATATTGCAGGTTTTGCTGTAGGTATTGTAGATAAGGATAAAATCATCAATGGAAAAGACATTAAGCCAGGTGACAAGCTTATAGGTATAGCTTCATCAGGTGTACATTCTAATGGATTTTCTTTAGTAAGAAAACTATATACTGATTTAAATGAAGAGTTTAATGGTGAAGAGGTATGGAAGACGCTTATTACACCAACTAAATTATATGTAAAGCCAGTATTAAGCTTAATTGAAAAGTTTAATATTAAAGGGATGAGCCATATAACAGGTGGTGGATTTATAGAAAATGTTCCAAGAATGTTTAATGGAGCAGAGCTTACAGCTGAAATAAGAAAAGACAGCTATCCATTGCCAGCAATCTTTGAAGATATGATTAGCAGAGGCGTTGCTAGAGATCATATGTATAATACATTTAACATGGGTATAGGATTTGTTTTATGTGTAAATGAAGCTGATGTACAAGTTATTTTAAATGAATTAGAAGCTATGGGCGAAAAGGCATACGAAATTGGCGTTGTTACAGCTGGAGGTGAAGGAGTTTGCTTAAAATAGCAGTACTTGTATCTGGTGGAGGTTCTAACCTCCAGTCAATTTTAGATTATGAAAACAAAAACTATCAAGTGGAAATGGTTATTGGCAGTAAGGAAGGTATTTATGGCTTGGAAAGAGCAAAAAATGCAGGTGTTGAAACTTTTGTTGTATCTAAAAAAGAATATGGCAGTGAAGTTTCAAATAAAATACTAGAGCTGACTAAAGGTAAAGTAGACTTAATAGTTTTAGCAGGATATCTTTCAATTTTGGATGGGGAAATACTGAGAGAATTTAAAAATAGAATAATCAACATCCATCCATCATTAATTCCAAGCTTTTGCGGTGATAAGATGTATGGAATGCATGTTCATAATGCAGTAAAGAAATCAGGGGTAAGATACACAGGATGTACAGTGCATTTTGTTAATGAAGAAGTAGATGGTGGAGCAATCATCTTACAAGAAACAGTACCGGTGTATTTTGAAGATACTGCAGAAGATATACAAAAAAGAGTATTAGTACAAGAGCATAAATTGTTACCAAAGGCAATAGAGCTTATTGGTGATAAGAAAATTCAAATAATAGACGGAATAGTAAAGATAGATAAATAGGAGGCTTTTTATATGATTAAGAGAGCGTTAATTAGTGTGTTCAATAAGGAAGGTATATTAGATTTTTCTAAATTCTTATCAGAAAATGGTGTTGAAATAATTTCAACAGGAGGAACTTACAAGCACTTAAAGGATAATGGGTTAAAGGTTACTGAAGTTAATGAAGTAACAAATTTCCCAGAAATGTTAGATGGAAGAGTTAAAACATTACATCCTATTATTCATGCTGGTATTCTTGCAATAAGAGATAATGAAGAGCATATGGAAACTATCAAGGAAAGAAATATAGATACTATTGATATGGTAATAGTTAATTTATATCCATTCTTTGAAAAGGTTAGAGAGAACTTATCTTTTGAAGAAAAAGTTGAATTCATTGATATTGGTGGACCAACAATGCTAAGAGCAGCAGCTAAAAACTTTCAAGACGTTGTAGTTATTTCAGATGTAGCTGACTATGAAGCTGTTATGAATGAAATAAAGGAAACTGGTGATGTAAGTTATGCTTTAAGAAAGAAATTAGCAGGAAAAGTATTTAACCTTATGAGTGCATATGATGCAGCTATTTCTAACTTCCTATTAGGAGATGAAGAATATCCAGAATACCTTTCAGTATCATATAAGAAGAAACAATCTTTAAGATATGGAGAAAATCCACATCAAAACGCAGCATATTACACATCAACTGAATTTGATGGAGCTATGGAAGACTTTGAAGTTTTAAATGGTAAAGAGTTATCTTATAACAATATTAAAGATTTAGATATTGCTTGGAAAGTAGCTAATGAATTTGAAGAAATAGCTTGTTGTGCATTAAAACATAATACTCCTTGTGGTGTAGCTATTGGAGAGTCTGTTTTAGAAGTTTATAAAAAAGCTCATGATGTAGATCCAGATTCAATCTTTGGAGGAATTGTAGCAATTAATAGAACTATTGATAAGGCAACTGCAGAAGAGATGTCTAAGATATTCTTAGAAGTTATTGCTGCTCCAGGGTATGATGAAGAGGCTTTAGAAGTATTAAGAGCTAAAAAGAATTTAAGAGTAATTAAATGTAATACTAAACCATGTGCTAAAAAATATATGGTAACAGTTGATGGTGGTATTTTAGTTCAAGAAGAAGACACTAAGCTTTTAGATGAAGTGAAAGTTGTAACTGAAAAAGCTCCAACTGATGAAGAAATGAGAGATATGATCTTTGGTATGAAGGTTGTTAAATATGTTAAATCTAATGCCATAGTAACAGTGAAGGACGGAGTTGCTGTTGGTATTGGCGGTGGACAAGTTAATAGAATTTGGCCAACACAAGATGCACTTAGAAGAGGTGAAGGGGCAACTATATTAGCTTCAGATGCATTCTTCCCATTTAATGATATTGTTGATGAATGTGCTAAGTATGGTATAAAGGCAATAATTCAACCAGGTGGATCAATAAGAGATCAATTATCAATAGATGCCTGCAATAAACATGGAATTGCTATGGTATTTACAGGAGTAAGACACTTTAAACACTAAAAAAATTAAAAATGAAAAATTAAAAGTTAATCCATCATATTGATATAATGTAAGTTAATTTTTCATTTTTAATTCTACATTCAATTATTTATAATGTTCGAATGATGGAGGATTTATAATGAAAGTTTTATTAGTTGGTTCTGGTGGTAGAGAGCATGCATTGGCTTGGAAGATGGCTAAAAGCAATAAGGTTTTTAAGATATTTGTAGCTCCTGGTAATGGTGGAACTGCCATAGAAAATAAATGTGAAAATATAAATATAACAGATATAGATGAATTAGTTGTTTTTGCTAAGAACAATGATATAGCATTAACTGTTGTTGGACCAGAAGACCCATTAACTAAAGGGATTACAGATAAATTTAAGGAAGCTGGCCTAAAATGTTTTGGGCCAGATAAAAATGGTGCACAGCTGGAAGGTAGCAAAAGCTTTTCTAAAGACTTTATGAAAAAGTATGGAGTTAAAACTGCCGAATATGGTACTTTTACTAACTGTAATGAAGCAAAAGCATATTTAGAAAGCTGTGAATACCCAATAGTTATCAAAGCTGATGGTTTAGCAGCTGGTAAAGGTGTTGTTATAGCAGAAACTAAGGAGATGGCTTTAAATACCATCGATGATTTTATGGTATCTGATATATTTAAAGGTGCTGGACAAAAGGTTGTTATAGAAGAGTTCTTGGAAGGTGTAGAAGCATCAATACTTTCAATTTGTGATGGTAAAACTATAATACCTTTTATTTCAGCTAAAGACCATAAGCAAATTTTTGATGGTAACAATGGTCCAAATACTGGAGGTATGGGAGTTGTGGCTCCAAACCCATACGTTACAGAAGAGGTAATGAAGGATTTTGAAGAAAATATCATGACAAAGACTTTAAATGGTATTAAGGAAGAAGGCTTTGATTTTAAAGGAATAATTTTCTTTGGTCTAATGATTACTAAAAAGGGAACTTACCTTTTAGAGTATAATGTAAGAATGGGAGATCCTGAAACTCAATCAGTTTTATCTTTAATGGAAAGTGATTTGGTGGAGATTATTGAAGCTGCACTAGAACAAAGGTTAAATGAAGTGGAAGTTAAATGGATGGATGGAGCTTGTGTTAATGTGGTTTTAGCATCAGGTGGCTATCCAGGAAGTTTTGAAAAAAGCTTTGAAATTACCATTGATGAATCTATAAAAGATAAAGTATTTTTAGCAGGAGCACAGCTACAAGATGAAATTTTAAGAACTAGCGGTGGTAGGGTATTATCTGTTGTTGGTTTAGGAACTACAGTAGAAGAAGCAAGAAAAGATGCATATGAAAAAGTGGAGTTAGTTAACTTCCAAGGGAAATACTATAGAAAAGATATTGGCATAGCAAAATAAAAGTATTTTTTACCCTATAATAGTAATTTTATAAATATGGTCAATAATGAGAAAAAGCGGATTAGTAATAATCCGCTTTTTAATATGGGGATTTAATGAATGAAAATTTATCTTTATGAATAGTATATATTGCAAATAAAAAAGCAATTAGGAGCGTTATGAAGAAGAAAATTGTTAGTGTGATAGTGGCAATTGTTTCGGTAGCTTGTTTTATTGGATGTAGTAGGCCAGCTGATAAAGAAGAGGTAGACATAGAATCAATAAAAGAGCAAGTACGGGCAGAGCTTGAAGAGGAAAATGAGAAAGCTAAGGAAGAAGAAGATGAAAAACGTCAAGAGGAAGAACGGATAAAAGAACAAGTTAAGGAAGAGGTGAAACGACAAAACGCTAAAAATGATAATAAGGATGTAAATATTAATATAACTGAGGATTCTAAACCAGATCCAGTGGTGATTGTACAAGAAAAACCACAACCTGTATATTATAGTAGTGATTTTATTTTTCCACAAAGTAGCACCGAATATTTATCTCAAAGTCAAGTAAGTAGGCTTTCTGATTATCAACTTGGCATAGCAAGAAATGAAATTTATGCAAGACACGGATATATATTTAAGTTAGATGGATTTAAAAGTTATTTTGAATCACAAAGCTGGTATGTACCAAGATATTCAGATGTCAGCAACATAAGTTTAAATGAAATTGAAACTTATAATGTTGCCCTTATTAAGGCTGAGGAAGATAGCAGAGGAGTACAGTGGTAAAAAATTTTATATTATCAATATAAAAGGCTTTGTTTTAATAAACTGTTGAAATTTGATTAACCTCTATAAATATGGTTATAATATATAATATAACTACTATTTAGGAGGTTTTTTATGCCAAGAGTTAATAATGTTATTCAGCAAGTTTCACAATTAAATACATATGAGCAAGAGAAGGTATTTGATTTTTTAAAGACTGTATTGATGTCAAATGGAATAACTAACTCTATAGATGAAGAAATCGCTGAAAATAGATTTAACAAGGGGAAGTGCTGTCCTTTTTGCAATCATGATAAAATATCTAAGTATGGAAAATATCATTGTAAGAATGGCGTTAAACAAAGGTATAAATGCCAAAATCCAGAGTGCAAAAAAACTTTCAATGATTTTTCTAAATCCCCAGTTTCAAGTAGTAAAAAAGGATTAGATAAATGGCTACTATATGCTCAATGTATGATAAATGGTAACACTATTAGGCAATGTGCCGAAATTGTTGAGATTAATATTGCAACAGCTTTCTTTTGGAGACATAAAATTATAGACGCTATTAGAAAATTTATTGGCTACGGCTCTCTTGAGGGTGTTATTGAACTCGATGAGACATACTTTGCCCTTAGCTATAAAGGGAATCATAGCAAAAGTTCTAATTTTACTATGCCAAGGGAATCAAGAAAGCGTGGTAAAGAAATAAATACAAGAGGTATATCAAAGGAATTTGCCTGTGTATTATGTGGTGTAGATAGATTAGGAAATATATATACTGCTTTAATATGTGATGGCAGACCTAACTATACTGATATAAATAGGGCTTTATCAGAGGTTGTTGAAGAAAATTCTATTTTATGTACTGATAAACATAGGAGTTATATCCCATTTGCGGCTCAACATAATTTTGAATTACATCAAATTAGGGGCGGGAGAAAAACTGTGGATATTTATAATATTCAAAGAGTCAATGCTTTTCATAGTAGCTTAAAAAGATGGATAAGGAAGTTTAATGGTGTTTCAACCAAGT
>ERZ827363.126-NODE-126-length-78417-cov-6.676489_pt1 | contig 78417 bp, 74 predicted proteins | sample MGYA00519776_ERZ827363 | MGnify/ENA primary metagenome ERZ827363 (study PRJEB31778, sample SAMEA3449288) | human gut metagenome | biome: human gut; feature: human-associated habitat; material: faeces | place: United Kingdom | collected 2010/2012 ... | reverse complement strand
AACTATATCTTCTAATATCTCATCTATGCTAACAATTTCATTTAAAGGTGCATTTTCCTGTCTTATTATATCTAATAATGTTTCTATTATTAAATTCATCTTTAATATAGACTTTTCTACAACCGCCAAAGTTTTATCATATTCCTCTAAACTTTTACAATTACTGCTTTTTAAAACATCTATATTTGTTTTAATTACTGCTAATGGAGTTTTTAACTCATGTGCCACACTAGAATTAAACCTTTTTTGTGATGCAAATGCATTTTCTAATTTTGCTATCATTTTATTAAAAGAAATTGTAAGTTCTTTAATTTCATCATTTGCTCCCTTAATACTTAAATTGGAATTTAAATTATCCTCATTTATTTTTTTTATATTTTTATTTAATTCTACAATTGGAATTAAAGCATTATTTACTACAAAATAAGTGCACATTCCACCAATAGTTACTACTAAAATAAATGCAATTATTGAAAGCCAATAAATTCTTGATGTTGTCTCTTCTATAGCTGATTCTATTGATATCTTATCAATTTCATCTTTAAAATCACCATTTAAATCTATTTTAATATCTTCTGTATTTGAATTAATTATTCCTTTTAGCTGTGGAACTGTATGCCTTACATCATAATTAATACTAAAAACAAGAATTCCACTAGTTATTGTCATTATTAATATAGTAAATAATGTAAGCTTCCATTTTAATTTTATCTTTATATTATTCACTAGTGTCTCCTCCAAATAAATATCCTACTCCCTTAATAGTTTTAATCATATTTTCATTGCCACTAACAGCTGTTAATTTTTTTCTAAGAGAATATACATGAACTCTTATTACTGTTGTAAATGGGTCTGTATTTTCATCCCAAACATGATTTATCAATTCTTCGGAACTTATAACTTTATCTTTATTTTGAACTAGATATTTTAAAAGTGAATATTCTTTCAATGTTAAATTAAGAACTATATCATCATATGTAACTTTGTGTTTAGATACGTCTATAGATAATTTTCCCTCTTTTAAAATTGAAGGTTTACTTTCAAACTCTCTTCTCAAAAGAGCTCTTATCCTTGCCGTTAACTCTAAAAAATCAAATGGTTTTACTAAATAATCATTAGCTCCTAAGTCTAATCCTTTTATTCTATCCTCAATTTCTCTATTTGCAGATACAATTATTACTCTTGTGTTTATATCTTTTTCTCTAAGCTTTTTTAATATATAAAATCCATCTACCTTTGGCAAATTTATATCTAAAACCAATAAATCATATGTATTTAAACTTAAAAAATCTAAAGCATCTTCTCCATCCATTGCTACATCAACGGCATAACCTTCATTTTTTAATCCTCTTTGTAGAGCATGTACTATATCAGCTTCATCTTCTACAATTAATAATTTCATCACATATTCCTCCTATTTTATAAATAAAATGGAGCTATCGCACCCTGAAAAATTATACACCATATATTGTACTATTTATTCTTAATGCGATAGCCCTATTTGTTAATAATTATAATATACAAATTTTAATTATACTACAAGGAGTTTATTATTATTATTATTAATTTTATTATTTTTTATTTTATTTATTCAAAACCTGCTGCCTTTACTTCTTCTCTGAATTTTTCATCAAAACCAGTTACTTCTACATTTTTTCCATCAACTGTTAAGCTTAACCCATTTTTAAGGTTTGCTAAATCCTCTTCACTTAATTCAAAAGAAATATCATCATTACTTCCTTGATAATTATTTGAATTACTAATTGAATTATTATAAGAATTATTATATTGATTACTATTTACTACTTTATCAACACCATTATTGGTATTTTTGTTACTATTATATGAACTTTCAGTTTTATTATTGCTTGATTTGCTTGCTACACTATTACTTGCTCTTCCTCCAGCAAAACTTAATAAACCTACTATTGTTAGCGCTAATACTCCAAATATTAATGATTTTTTCATATCTTATCATCCTTCCTTACATAAAACTTTTCTGATAACTTAATTTATTAATTATTTTATTTCTTAGGTTATCTCTTCTATGTTTTTATGATAACAAATCCAATGTAAAATCATCGTTAATTTTTAAAAATATTTATATATTATTTGTGAACTACTCTCCAATTATAGAAGTGGGAGCTTCTTGGTGAATATACCTAGCGGTAATAAATAAATATCTTTCCACCCAACTCACATTTACGGTGGAAAATAGGTGGAAAGATATATTTTTTAATACATATAAACTTTTATAAATGTCTATATTACTTAACTAACCTTACTACCGTCTCAGCATGTGATGGCTGCCGTTCGTAGTTAAACTTTAGAAGGAATATATAGCTTTGTATATTCCTTCTTTTAAACCTATTCTATAACCTCATTAAATTTAACAAATAACGCCTTTAAACCTTCCATAAGTTTATTATACATAATCTCTGTTTCATCAAACCTATTTATACTAAGACTACTTACAATATTATTTTTTAATTTTTCAACTTCATCTGTTGATACTAAATGGAAGTATATAATTCTTAAATCATTTAATAAGTATAATGGAGCTATTATTTTTCTCAATTCATCTTCATCTGAAATATACTGACTTAATATAAACTGATAATATTTTATTGATTTCCATTGCTTATAGTTTTTATCTTTTTTTCCTACATTGTTTTCATAGTAATTTTTAAAATTAGATATATTAACAGCTTCAATCAATATTTTATGTAAAGCACTTATTACAGGTTTCACTTCTAAATCACTATATGTTATAGGCTTGTTTATATTTTCTATTTCATTAATGACTTCTTTATCTAAATGATGTAAATCCAATGAATGTTTTTGCTTTAATGTATCATACATTTTATTTCTTAAATTTATTATTTGTCTTTCTATAATTGGGTCACTCCAAATAACCTTTAACTGTGCATCATAAAACTCTGAATCAATAATTCTATGGTCTGATTCAATATTATTTATCTTTAAATAATTTTGTGTTGCGCTATCTAACTTATCTAAATCTCCCAACCAAAAAACAACCTTTTTATTTGTATTTATACCAAATGGTATTTCAAATTCATCTTTATATCCCAAAACTCCATATGTTTCTTAAAATATGCTTAACGTATATTCTGGATGATGCATAAAGTATATTAAACACTCTTTATTAAAAAAAACTGGAGCTAAAAAACCATCTCCCATAAGCGCATGAAGTCCCGGTATATTATCATAATCTCTATAATCGTATTTAAAGTTTATTTCCTCGCAAAAAGAATATCTTTTATTAAGATTTCGTGGTTTTGAAATAACCTTTGTGTTACCTCTACGCAATAGCTCATAATACCCTTCTGCTACTATCTTTTTAGAATTCTCTGATAAAAACTTCTTTCCACAACTTTGACATTCTAACTGTGGAAAATCTTCTATAATCAAAGTTCTCATGTCAATTTCTATTTCATACTTTTTTAATACTAATTCTAACTTAGAATTACACTCTTTACATATATCTGTAGTATAATCTTTATTCTCTTCATAAAACTGTTCATATGTTATGCTTCTCATAGCTCCCCCTTATTTAATGACTAACGTCATATGCAGTATTATAATTATCAGTTTCTATATTATGATATAAGATAGTTTTAAAGTCCTTAATTACATCTTCACATATAGAATCATAACTTCTATCACACTTTTGACATACTAAAATCCCATTTGAGTAATATATATTATGATGTCTTCTCTTATTACTTAATCCACAACCACATTCACATATTGGTCTAAGATTTTTTATACTATAGGTATCATAATATTTACTGTATTCCCATTTAAAATACCATCCTTTATAGGTATCTTTTGTATAATTTATCCACTTGGGATTTTGTTCTTCTTTTATTTCCAATACCTTAATGTATATTCTTAATACTATGTATAACAATATAATTATCAATGCTATCATTTTTATTGAAATTTTATAATCTAATATTATCTTTATTATATTTACTATATACTTAATTGCATCTACAAAATCAATCTCTAAAACTGGATATGAAAGTGTAAAGGCAATTTATATATGTGAGGACTGTAGTAATTGCAACTATAAGAGTCAATGCATTAAAGGAAATAATTCTAAAATTCCATTGGAGAAAAGAACTAAAAAATTTGAAACTTCAAAAAAGTTTAATCGACAAAGGAAAAAAGATTTAGAAAGAATTATTACAGATGAAGGTATTTTACTTAGAATGAATAGAAGTATTCAAGCAGAAGGATCTTTTGCACAAGTAAAACATGATATGAATTTCAAAAGATTTATGTGTCGTGGTCAAAAGAATGTTTTAGCAGAAAGTATTCTACTTGCTATTGCTCATAATGTTAATAAATTACATAGTAAAATACAATATAACCGAACTGGTAAGCATTGGTTTGCGCTAAAAGAAGCTTAATAGTTAAATTTTTCAAGTTTTTTCTATTAGCTTTATTAAAGTGCGTCTATTTTTAAATAATATCTATCCATATCATAAAATATCCCTTAAATTTTATAAAAGTATATAAAAGGAGCTATCGCTAACAGATTTTTTTATCCGCTATTGCGACAGCTCCTTTTATTTTAGTTTAATTATTATTCTAAATATATTTGCTTAATAAATAAAAATTTAATATAATTTTTAACCACAATATCTATTATACCAAAAATCCTTGTCAAATTATAGACCATTATGTAAACGTTTGCCGTGATGAAATTTAATCATAGATTTCAATACTTTTATTTACTTCCAAAGGAGGATTCATTTATGAGGTTTATTTTATTATCATTATTGCTCATCCCGACAATTATTGGAGTAATTTATTGCATTTATGAATTCTCCAATACACCACAAGATTTTATATCTTATGATGACTTTTGATATATATGTAAAGAATAATAATAAGAAAGTGTTCCCGAGGAACACTTTCTTATTTATACTAATTATTTATTTTTTCTAACTTACGTTTATTATTTTCTCTCTTTAATGTACTTACACTAATACCTATTAATCTCTCAACCTCATTATAACTTTTATCTCCACCATTTACAGACAACATAGATAAAGCTAAGTCTATTTGATCTTTAGTAAACTTTTTAGGTCTACCCTCCTTATACCCAGCTTTTGTCTTTGCTATCTCCTTACCTTCCCTTGTTCTTTCTAAAATCATATCTCTTTCAAATTCAGCAAAAGATAAAAATATATTTCTTATTAATTTACTAGCTGGCGTATTATCCATTACCCCTATATTTAATATATTTATCTTTATTCCTCTATCAAGTAATTCTTGTACTAATTTAGTTCCATCTATTAAGCTCCTAGCAAATCTGTCTAGTTTAGTAACTGTGAAAGTATCTCCTTCTTTCAACTTATCCAATAATAATTTTAATTGTGGTCTATCGTTAGTTTTTCCTGAAAACTTTTCTTCTATGACTTCATCACAACCTGAAGAAAATAATTCAGATAATTGTTCTTCTAAAGAATTTCCACGACCTTGCTTTATTGTACTAACTCTTGCATATCCATAATTCATATTTTCCCTCCATTAAGGTCAAAACTTGTCCCAAAATACCAAAATTTATACCATTACTTTTGACCATGATTTTTGACCCCTTATTAAGTATTATTTTATCGTTGATTAAAAATATATGTCAAGCCAAAAACACCCTTAGTCCAAAAGTGTTAAGTTTTGACACTCTACAATAATATTAAAATAAAAAATTATCTCTACTGTACTTATGCTGTATAGTAATTCTATCTATTTTGTATATAAATGATAGAACATTAAAATCTTACTTTCCCCTTACAAAAAATTTAATTAGTAATTTCTCCTAAAAAATATTTTGTTTTTGACATTTTAATATTTTATCATTAAATTGCAAGTTATGGCGGTACCTACATATGAACAAGTGGTTTCTTTAATCAAAATCAAAGGTTTTAATTAAGTGAACCTACTGTTCTACTGGAATATAATATACAAATACCATCAATCACTCTCTACCATAACTATCTTCCTCAATATAATCTTTTAATAATTCTTTCGACAAACTTGACATATAAAAACTCCTCCTTGTAATAATTATTTATCTCAATTATTTCCAAGGAGGAGTAGTTTTTATTTAGTTTACACATTTTTTTACACTGTCTCTCTTTTAGATCGTTATATTTCCATAACTTTTATTAAAGTCATTATTTATTCTCCATTCTAAACAATTCACCCATTTTAGCCATCAACTCTTTATATGTTCCACGCTCTATTATCTTTCCATTTTTTAAAACATTTATTTCATCACACTTTTTTATTGTAGATAATCTATGTGCAATTATGATAACTACTTTATTTTCAAATTGAGAATATAAATTTTCCATAATAAGTTCTTGACAGTTATTATCCAAAGAAGATGTTGCCTCATCAAAAATTATAACCTTTGAGTCACGTAATAGGGCCCTTCCAATTGCAATTCTCTGTCGTTGCCCGCCTGATAACTTAACCCCTCCTTCTCCTATTTCTGTATCTAGACCATTAGGTAATGTTTTAATAAAATCAGACATTTGAATAACATCTAATATATCATCAACTTGTTGTTTTTTTATTTTACTATTTAACATTGTAAGATTATTATAAATCGTATCATTTAAAAGTACTATTTCTTGAGTAACTATTGAAATATTCTCTCTAATACTTTTTAATGTATAGTTATTAATATCATTTTCATCTATTTTGATACTACCACTATCTTCTGTCCAATTTCTTAGTAATAAATTTATAATTGTAGATTTTCCCCCACCACTTTCACCTACAATTCCTGTTATAGCTCCTTTTGGAAATGATATTGAAAAGTTATCTAGGACAGAAGTTACTCCATTGTAACTAAATGTTATATTATTAAAGTTAACACCTTTAGTTACTGATAATAAACTTTTTTTACCATTCCTAACTTCATACTCGGTTCTTTCATTTAATATATTCATTATTTTATAAATAGAAATCTTAGCTTTTTTAAATGTGATGGTATTTTCAACAATACGTATAATTGGAGAAAATAACTTTTGAGAATATTGATTAAATGTTATTAATGCTCCTATAGTTAAATTTCCATAAATTATCTGAAATCCACCAATTCCGTAAATAATTATAGTACTTATTCCATTTAAAAAATTAATTATATTCATTTCCTTTGAATACTCTTTATTTATTTTGATAGAATTAAGGCTATACTCTCTTTCATGATTAAAATATTTCTTCCAAAAATACTCAGAAAACCCTAATGATTTACCATATAATAACATACGAAAAAATTCATTTACATTTTTGACCATATTAGATAGACATATTCTAGTTTCTTCTGTTAACTTAACAATTCGCTTATTGAAATGCTTTTGAGCAAAAAATACTAAAGGCTGAATTATTACTACTAAAAAAAATAATGATGGTTGTAAAAATAATAAATAGCTACACATAAAAATTGATGTAACAACTTGTATTATAGTTGTAAATAATAATTTAGATGATATACTTTCAACATTATCAATATCTCTATCATATATAGTAAATAATTCTCCCATATTTATATCAGCTTTATAGCTACCTGGTAATCTTTCAATATGTTTTAATAAATCAATTCTTAGAGTCCTAGTAAAATTTTTACCTATTACGGCATAAAGATAACTAGTAAAGTAATCCAGTATACACTCTACTACTAATAACAATATATAAAAGATAATATATTTTAAAATAAAATTTATATCACCTTTGGCTATACCATAATCTACTATTTTCATTAATAATACTGGCTGTATTAAAATACAAATAGAATATATCACTGAGCAGATAGCAGCACCTATATGGTGATATTTGTATTTAAATATTCTATGTATAAATTCCTTAATAACAGTTTTTTCTATCATACTAATTCTCCAATGATGAAATTATACAATGTTGATAAAGATTCCACTCTGTTCATTCTTACTTCTTTCTTACTAAAATCTAAATTAAATTTAACCTCTATATTATTAAATATTTCACCAGCCTTTTCTTTTGTCATACCCCAAGTTGGATTAAAAAGACTATGTGTAAGAAGCTTTCCGTTCTCTGAATTTGTAATTTTTAATACATCAATAACAATATCCTTTAACTCCTTAAAAACGATATCCTCCTCAATAGGATGATATATTTTATCTATTTTTATAGTATAATCAAATTCACTTGTTTCCCAAAAAGATTTCTTTGAATTTTTTTCTATAATATCAATTACACTTTCATATTTGTTGTTGCTATTAATAAGATTTATTAATATATTAGTAAACTTTGCACTAGCTTTACTGTTCCCACCAAAAAATGTATATAGACCATTTTTATTTTTTACTAAAACAGGCATACAATCAGATACTATTTGAATTTTTTTATTAGGTGAGTACCAATATTCATTGCTGTGTTTTAATATATTTCCTACAACCCCTATTACCGATGGTAATCTAGCAGGATAACTTAATTTCATTGAATTACTCAAAGAAGAAATAATAATTACTCCCTTTTCTTTTAGTTTTTCACATATATGATTTAACTCTAGTAAATATTTATCTGAAACTGTTGCTAAACTAAGATTTATAATATCAATTTTTTTCTTATATAAATATCTTAGTGCTTGTATTAATCCCAGTGAATGTCCTTCATTTTTTTTATTTAAAATCTTTATAATAATGTATTCTATAGGGATATGCTCTTCATTAATAACCTGATAACAAAATGTACCGTGATAACTTTCGTCAATAACATTATCATTTATTTCTATTTTTTTATTTTTGTATAAGAAGGATTTAGAGTCAATAACCTCATTATTTTTTAGTATATCCCAATCAATCCCACTATCTATAATTGCTACTTTTAACATATTTATACTCCCCTATGCTAGTGCATTTTTAACGGTAATTTATTTGTGGTTTATTTAAATATAGATTTAGCTTTAGCTCTTCTTATATAGTTGATTTCTGAAACATTTATGTATAGCTCCTTGCTGTCATTGTTATAATTGAATTCTCATACAACAATGACAGCAAGGAGCTATAATAAATGTTTGTTTATTATATTCATTTGTAAAATTATTTTTGGTACTCTTATAGTACCCTACATATATATTGAAAGTATTGGTAATATAATGATTAAGTTAAAATATATTTATATAACTTATAATAAGTAAACTTCATTTATATTTCTTAGAACTGAATAGGTTCAGCAGTATTTTAGATGTCTAAACTTAACTATAACTTATATATATTTAATTAATCTAAATCTTAGCTAAACCAATTGTTATAAGCTGTTTTATCAAATTCACATTTAGGTGTTGTAGTATTGTTTTTCCAAATTTGACAATCATCCCAACACCCTTGTCCCTTAATATCTAATGAATCTACCTTATCCTTAATTTTCTCAATTCTTAATTCATTATTTTCTTTCATAAATAAATCCCCCTTAAAATATTAATTTCATTCTATTACCAATAGCTAACAATGACTTAATTAGTATATTTTTTTAAAATTTTATATTTTATATTTTCAATATTACAAACAACCGGATCAGCTTCTAAGAAGTTTCCAGTCAGTGATTTATTTATTAATTTACATCTATTGCTAGTGCAAAACTCCTTATAACTACACTCATAGCATGTACTATTTTCTTTAGAGTATATCTTTTTTAAAGTTTCAACTTTTAAATAGTCTATCCCTGTATAAATATCTCCAATCATTAATTTAGAATCACCAACAATTACAGAACATGGATATATATCTCCATTAACATCTATATTAAATGCTCCATATCCTCCATTGCATAATCCTGATTTTTGCTTCATAAACAAATCTTTATCTACAAGACCTACTTTTATCTTAGAATATATATTTTCTTTTCTATTTATAAATTTATCAATCTTCTTCATTTCATTTTCAATAATTTTAATTTTTTCTAAACTCCACTTCTTATCATAGTAATCAAAGGCTGGAGCTATATAATTAAAACCATTTTCTATTAAAGATAAAATATTTTCATATAATGAATCTACCGTTTCTGTGTTAATAGTCATTCTAACTCTCACATCTGGACGTACTTTCAATAGTTTTAGTGCTGTTCTTATTGCTTCATCATAACTTCCATTTCCATTAATATATTTCCGATTTAAATCATGTGTTAATTTATTTCCATCAATACTAATTGTTAATGAATACTTAAAATCATTTACTAAGGTTTTATAAATTTCATCATTTATAATTGTTCCATTTGTAGTAATCCCAAAATTAATACGCCTAGTATCCATATTTTCTTTTAATGATTTAATAAAATACTTTATTAAATCATATTCTAACAAAGGCTCTCCCCCATGAAATATTACATTTATATTTTCATCTACCTTCTTTATTGTTTTGCATATAAATTCAATAGTCTTATCTGCAGTTTTTATATCCATAGATGCAGCTAACTTATTATTGCCCTCATAGCAATACTTACAAGATAAATTACATCTTCTGGTAACCCAAATTGTAAAATCCATATTATTATACCTATTCATCCCATAATATTTTTTCTAATACTTTTTTATGATTTATACATCTTTCCTTAAATTCTCTTTCATTATTTTGAAGTCTTGCAATTTCTTCAACACAACTCCAACAAAACAAATTAACATCACATTCCTTACACTTTTCATAATGCTCTGGTTGTATACTTCTTAAACTGTTCCCTATTAAATACTCATCTCTAGTTCTTTTCATAGCATCCTCAAGCGTTGTAATTTCTAAAATATTAAATAATTTAAATTTTTCACTTATCAAATTGCCACACGGGTATACCCAGCCATCATAATTAATTGCTAAGTCTGAAACTCCAGCTCCACATCTAATGCTACGTAAATTCATTCTTGCATCAGATAAATCATCTATCTCAATATTATTATCTATTTCTTTATTAATCTTAATAAACTTATCTGAATTTTTTAATCCACGCCCTACCGGTGCAAATATTCTTATAACCGCCTGAGTACCAAGTTCTTTATTTAATTCTAAAAAACCTTTTTTTAACTCTTTATTATAATCACTAATAACCATAGATAAGTAAATTTCATCAAATCCTCGCTCTTTTAATAAGTTAATACTTCGAATAACTTTATTAAATACACCTTTTCCCCTAATTTCACTACATGAATCTTCATCTATACCATCTATACTAATATCTAAACGATTTACATTAGCAATAAGTCTATCTACATTAGATTCATTAATTAATGTAGCATTTGTTGCAATATCAATTTTTCCTTTATAATTTTTTCGTGTATAATCTAAAATTTCCCAGAAATCACTTCTAACCATAGGTTCTCCACCAGAGAACACTAATTTAGGAATACCATACACCTCTATTTTATCTATTACTTTTTTTAGTTCTTCAAAACTTAATATTCTTTTATACTCGCTAATAAAATCAGCATCTACACAACAATGCTTACATTTCAAATTGCATTGATTTGTCAAATTTATATAAATAGTATCTACTTTTTCATCAATATTTAAATTGTTATCTAACAATTTCATTTTATATAATATTCTTATCAAGTTATCTATATAGACTCTATCTTCTCTATCCTCTATACACTTCAATAATTCCTCTGAATTTAATTTATTATAAATGCCTCGCTCTATTATACTAATACATTCTTTGGAAATTTTAATCCATTCTCCAGAATCTCTATTGGTCAATATTACTCTATTTCCTCGTTCTAGTTTCCTATAGTTTTCACTAAATTTCAAACATATCCCCATATATTCTCCCTCTAATAACTTATATTTATAAATATGAGTTTACCAGTGTATCTTCTACCTTGTGTATAAATTGCACTAGACTTATCCTTAGAAATAATTTTAGTTATAATGATTCCATTCACATATTATTTAGATACTATAACTATTATTTCTCCTAATTCAATAAGATCTTTCCCATATTTTAATTAAATAATCTCAAATACTTATTTCTGCCATCTGTAATAATTCATATACATATACATTTCCATTTAATCTTTTGTCTTTATTGTCATAATTTTCACCTCAGTATTCCTATAAGTTAATATAAATATTCCTATATATACGTATTTATATTTTAATGTAAATAAACTTTTCAAACTCCCAATTTGTTTATTTCTTATATTGTACCAAAAATTATATTTATTGTAAATAAATACCTTATTAAATTTTTAAACGATTAAAGTATTCTTTTAATATTACTTATTAATACATCTTCATCATATATAAATAAGCATCCTCTAGTGTTACTTCTGCTCTTATACAATCTATTCTAGGTTTTTCTTCTGATATAATTTTAGTCATTATCTTACCATCTACATATTGTTTAGACGATATTGTTGCATATCTAGATAACTCTAATATTTCTTTTTCATTTGTTATTAAACAATTCCATACATGATTTTCTGCATTATTTAACAATTCGCTTATTTCTCCATTAAATATTAAATTACCTTTCTGCATAATCCCTAATTTATTGCATGTAGATGCTATATCTTCAATTACATGTGTTGAAAAGATAACAGTTCTTGTTTCTCCAAAATCAACTAATAAGTTCCTAATTTTTATCCTTTCTTCTGGATCTAATCCTGTTGTAGGTTCATCTACAATTAGAATTGGTGGTTCATTTAATAAAGCTTGAACTAAACCAACTCTTCTTTTCATTCCACCAGAAAGTTGTTTATTCTTCTTATTCTGTTTATCTATCAACCCTGTTTTTTCTAAATAATAATCTATTCTATCTTTGCATATGTTTTTTGGTATTCCTGACATTCTCCCTAAATATTCAAGTGAATCTCTAACTGTCAAGCTTGGGTATACTTCTAATTCCTGAGGTAGATATCCAATTTGTTTCTGTATCATTTCATAATTATTTTTTTCTAAGTTAATTCCATTAATTAAAATATTTCCTTTTGATACTGGCAATATTGTTGTTAAAACTCTCATTAACGTAGTTTTCCCTGCTCCATTTTCTCCTAATAGACCATATATTCCTTTTTCAATATTTAGGTTTAGATTATCTATAGCTTTAGTACCATTATTAAATTCTACAGTTAACCCTTTTATATTAATTGTCATATCTCTTCACCTCATTTTTATAATAAATTAAGCTGCTTTTAAATACAGTCATTCCAAATAATACAATAATAGCTCCTATTAATTTTCCAATTACCCAACTATAATCTAAATCATTAGTAAAAAACTCACAGAAAGCAAATATATTAGCACTTTTAAAAATATTCATTCCAATAGTTGAATTTAATAAGAACCAAATAAGTACAGCTATTCCTACGCCAATACCAATTTTCTTTGTAATATTCACTAATACTACAGTTAAATATCCGAAAAATGCGATACTTACTCCTGTTGCAATTAAAGTAATTATAATCATTGATAAGTTATCCATTTTCCCTATATTATTATTGACTTTCATTAAATACAAACTATATTGAACTAATGCTAATAATTCTACAAATAACCAAGCTATAAAAAACCTTCTTTTTACTATCCCTATTAAAACGTCTTTAGACTTTAACTTAATAACTTCATACCTTTTTTCTAAAATCTCTAAATAAAATAAATCTGAAAAGAAAAGAATAGACAAAAGTGAACTATATGGATCAATAACGCCTCCTATTTCATCAGCATATGCTAATGGAAAAATTATAGATAATAGCATTACATATATTATACAAATCCATAACTTATATTTACTAACTACAATTACTAAATCCTGCTTCATCAAAAACGTCTCCTTTTCCAAACAACAGTTGCTATCATAAAAATAAGTATTGAAACTATTAATAATGATATTTGATTAATATACATTCCTAAAGATATTTTAGTTTCAAAAAATATTTCAGGGAATCTAATAAATATACTTAAAGGATGTGTCTTATAATGAATATTACCCTCTAATATTTCTGCACCTATATTAGAATAAAGAATATATAAAATCATAATAGGTATTGTTGGCAGTGGATTTTTAAATATAACTGTTACTAAACTATGAATTGCAAGTGCCATCACTACACTTGGTAAAATAAATATTATTACAAATTTAAAAATATCAAACATGGAAGAATTAAATCCCCACTTATATGCAATCTTCATAGCTAAAAAATTGTAAAAAAGAGTTATCACAAATATTACTGGAATCATAGCTAAAAGCCCTGCTATAGCTTTCCCCCCAATATACTTTATAGGTGATATGGATTTGGTATGAATCAATTCATATATATCTCTTTTACAATCCTTCATATATAATATTGGAAATAATGCTATCATAAAGAATATTAAGCATACTCCAAAATAATCTACAAACTTTTTAGAAAACCACTCAGTATAATTTTCTTCTCCTAGTTTTTCTCTAATATAATTATTTGCTTCTTCTATAGTTGCTTGTTTCATATTAGCATCATAAAAAGCATACTCTGCACTCTTATAGCCATAATTTTCATCTAAATAGTTAGCAAAATCCTCTATACTAATTCCTCGTTTATACTCTTTAATTACCTCTTGAGCTTCATTAGGTTCTACATCTAATTCTTCAACTAAATTCTTATAAATTGTACTTAACGCCAGTTGTTCCTTTTCTTTATTATTTACAGGAATATATCCATTCATTATATCTGCATCTGAAATGCTATTTTCATCTAAGGTAACAATTTGGCTGTCATTCTCAAAATATTGTACATCTAAATATTGACATAGATTCACATATACATAGCAACAGCATAGTATTAATCCAATATAATAAAAGGGTTGTTTTATTATATCTTTAATAGTCATTTTTATTATTCCTCTCATATTCTTTGCCTCCATTCTTTATTTTAAATTTTACCCTAAACTCCAAATACGCTTTATATATTTTGTCTTCACTACTTATCTTTAAGTTTATTTTAAATTCTAAATATCAAAAAAAAATCAATTTTTGTAATTTTACATAAAAAAATTCCACCCTATTATTTGGGTAGAACTTTTTACAAATATAAAGTTATACTAACTATTGCTCCTCCATCTGCTGAATTATAAACCTTTAAATCTCCATCATATTTATCACAGAGTAGTTTAGTTATATAAAGCCCCATTCCCATATGTCCTGAAGCATAATTACTATTTTTTCTTATCTTTTTACTATCTATTTCATTAATTATTTTACTTTCAAAGCCACATCCATCATCCTTAACAATTAATATAACCTTTTTATCTTCTATATTAATATTTATAGAAATTTCACTGTTAGCAAATCTAATTGCATTGGTAATAATATTTTCATAAATCTCTAAAAATATAAACTTATCTATATTAATCTCAAAATCTTCTTTTAATTGCTTATAGTGAAGCTTTATATCAATTCCATTTTTCTTATAAAACACTTTGTTTTCTTCTTCAATATCATAAATTATTTTTAGTGCCCTTATCTTTTCATCTTTTCTATCCCGTAGTTTTACCTCATCTGCTCTTCTCATATATTCTACAAATTCTTTCAATCTTGCAATTTGAACATTACATTTATTAAGTTCAGCTAGCACCTCCGCTTTGGATATTTTGTCTTCTGGATAAAACTCTAAAATAGTTTCTACATACCCCTCTAGTACCATTAGTGGAACTCTTATATCATGAGCTATTGATGCATGAAACTCCTTTTCTTCTATAATTCTATTCCACATTTTCTGATTATTATCTATCAATTGAATCCTCATCTTATCAAATGATTTGCATAATTTACCAAACTCATCCATATAATCATACTCAATTTCAAAATCTAAATTATTGTTAAAGATTTCATTTGCTCCTTTTTCTAGTAATACTAATGGTTTTTTAAGCTTTCTCTTGAAAAATAAATATGATGTTATGCTATTTAAAGTTATCGTTATTATTAATAATGTCCATGTTTCTAAAAAATCACATATCTCTACTATAATATTATCTGATTGACTCATAAAACTTGAGCTAATCCTAGGTGCTTCGGTTATATATCCATAATACTTATTATAAAAATCATATATTTCCTTATACTCTTCTATGGTTTTATATTTACTCCATATACTATTTTGTACAATTCTAGCTCCATTCATAACTCCTATAGATATGATAACTGATAATAATGATGATATAACTATATAATAAATTAGACTCTTTTTAATTGATAATACCTTTTTATTTAGATGTTTCCTTATCAACCCTTTTCCACCTATATCCACTCCCCCATTCTGTTTCAATAAAATTTTCATCTGTAACCTCATAAATCTTTTTTCTAATTCTTCTTATATATTCAGTAACTACTTTAATATCACTATCATTTTCCTCATTCCATAATTTTAAAAATATATGTTCTTTGCTAAATATTTGCCTTTCATGTAATGCTAATAACTCTATTATCTCATATTCTTTTTTAGTTAAATCTAATCTTTGTCCATTTATAAATACTTCCATTGAAATAAGATCTATACTCATACTCCCCGTATAAATCATCTTATGAGAATACTTTGATCTCTCTTCTCTTTTTAAATTAGAAACTATCCTAGCCTCCAATTCCCTAACACTAAATGGTTTAACAATATAGTCATCTCCACCAACTAACAATCCATTTACTTTATCTTCTTCTGTAGCTCTTGCTGTTAAAAATAAAATAGGACTTTGAGTAAAATCTCTTATTCTTTTACATACATCTATACCATTTAGTTTAGGCATATTAACATCTAAAATAACCAAATCTGGAGTACACTTCATTTTATCTAATGCTTCTTTTCCATCATATGCTGTATATATTTCATATCCTTTTAATAAGAAATAATTTGAAAGCATATCTATTAAATCCAAATCATCATCCACAATTAATAGCTTTGCCATTTTACCTCCTATATACTTCTTCTTTAATTAAATACTTTTACCTTAACCTAGCTTATCTTTTATCCTTCAATACTTGACCCGCATGATCTCAATATCAATATACTGGAATTTATCATAAATCCAAAAATTTTAATTCATGAATTAATAAAATTTCTTTTTACTGATATTCAAAATCTCATTTTCCTATTTCTCTTAATGCTCACATAAATCCCAAAAACAAACATAATTTATCAATAGTTAAACTTCGTACAGTTAAATATTCTCTTTTATCACAAACAAGAACTTATAATTTAACAATATAATAAGAAACTTAATAAGTAGCTACCTCATGCAAATTCTAATTTAATACTAACATAAAATTGTAAATTATTCCAATTTTAATTTGTAGTTATTTAAGACAATAAAAAAAATCCTTATTTAATATTAATTGAGACTATTATTATAAAAATGAGCTTAGTAAATTTGATTGTATTAGGATCAGTATCCGAAAAATTTGGATTTACAACGTTAAGCCAATATTTTTATTAATTAATTGTATAATTATATCTAAATTCTCAATTGGTATCTTAGTTACTCTAGTTGAATATCTTAAATTAGGTATTTCTTTTAATAACTTACTTATACTAATAGGTTTAAATACTTCTATAGTTGAAATATCAATATATAATGCTCCCTTATGCTCAACTCCATGCCTAACTTCAAGTTCTTTTTCAGATTTTTTTACTATTGCACTTGCAATTATTTGCCTATCAAACTTAAATAAAACAAGCGTATCTCCTGATATATTCATTCCATTTCTATAATATAAAAATTTACCTTTTTCATTAACTAAATCTTTTTAAAAAAATTCTCTTTGAACATATGCGTAAGCTTTATTTTTAAACCTTGGTTCATCTTTACTCATAGCAAATATTTTTATTTCTTTACAACTTAAATTTTCATCTATCATTTTTTCTCTCCAATTAATATTATTTTAAAATAAATCTATATAGGTTTAACTTGTACATAATACCTTTTGCCTAAAGTTATATTTTTATGAGCTGCTAATTCTGATTTTATGTATCATAACTCTTCAAGTTTCTTTAATTCCCTTGATACTGTTGTTTCAGTTATAGCCAGCAAACTACTTAAATATTTAACTTTAATTATCCTATTTTCATAATACTTATTTATATACAACAACAAAGATAATATAAGCTTCATATTACTATTCAAATCTTTATCAAAAACATATAAATTAGGAACATAGATCCCTTTAAATTTAATTTTAGATACATCTTCTAATAAACATTTATTTAAATTATCTTTTTTTGGCATAACCTAAACCTCCTAAATCCTAGAATACTTTTATAACATAGTTCCTTAATAGTAAATAAAATATATATAAGAATAACCAATAACAAAGGATAGGTTCCCTATATAAAGATATTATATTTAAATGTCTAAAAATAAAATATATATCAAAGCTAGTAATTTCAATGGTTTAAGATGTTTTATATTTATGAAATTATTCATGAATATGAGAAAATTACTTATTTTCTTTTAAATCTTATTTTTAGCATTTTTTATAGCACTTTAATATTCTAATACCTGTTAAATTTAATCTTCTTATATAGGCTTATAGACAGCTTGTACATTATTAATATCAATTATATTTTTATTCGTATTTCTATTAAAATTATCCTGGAATATTTCTTTAAAAGTTTTATGGCCATGAAACTTCTAGCCATAAAACACGAATATTAATTTTTTATCATGGTGGTGAACCTCTATTAATCTCCTTATTATTTTCAATTCTGTTGAATTTATAATTTTCAAAATTTATTTGTTGTAGATTTGTACTAGCTTCTATTTTTTCAAATTCAAATTTTAATTGTAATCCATTTACTACTTTCGTTCCTTCTATAACTCTTGCATTTTCTTTTCTATTTGTTCTTTCTTCTTCTAAATTCACTACTTTTCTGCTTTTATAATATAATGTTATTCCATTTTTATTTTTAGTTAAAAATCCTAACTTCTCTAATTCTTTTAAAAAATTATATACACTTCTTTCATTTTTAAAAGCTAAATATTCAGCAATTTTTACAATTCCTAAACTTATAAATGCTCCATATGAGTTGCTTGAATATGCTTTAACTATTAACATTAATACCTTTCCTATTTTTTGATCTAATATATCAACTGCATTTTCTATATAATTAAGTGGTAATCTATATATTGCCTTTCCTCTCTTTACGGTTAATTTAAATAATCCTTCTTTCTTTTCTAATGTTCCATTCACTTTCTTTGCTAATTCTTTTAAAGTTGCTACTTTTATTCCAACTTCATCTATATTAAAATATCTTCCCAAAAGATTTTGTTTTTCTAGTTCTAAATAAGCCTTAAAATGGCGTACTGCCCCCTTATTGTTATAAATAGCTTCAACTATATTTCTCGCAATATAGATGCTATTTATTGCCTTTTTACAGACATTACAACCAAGGCTTAATCCTTCTTCTTCAAAAAGCATTTTTACTTTATCACAAGAAAAATTAGTCCCATTTCTTTTCAATGATTTATACTTATTTTCAACTGCTCTTAAACTTTCATCATGTTTCCATTCTATAGCTTTTGTTCTTAGGACTTCCTTAATTTCATTTTCACTATAATTAGCTTCACTTAGTCCTAATGCTATGCTTACTAAGAAATTGTTTCTATTACCTTTATCCATTACTGGCATATTTATTAATGCTTTCACACACTCTCTAGTACATTCCATTCCTGGTAAATTTAAAACTTTAGTGCTTTTATTTTTATATTCTTTTATAGATTTTTCAACTTTCTTTTTTGCCTTTTCATAAAGCCTAGTCATTGCAATTGATTGAATACCAGGTAACATTAATTTTCTTATGTCCCTTTGTTTCTTAGTTAATTTTACTCTTGTTAAATGACCTGTCATTAAATGCATAAATTCATCTACTGAAACATAATTAACATATCCACCCTTATAATAAGATCCTGGTGTTTTTATTAAACGGTATGATGAATTAACTACGCTTTCATCTACAAATTTTAAGCCTAGTTCTTCCTTTATTTTTTTATACATTTCTGTATAAATTCTATGTACATTTTTACTTGGCTTTAATCCAAATACTTTTGGATTAACCATTATATAAACTGACTTTGAATTATTTATTATAATAGTAAAATCTTCTTCATTTACATTTAATTCCTTCATTAAATACTGAAGGTATTGAGCTGCTTCAAATAATACATCAAAATTTTCCTTCTTTTTTGATGATTCAAATTCAAGTGTAAATGGATAATATCTATCATCTAATTCTTCAGTTCTTAAATTTCTATTTTGTTTATTTAAAAAGGTACAAAAACTTTGAAGGCTCATATGACTAAGTTCTTTATTCCATCTATTTTTTATTGGATATTCTAATACTTTTTCTATATGTGTTTCATATTTTTTTTCAGCTCTATTTTGAGAAAATTCTCCTGAAACTACTTCATTAATCCCAAAATAATTTTGAACTTCACCATATTTATTTATCAAATTATATATAAACATTTGCTCTATAAAATTACCTTTATCCTTCAAAGTTTTTCCCCCCTTTCATCTGATAAATTATGATTTTGGGTATAGTTCCCCCCTCCCCACAATCTATCTATTTAAATTGCTCCGTAATATTTTCCGACAACAAAAAAACTCTTAGGTAGAAATACCTAAGAGTTATATATCAAAACTTATGTTATGCTCTTTAAAATCAAATTGAAAATTATCCCAAAATTTCTTTTGGTTTCCTCCTGTCAATTTATTATTTTTTATATTGCACAAATTTTCACCTTATGCTAGAATATAAGCATAAAATGAATTTAAAGTTCCAACACTCTGTTTCTCGGTACTTGTTCTACCAGTTTCAGTTATATAAATTAAGATGTTTGGCGACATTTTAATTTATCGTTCGGACTTGAAATATGAAGAAGAAATTCTTCTTTTTTCTAAATTATATTACATTTTTAGAATTAAAACAATATAATTTAGGCAAAAAGTAGCAGTAAATTTTATTTACTGCTACTTTTAAATTTTATATGTCTTCTTCAATTTCTATAATATTTTTAAAGTCAATTTCTTTAAATTCGTCATTCGTCATACCTTTAAGCTTTATTACAATTTCATTTATTTCAGATTCAATCTCAACTTCATCTACATTTTCTACTACAGATTCCAATTGATTAATTAATTTAATTCTATCATCACAATTATAAAAACTCATAATAGTTAATTCTTCTTTATTAAAGCTCTTTTTCATTTACTTTCCCCTCTTTCTTTTCTAATTTATTATTATAATCATCAGCTTTTTTACTTGCATCTTCAACTATATCTTTTATATCTTTACTATTATTTTTATCTAATTTCATATTATCATTTATTAATTCTTTTCCTCTTACTAAATCTACTGTCTTATTTAGATCAGAATATCTTGCTATTTCTTCTCCACTAAAATAATACCCAGTTCCTTCTCCATCATTAGGAATATATGTATTATCTTCTCTAGATTCAAAGTGAACTTCAAACTCTCCTTTTTTAAATCCTTCAACAAAAAAAGATGTTCCTCCCTTTATAAAAGAACCATCCTCCAATTTCAAGTCATCTTTCATTGTATATTCTTTAGCATTATATTCTAGCTGCTCTATTTCACTACCAACAACTTTATTTATCTCTTTACTAAGAAAATCATTTAACTCTCCATATAATTTTAACTCATTTTTTAACTCTTCAATAGATTGATGTTGACTTTCTTCTGAATAATATTTTATATCTTCTTTTAAGTCAATAATTCTCCCTTCAATATATCCCTTCTCTTTTTGTAAATCTATAAAATTTTGATTTCTTTTTAAATCTAGCTCTGAATAACCTGATAATTCTATTTTTAAGAAATCATCAAATGAAAATACTGCACAATTTCCTTCTATAAAATCATGATCATTTAATTCATCTTTAAATCTTTCTACAAAAGTATCTAACTTTAATCCTTGCTTCTCCATCAACATTTTATCTTCTTCTGATATTTTTTTTTCATATAATTCAACTAATTTTGGAGTATTAATACTTAAAAATTTCTCTTTTTCTTCATTATCCATTATACAAGTTCCTATGTTTAGTTTTTCTAACTTACTTTCTTCACTTATATTAAAATCAGTTTTTTCAGTTTTATATTCTGATTTTTTTAAGAATATTTCCTTTAATTTCTCCAATATATTAAATTTCATAACTACGCTCCTTACTCTCTTTATTCTCCAATTTATTGTTATGATCTTCAGCTTTTTTACTAGCTTCTGAAATTATCTCTTTAATATCTTTATTATCATGGTCTATTTTAATTTCTTTATCTTTAAATAACTCTTTATAATTAATATCAATTTTATCTATTAAAGAAGCAGCAGTTTTTTGAATTGTATCTAAAGATTTCTTAAGTTCCCCTAACTCTTTATCACTACTCCATCCAGCTAAGTATCCAAAACTATAATCAGATGTATCTATTCCATAATAATTACTAACTATAAATGCAATACTTTCAGCTTCAACTTCTTTAGTTTCTCTACTCTTTCCATCTTTTATTGTATGTAACTCTGCATGAGCCATTTCATGAAGAAGCGTCTTTATTGTTTGAACTTCTGACATATTTTCTTTAACCATAATTCTTTTTAAAGCAGGTGTGCAATATCCTTTTGCTTCTCCTTTTATGCTTCCATATGCAACATTAAAACTTGTACTATTTTCTAATGCTTTCTTAAAATTACTATAATCATTTACACTCCCTTTTAACTCTTCAGTCAAGCTTGGTAATGGCTCTCCACTAGTCTGACTTATATCAAAAACATAGGTTATTTTATATTTAGGAATTATTTGCTCTACTTCTTCTATAACTTTTTTGCCATCTACGTATATGAAATTACCTTTTTCATCTTTTTTATATTGTTGAACTTTTTTCTTAATTGGAGATGGTGCAAAAATTTTTATTCCTTTTTCACCTTTATTGACTTTTCTTTTAAATGTATTCCACTTATTAAATCCAGCTACATAAGTTGCTTCAGGTTTCTGCATCATTATTAATATAGAATTTCTAAACGAATAATTATGGAACTTAGACATTACTTTTAAAAAGTTTTTATATTTATCACTCTCAAACAAATCCTTTATTCCATCTTCAAGTTTTTCACTTAATTCTTTTACTTTATCTTCATTAGAAGATTTTATATTTTTTTCATATACCATATTTTCATCACCTACTAGTCTTTTTTTAGTTTTATAAAAAAATTTATCCTCTCTTAACTGCTGACTATTATCCATAACTTCATACTCAACACTATTTAAAAAGTAATTACCGTTTTTTTTAATCCCTCATAAATTTTCACTACATTTTCTTTCACATTTATAAGATAATTTATTTCCTCATTCAAATTTAATTTATCAGATATCCTTTCTAAATTCTTGATATCTTGCTTTAGTTTGCTTATATCTTCATCAGAAAAATTTATATCATTCATATTACTTATATCAAATTTCAATTCATCTAAATTTATTCCATCTAATCTAGCTTTATTATAAATATCAACCTTTTGGTTTAATTCTTCTTGAAATTCATTAAAAATTAACTCATAAACAATTAGATCTTTATAATTATCACAATTAATATATTTTATAAAAGCATCTATTGTATTTTTTCTGTATTCATATAAAATAGGTAATGCTTTATAATCTAATATTCTATGATAAGACTCTATATCCACATTAGCTAATTCTTGCATAGACATTTCAAATTTTTCTTCAAGCTTTTCAATTTCCTCTATTGATTGTTTTTCTAAATTAATGTCTAAATTCTGTATAGCTCTTTTAGAAAAAATCCCTATACTTTTAAATTGATTAAATGTAGGAAATACAGATACTTTTTCTGTCGTATATTCTTGCTCTATACCAAACCTTTCTCCTAAAATCAATATTGCTTTCCCTTGATCCACTCCTTCTATTTCACTTACCAGGGAAATTACATCTCCCCCTTTTGAAATTCCCCAATCTCTCCATATATTTTTACTTGGATTTATTGAAAAAGATGGTGTCCTATCATTTTCCCTAAGTCGTCCCCACCAGTTCTCACCCTTTGCTTTTAAAACTATTCCATAATGAGAACATACATCTTGTATCGGTATTGCTTTAATTTCATCAATCTTATAATACATTCCTCCTTCTCCCTCCTAAAAAAACAATAATAAAACACCAGGTATCTTCCTGGTGTTAATTATCCTTCTAATTCCATTTTGTATATATATATTTTCTCATATAGCCAAGTTAGAGTACTCAATATAAGTTCTGCTCCTATTTGCATCAAAATTACAAATATGATTCCAAATATATATGCTGAAAAAGTATAATAATCTTTTTTAAACAAAGTCCAAATAGTAGGTATAATAAATAATAAAAGAAAAAATCCTCCAATACGTTCTATTATTGATTTCATACCTTCAAATACTATTATTATTATTTTTAAAACTATTAATGGTATGCTTAAAATAGTTTTTAATAATATACTTCTCATTTCTTCCTCCATAGCTTTTTATTTTATTATATCATCAAAACCCTAATTTGAAATTAATAAATTTCCCTGTATCTTCTAAAACTAAAGTTGCATCATATTTCTTATCTTTTTTTACTGAATACAATCCTTTAACTTCTGCTTTACCATCTTTAAGCAATTTTTTTGCAATACTTTTATTTATTTCTTTCTTTGCATTAGTAAAAAATTTATCTTGCTTCCAAAGTGTAAATCCACATTCTTTTCCACCTTCGCAATAAAAATTTAATTTCCCTTCATAAACATTCTTATTGCATCTAGGACATTTGCCTATAATTTCTTTTTCTTTACTTTTAACAAACTCCTTATTTAAATTTCCTTTAGCATTATTTATTAGGCTATTTATATATACTTTTATTTCTTCTAAAAACTCACCTTCTGATAATTCACCATTATTTATTCTCTCTAGCTCATATTCCCACTTAGCAGTTAATTCAGGTGATTTTATATCTTCAGGTAAAATCTTCATCAATTCTTTTCCTTCTATTGTTGATATAAGCTTTTTGCCATCCCTTTTTACAAAACCTTTCTTTATTATCTGCTCAATTATTCCCGCCCTAGTTGCTGGCGTTCCTAAACCTTTGCTTAAAGATTCTTTGAGTTCTTTATCATCTACCAATCTTCCCACATTCTCCATAGCCGATAATAACGTATCTTCAGTATAATATTTAGGTGGTTGAGTTTTCTTAGCTTCTGAAGATAATTCAACATTTTCAAATCTCTGTCCTACATTCACCTCACCTTCAAAACTATTTTTATCTTCTTCTATTTCTATACCCAATTTTTCTTTCATTAATTTTTCTATCAACTTAAAACCATTATCTAATATTTGTTTTCTTGAAAACTCAAATATTTCATCTTCTATTCCCAAATCTATTTTTATATTAGTCTGTTTTATAGGCTTATAAACGCTTTCTAAGAGCTTGTACGCAACTAGGTATAATATCTTCTCTTCACTATCTGTAAGGCTTAAATCGTGCTTTAAAACTTCGTTAGTAGGTATTATTGCATGGTGATCACTAACCTTTTTGTCATTTATAATGCTTTCTAATTTAACTGCTTCAATTTCATACTTTTCCCTTAAATTTTCTCCTAAAAGATTTGAATTTACTAAATTAATTATTAAATCTTTTGTTTCATTTTTCATATCTTCCGTCAAAAATTTACTATCTGTTCTTGGATATGTTATAATTTTCTTTTCATATAAACATTGAGCTAAATCTAATGTTTGTTGTGCTGAAAAACCTAGCAATTTATTAGCTTCTCTTTGCAGAGATGTTAAATCTAATAAACCGCTAGGTTTTATATTTTTTTCTTCTTTAATAACATTTTTTATTATTGCATCTTTACCATTGCATTTATTTATTATGCTATATGCTTCAGTTATCCCATCAAATTTTTTAGCAGCTATAAATAATCCAGTATCAGCCTTTACAACAAAATATTGTTTAGGTTCAAAATTTTTAATTTCTTCATCTCTTTTTACAATTAAATTTATAGTTGGTGTTTGAACTCTACCTACATTAAGCATTTTATTATATAAGCCTGTATATAATCTTGTCGCATTTAAACCTACTAACCAATCTGCCTTACTTCTACAAAAAGCTGACTTATAAAGCCTTTCAAATTCTCGACCATCTTTTAATTTACAGAAACCTTTTTCTATAGATTCTTTAGTCATAGAACTTATCCATAACCTTTTAATAGGCTTATTACTTCCTATTTGATTATAGACTAGCCTAAATATCAATTCTCCTTCCCTTCCAGCATCTGTCCCACAAATTAACTCTTCTACATCATCTCTATTAGCTAAATCTTTTACAACTCTAAATTGATCTTTGGTTTTGCTTGATACTTTTGTCTTCCATTCTTCAGGAATTATAGGCAATGTTTCTAAATTCCACTTTTTATACTCAACACTATAATCTTCAGGCATTGCATTTTCAACTAAATGCCCTACACACCATGTTACTAAATAATTATTACCTTCATAATAACCATTCTTTTTTTCACTTGCTCCAATGACTTTGCTTATCTCTAAAGCTACACTTGGCTTTTCAGCTATTACTAATTTCACTCCCAATTTCTCCTTTCTTATCTATGTATTACATGTAATATTACATTATACTCTTATTTTTGATTTTAAATTTCTACTGCAATATAAGAACAGCTCTGAGCTGGCTTATTATCAGTTACATCAAATAACTCTAAATTATTTAACATAATATCATTAAACTCTTCTCTATCTATATTTTCAGGTTCCAAAATTACTTTCCTTACTTCTATATCTTTCGTATAACTATGAATCTCCATAGCAATCCTACAGTTACTCATTATTACATTCATTGTTGGACTAAAATCAAAAGTTTGATTCTCTTTAAACAACTCTTTATCAAAAGAACAATAAAATAACTCACTTAAATAACATTCTTCACCGTTTTTTAATTTTATTGTCTGCTCTTTCAACTCTTCACCTTTTGTTTCAAATAAAATCTCGTTACCATTCACATCATAAATTTTAAATAAAACCATTATGCTAATTCCACCTATTAAATCCCCTTTATACTTAAATGTTCTTTTAGGTAAAAATAAATAATCATATCCTAATCTATATTTTCTAATTCCTTTAATAGCTTTTTTCTTTTCAACTATCTTTTCATTTTGATTATCCTCTTTTGATTTTACATATTCTTTTAACTCTTTTAACATTATATCCACCATTTCGGAATTATGAGCCAATATCTCTTTTTTCATGCAAAAAAACACCTCTTTAATTATTTATAATTAAATTTAATATATTACCTTGTTCATCAAATTTTGAAATATCATCAAAAATTACTCCTGAATTAACCATACTATCAATATTTAAATCTAACTTTATATACTCTGTTTTTTTATACTGATCTATTCCTTGTACTAGATACTCACAATATAAGTATTTTCCTTCAAAGCTTTTTCTTTTTATTACTTCTGTAGATAATGTATATGATTCATATATTTGTCCATCAATAGGTTGTCCCTTCTCATTAATATTTTCTGAAATATACCATTGAAATTTTGTAGTTTCATTTGGTAGTGCATGGAATATTAATATATCATTGTTATCTTTAGATTTAATACCATACTTCTTCATCAAACTCTCTCCCATAATCTATTTTTAGTTGTTATTATCTTTCCTTTAACTATAAAAATATCCTGGATAAAATTTAATTTATCCAGGAATAGTCTTGCTATTAATTTTTTAATTCCTTTATCATTTTTACCAACTCTTCATATGGAATATCTACTTCATTTATTAATCCTTTTATTTCTAGTGTTTTTAAGTTTTCTATTTCTTTTTCTAATTTTTTTATACCTTCTTCCTCTTTTTTTATTTTTTCTCTTTTCTTTAATATTTGTTCTTCTTTAGCTTTTATCTTTTCTTGAATACTCATATTAAACGCTCCTTATTTGTAGTTTTAATAGCTAAACTTCTAATTTGCTATTCAACAACCCTTCTAACAGTACCATTAAAGGCATTTTTCCAATATCCTTCTAAATTATTCACCCATACTCCATTAGTGGATGCATCATGTAAAAATTTATTATCTCCTAAATAAATACCAACATGATTATTAACAACTCCTTCTGTATTGAAGAAAATTAAATCTCCCCTTTGCATCTCTTCAGTTTTAACTTCTCTTCCCATAGTAACTAATGTCCAAGTTACTACGCTTCTATAATCTCCTAAATTAAGACCAGCATTTGCATAACACCAATGTACAAAAGAACTGCAATCAAACCGTAAAGCTGCAATATCTTCAGGATTTCTTCCTCCTCCAAAAACATAAGGTGATTTTCCTACAATACTCATACCCGTTGTGATAGCTCTTTCAACTACTTTATTTCCATCGCCTACTTTAAAATCATAAATATTTAATGAATATGACTCTATAATATTACAAATTAAACTTGCATATTGTGGATCTGTTGCATATCCAGCCATTCTAATTGCATAAGCTTGTTCCTTATAATCTTTGGCTTTAAAAACCCCTGATTGCTCATATCTTGGATTTTCCTTTAAGAACTTTCCATGATCCTTTACTGAATCCTCAAAACTCTCATATTTCCTCCACTTTGCCATTACAGTAATATTACTTCCATTTATATGTTCTTGTGTTGGCATATCAATAGTTTGTCCCTTCCAACTACTATCAGCTTTTACTCCAAATAAATTATTAGCTTTTACTGAAAGGTCAGATTTTCCCCACGCTGATTCATGTATAGCTTGTGCTATTGTTACTGATGGAAAAATCCCGTAATCATTGTAATTATCTTGAGCTATTGGAACTAATTTTAATATAAATGCTCTTTGTTCTTCATTAGGAACTGCAAAATCTATATTTGAATTTTCTCCAATAAAAATACTTATAAACCCTATAAATATACTTCCTATTAAACTTAATGCCACTACTACTGCTCCTAATACAGCTAATACCTTCAATACTACTGGATTAGAGAAAAGTTTTGTAGCCATAATAGTTAGTTTTTTTCCAGCATCATAACCAAACTTTGTGAATTTCTTTACCTGTTTTATTCCTCTTGCTCCATAATCAAAAGTATTTTTAGTTAATTTAGTTGCTTTCTTAGTAGCTTTCGCACTATACCTTAAAGTATTTTTAGTAGTAACTAATGTATCTTTAGTTTTTACAATGCTTTGTATTCCTATATTTTCATTTCCTTTTAATGAATTAACCTCATTTATTAAGCTAGTTGTTATTCCTTTTCCAACAATTCTTTTTAGTTTAATTGACTTTATGTCAGAAATGTTTTTTAAATTCTTTGATACATCTTTTACATACCTTGCTCCATTATAAGCTCTCTTTAAACTTCTTCCAGCTCTTATTACATCTCTTGGAGCTGATACAATTCTATACATTTTTTCTTTTGCTAAAGTATTTCCATAATCATTATCTGAACTATTTAAATTATCAATTCCATTGTCTACTATTGTCCTTATATACCTAGCTTTAAAGAACTCCTTTTTTACTCTTGAAAAATTTACACTTCTAGTATATTTTAAATCCTCTATTAAATTAGTATATCTTCCTTTTGCTTTTAATTTATCATTTCTTACTATATTTAAACTCTTTCTTCTATTTCCTTGTATATCATAATTCTTTATATTAGGTATATTGTTTTTTATTATTGTTTCAGATACTCTTTCTTCTCTTACTCTTATTATCCCATCAAGCTTAGAATTTACATAGTTAGCACTATTTTTAAATCCATTTTCTCTTATTACTGATTCACTTCTTTTAGTAATATTACTTGTAATATTATTTTTTCTTAAACTATTACCTCTTGTATCAACTTCCTGTATTTTTATTATAGAATCTATTCTTTTATCGTCTATAAGACTATTTTTTCTTGCTTTATAATTATTTTCTTTTCCATTCAACAAAGAGTAAGTTCTATCATTAATTCTTTCTTCTCTTTTTATTGTTGCTCTTGTATATTGACTACTTTTATATGGGTATTCAATCCTACTTATTAGTTCTCTTCTACTACCAGTATCTCCATATCCATTTTTAAAATATTGAGGTTTATTTAAAGATTCATTATTCCCTTTATAAATTCTTTCATTATTTATAACTTTATCTAAAGATTGCTCACTAGTAGATCTATTAACAAAAGACTTATTTATTTCCGTATTATACTCACTATCTTTAATAATACTTTTTCCTTCTAATTTAAAAGAAGCACTTCCATATATAGAAGTGCTTTCTTTATTCTTAACTAAGTCCCTTGAACCATTTTTTATTATACTCATTAAACACCCGCTGTTACTTCTTCAATCTTAGTAGTAAGCATTTTGTAAAGTTCTGTTTTCTTAGGGAAATCATCTTCAAATGGTATTATTGCATTTCCTGCAAATATCAATCCATGTCCTGGATCTGAATTAGTAACATAGTTTAATTGTTGGTCTGATATATTTAATAAATGTGCCAGTTCATCTCTATCAGAAGAAGCCTGATTTAACATATATATAAACTCACTATTGGATAACATACTTCTTGCATTATCACTTCGTAATAAATCTTCAACATTTTGAGTTATTCCAGTTGGAATAGCTCCCCACTTTCTTGCTCTTTTCCATAATTCAAATAAATAGTTATCTGAATATTCATTTTTGAAAAGTAAGTATATTTCATCTATATATATCCAAGTTCTTCTACCTATTTTTCTATTTTGAGTTATCCTATTCCATATTTGGTCTAACACCACTAACATTCCTATAGTATTTAACTGCTTACCTAAATCTTTAGTATCGAATACTACAAATCTATTATTAATATCTATATTGGTATGATGTGAAAATACACTTAAACTACCATTTATATAAATCTCTAAAGCAAGTGCTAAATCATTTGCTTCAGGCTCTGGTTGTTCTACTAAATTACTATAAAATGTTTTTAATGTTGGTACATCTTCCTTCTTAGTGTTATTAAAATATTTTTCATAAGTTAATAAAACAGTTCTGTCTATTATAGTTTTATGAGCTGAAGATAATCCATATCTTCCCCCTATAAGTATTTCACATAAAGATAATATAAACTCTGATTTTAATGATATTGGGTTATCATCGTCTGCATAATCTAAATTTATATCAAATGGATTAATAAAATTATTACTTCCAGCAGATATTTTTATTACTTCTCCATAAAAACCATTAGTTTTAACATCATTATCAATTCCCTTAGCTAATGGAGTATATTCTCTTTCAGGATCTATTACTATTACATCATCATTTGTACTTAAAAGTACATTTGCAATTTCTCTTTTAGCTGCTAAAGATTTTCCCGAACCTGAAGAACCTAAAATAAATCCATTTGCAGTTTTAAGATTTTTTCTATTTACTAAAATCAAATTCTTACTTAATGAATTACACCCATAATAAGTCCCATTATTATGGAACAATTCTTGAGTGGTAAAAGGAACAAATATACCTGTAGAAGCAGTAGTTAATGTTCTCTTTATATCAACATAATTTTTCCCTAGAATTAAAGTTGAATTAATCCCTTCCTCCTGAAGATAATCTAAATATCCTATTTTACAATTGTTCTTTCTGCAAATTGATGATATTTGATAAATATTTTCTTCTAACTCTTCCTTTGTTTTTCCTGAAGTAAATATTAAAATTGTATTTTTAAACATACCTTGATTTTTATTTAATAAATCATCTAATAATTCATTAGCTTCAAGTAAACTAAATTTAAGTTCATGCGGTATCATCTCGGGATCATATCCAGCTTTTATAGCTTTTTTCTGTTCATCTATTTTTTGTTGTTCCATAAATGCAATTTTACTCTTAACTAAATCCAAAGCTTTATCTTGTGAAACTCTATTTATATGTAGATTAATTGTTAAATCGCAATTTAAGTCTGAAAGTTCACTTAATAGCTTATCAGATAAATCAGAAGGTAAATCTTTTAAATATACAACTTGTCCATATCTATTGCCAAATTCAAAACTTCTCTTATCTTTAAAGTCAAAACTATCGGGTGCTATAAAATCTTTTGTACTTAAACTATTTTCAAGTAAGTATTCATATTCAAATTTATATGGTTCATCAGGATTAAAAATAGAGTGTATAAATTCACATCTTTCACTTCCTGAAAGAACCGAATTTATACACCCTAATCTTTTCATGTTTGCTTGTACATCAGCCTCTATTCTTGATAAAACTTGTACTCCCTGTTCATAGTTACTTGCTTCGCAAGAGAAAGTAAGATATTTCTCTCTTATTATACCATTTTGCCCTTTTAAAGCCTTATCTATAAGCATCTGATTATACTCATACCTATATTTATTCAATCCATCATCCTTTTTAGGCGTATATAATAAAATTCTCTTTTTAAAATCCTCCTGGTCTATTCTTCTATTATTTATAGTAATTTGAACATTAATACTTGGATCAAAATAATTTAAGAACTCACAGTACCTAGAGAATATATCTATTTGATCATCTCTTTTAGCAATTTGATAATTTATATCTGAAAATTTTATAGTTTTTGAATATATTCCACCCTCAACATCACAAACTCCATCTTCAAACATTCTATTATATCTTATAGTGTTTTGAACTGTTGCTGGAACTTTTAAAGATTTAAGAAAGTTTTTATCTACCTTTCTTTCTCTGTCTGAAATCTAGTTTTGCCCCTTTAATTTGTTTCTTAATTTCTTTGAATTTTCTTTCTCTATCTTTTTTGCTTGGTTCAAAGCCTTTATATTCTCTTTCTTCTTTAACCTTTCTTCTAATTGACTTTTGGGTTGTTTTTTTCTTAATATCACTTTCATATCCTCCTTCCAATAAATCAACTTGAACTACTGTCTGGTAATTCCTTTTTGATTTTCCAAATTGATGTTTCAAAAACATTATCAAAACTTTTTCAAATTTTAATCCTTTTGGTTTCAAGTAACCTATTGCTATTAATGGCACAACTTCTATTATTACTATATATCCAGTTAATTCTTGTCCTATTTTATTCATTAAAAAAATATAACTTGGTACACTTATAACAATTGCAATAAGTGAACATACCAACTGTCTAACACTTAAACCAAACATTATTTTTTCTTGATATTCTGTTATCTCTTTAGGTATTCTTACTTCTACTGACATTCTAGTTCCCCCTTACATAGCATTGCAAATTGACTTAGCCCATTTACCACTACTTAATAATGCAAATACTGTTATAATTGAATATCCAGTACATTCCCATAACAAACTCAATAAATTTGTTGAATCTATATTTGAAGGATCTATTGTTACTATTCCACTAAATAAAATTCCCATTATTGCAATTGAAATACACATCAAAACTCCTTGTATAGATACCGCAGTAAAAGATTTTAAAAAGTTTTTTGCAATTGAACTCTGCTCTGCATTAGGTATAGTAGCCATAGGTAATGGTGCTATTCCTATAAAGACATACATTTCTATCATTCTTCCATATATTATTGCAGTTATTAATATATTGCTAATAAATGAAATAGTATTTATTATAACTACATTTATCATAATTAAAACTTTCTCTAAAAAATCTGCATTACTAACCAACTGCTCTATTGTTTCTCTAGCACTTCCAATATCAAGTCCTCCACTCCCTGAAAATATTCCGTTTATACCTACAATAATTTCTTGCGATACATTGAATATTGCTGATAAAATTAAAGGTGTCATATCTAACGCAGTTTTACATATTATAAACTTAATCATTATTTTAAAGGGGATTTCAAATCCCCTTTCACCCATAGTGTCTGTTCTTGTGGTTATACTTTGCAATTCTAGCAATAAAAATATTGCTAGAATTACTAATGCTATTGGAGTTATTATATTTTTTTGAATGTTTAAAATCCCTGTATAGATTGTGGCATTGAATTCTTCAGGAGTTTTTATTAGATCACTCCCAACAGATGTAACATTCGTAATCATGTTTATTATCGTATTTACAATCCATTCTTCCATAATATCCTCCTATTAAATACTTTTAATTTTTTTAGCCAACAACAGATGAAAATAATTGTGCAGCTACAACTATCATTCCTCCACCTACTATTTGCCATATTCCACCTTGTAAAGCTGGTCCATTTTTATCCTTTAATGCTCCTGCTAAAACAATTACTCCCCAAACACACCAAAGTCCTCCACCTATAGTACAGAACTTAATTATTATTTGTAAAACTTGATTCATTACGTCCATTTTTATCTCTCCTTTTTTATACTAAATTATTTATTTCTTCAGTTAATTCAATTTCTTTAATTTCAGTTTTTTCATCTAAAATATCTTTATTTTTTTCTTTTAAAACATCATATCTATTATCTTCACTATAATCAGCTAATTCCTTATATCTTTTATGTTTTTCTATTTTAAATTTCTTTGATTTAAAAGGCTTTACTCCTCTTATAAAAATTAAACATTCATCTGTCTTTAGCAACCCAACTTCTGCTGGCGTTATTAAATCCCTTGCTATAATTTGATTATTTAATGATAAACTTCCTGATTGCCCTTTACTTATATTTATTGCAGTATGGTCAATAGTTGTTTTACCTACTCTAGCTGATATAGATTTTTGTGTTTCTTCCTCCCCACTTCCTAAGAATAGTGTAGTATCACAGTTACCTACAATAGTTCCCGCTTGTTCTTTATACAAGCCTTTTATTTGAGCCATATTTTGAACTATAGGAACTACTGATATCTCTCTACTTCTTACAGTTGCTATTAATTTTTCAAATGAAGGAATTTGACCTATATTAGCAAACTCATCTAAAAGACATCTAACATGAACTGGTAATCTTCCTTTATACTCGTTATCTGCTTTATTACATAGGACATTAAACATTTGAGTATATAAAATAGCAACTAAAAAATTAAAGGTACTATCTGTATCATCTATAATAATAAATAAAGCTTGTTTGTTATCTCCCAAAGTATCTAGTTCTAGTTCATCATACTCTGTTATTTCTCTAAGCTCTTTAATATCAAAAGGTGATAACCTAGCACCACAACTAATTAATATTGATTTAGCTGTTTTACCAGCAGCTTGTTTATATTTTTTATATTGTCTTACTGCAAAATGACCTTCATCTTTACTTTCTAAATCTTCAAATATTATATCTATAGGATTTTTAAATTCTTCATTATCCTCTTTAGCTTCCATTTGATTTAACAAATACAGTAAAGTGCTAAAATTTCTATCTTCTTTGGGTAATTCATAATATATATATCCTACTAAAGCTTGATATAACAATCTTTCAGCCTTTATCCAAAAGTCCTCTTTGCATTTTTCACCTTCTCCACTAGTATTTAATATTATTGTGTTTACTAATTTTAAAATATCTTTTTCTTTTCTTATATATTCAAACGGGTTATAGTGCATAGATTTAGAAAAATCTATTGTATTGAAATACTTTAAATTATAATCTGCATCCAATAACATCTTTCCACATTCAGGTAATAAAGTCCCTTTCGGATCAGTTATTACATAAGATGTGTGTAACTGCATTAAATTAGGTTTAACAAAAAATCTTGTTTTCCCCGAACCTGAACCACCTACAACAAGAATATTATTATTTCGCAATGTTTTTCTTGTATCTATTGATATTCTTTCACTTTCAGTTAGTAACATATTTTTTTCATAATTCTTATCTATAAAAGGTTTTATATCAGTCGCACTTCCCCATTCTGCTGAACCATGCTCCTTACCTTCTAATCTATTATTTCTTGTAAAAGAATTATATAAAACCACTAAAAAAACACCTATCAATCCAACTAGACCTATCAATATGGATTCTGGTGTTTTATCTATAAAAAATATGTTTTCCAGGATAGATTTACTCAAATTATCCATAATAAAATTAATTTTGGTAAGTATATCCCCTTCTAAACTTTGATACAAAAAAGCTATTCTATTAAATATATAAAATACTATTATTGATGCTATAGAAGTGAATATTAATTTTTCTTTTTTCATTATCTATCCCCTCTATCCTTAACAAATTGTTTTTCATTTTTATTAAGCTCTACTTCTTTGTTATGCTCTTCAGCTTTTACTTTAGCTTCTTTTACAACCTCTTTAACTTCCTTTCTTTCATCTCTCTTAAAATCCTTAAAATTTTTACTTGCATAATCCTTAAATATTTTTTCAATTTGGCTGATGTCTTGCCCCTTAAAATATAAGTTGAAAACTTCATTATAAGAATCTTTTTTTATTGCAAAATCAATTCCATCTTTTTTAAGCTGCCTTTGAATTGCTTTTAAATCAGCTTTATCTATATTTACATTTTCTAAAGCTTTTCCCTTTTTGTTCAACTCTTTTAAACTCTGTTTTCCATTAACAACCTTATATTTATCATTTGCTATAGATCTAATCACCTCTAATACTAATTTAGCTGTAATCTGTGATGCTTTTACAGTAACACCTATTGCTTTATTTCCTACTTCATCTCCTAGCATACACTCACCTCCTCCCACAAAAAAAAACTCTGGGCTATTGCCTGTCAGAAGTTCTTTTCTAAAATATTTATAAAAAGATGTCCTTCGGGAACACCTTTTACGCATTTAAAATTTTTTTAATATTACTATACCTTTAATAAATTACTTGTAATATTACAAATCTATTTAAATTCATTTAATATACTTAGTGTTCCTTTATTCTCTAAAAATTGTAAAATTATATTGTATATTAGCACGTTAACAGATGAACATTCCCTTATATATTCTTTAACATATATTTCATAAAGTCTAATATTTTCTTCCTCTAAAAGTTTTACTGTTAACCTACTTATCTTAGGCTCATTATTAATTCTTCCATATATCAATTTAGATTTATCTAAAATAGGTTTATTTAACCAATCCTTTACGATCATTGTTGCTACTTGTGAAGGTTTTATCCTATATCTATGCAATCCTTCACTTACTATATATCTCTCTAAGTCAATTAATGTTTCTCTCATTAATCTTACTCCTATTGAAACTTCTGTTCTATCCACTTCAAAAACCTCCATAACAAAAGTGTTCTTCGGGAACACTTTTAAAATTATCTATAATATTTTTAATTCCCATACATTTTAATAATAAATTTATTTAACCCCTATCGTATATCCTTTCTAAAAAACATTAATTAATCGTATCGCCTTTTACCAGTTCTAGTTCCAACAATTACGCAAGAAAATGCTGAAAACCCTAATAAAAATAAAACTACCAACATTAAAAACATATAAATCCTCCTTTTTTATATTACTTTGATTGAGTAAATTAAATAAAATAAGCATTAAAATACTTGCTTTATTTAATTTACTGAATAATAAAAAGGTGTTCCCAGGGAACACCCTTATATTATTATTTATCTTATTTTTTCTTCTTCTACCATTGCATTTACAACTAATCTTTCAGTTGTACCTTCAGCTCCATAACAAGTTATTAAGTTAAATGTTTGGCTTGTTGAATAATTAATACTTGATTCACCTAAAATATATTCACTATACTTATTTCTTTTATTTAACTCTTCAATTAACGATACATACTCTACCGTTCCAAGTTCATATTCTCCATTAAATATATTATCATTTTCATTTGTTATAAAAATTGAAAATATATCACACTTCATAGCTTTTCTTTCCGTATAAATATATAAATATCTATGCTCTTTCAAAAAATCTTTATCTATATATTTTCTAAGTTCACCGAACATTTGACTACTAGCCATATTATGACCAAAAATAAATGTATTCCCTTTTGTAAAGTTTGTTCCACTATAAGAAAATATTGAACCTAAAGGAGTGTATTCTTTATTCATATCATTATATAGATATTCTTCATCAGATTCTCCAACCAATATAGGATAATCAATTTTTGTTCCAGGAACATAAATCCATGCCTTTATATCTTTATTTATACTGTTTAATTTCTCAAAGTCTATAATTCTATCTAATGGATTATTAACAACTTCACTTGTTGCTACTTCTCTAAGACTTTGATTTTTAGCTTTATTTGATATCATATACCTAAATTCAACAAACCCCTTATATAGAAACACTATTGATACTATTAATAATATACTTGCTATTACTTTTCGCATTTTTTCTTTTTCTTCCCTACTCCAAAAAATAAAATACTGCTACCTATTAATAAACAAGTCCCTACCCCTAGATATAAATAAGCTTTATTATCATATCCTGTTGCTGGTACTTTAGGCTTTTCTTCTTCTATAATCTTAGTATGTTTGGGAATAACATTTATGTCATAAGACATAGATTTATCAGCTTCATTCCAAGATGGAATTGATACTAAAAATGGTGTTATGTTTTCATAGTTTGAAATATCTGTTGCATATAGCAAATATACTCCTACATCTAAATCATCTATAGTACATTTTCCATTTTTATCAGTTGTTAATATATTATCTGTGCTTACTACCTTCTTAAATAAATTAGCTGCTAATTCCAAATCTGTAGCAGTTTTTATATTATTTAAATCTATATTTACTGCTTCATATTGAGTTAATACTTTATATTCTCCATTTATAACATCAGCTACTTTAGATAATCCAAATTTTACATTACCTTTATCTCTATTATCTTCAGTATCAGATAAAGTTATTGTAATACTACCAGTTCCACTTTTTACTTCTTCAAGTATATCTCCTGGCACTAATGTACTTCCACTATCTTCTTTATCTATTACAACAGAATCAGTTATTATAGCTCTACTATTGATATTATTAATAGTATCAGCATAAACATTAACTGCTGATATAGAAGATACTAATAAAGCTATAGCTAATATATAATTAATCTTCCTTAACTTCATGCCCTTCTCTCTCCTTTCTTCTTTTATCACTTAGTTTTAAAACTACTGCTAAAGTTAAAAATATAAAAGGAATACTAGCAAATAGTATTTCTCTATTAGACATTCTATTTGATTCAATACTCTCATATTCAGATGATTCATAAGGAACTCTTTCACCCGTAACAACTAATCTGTGAGTGTTAATTCCATAAGGAGTACACGTTATTAAAGATACTAAATCTTTACCTTCAATAATATTTACTGCATCTATATCTTCAGGCTCAATAACTTCAATATTATTCACTTTATAAGCTAATGTTTTATCTTGTATTCTAACGAAGAATAAATCGCCTTCAACTACTTCATCTAAACGAGTGAATAATTTCGCATTAGGAAGTCCCCTATGCCCTGTTAGAACGCTTCTAGTATTAATTCCCCCTATAGGTAAACTACTGTTGTAAACATGTCCTACGCCTACTGAAAGCACTTCATCAGATGTCCCATGATATATAGGAAGATTAACATTTATTTTAGGAATTTCAATGCTTCCCATTATTCCATTTCCCATATCAAGAATATTATTATAGCTTTCTTCACCTAAAACACTAATTGAATTAGTATTTAATATATTATTTTTGTAATTAAATAAAGCTGAATTATATTCTTCAGCTTTATTGTACTCTAGTTCTAATTCTGCTCTATCTATATTATTAACTGCATTTTCGTAAGTTGCTATAGCTTCTCTCTGATAAAAACTTTCTATAATACTACTACCTAAAGGATATATACATATTAGAAATCCAATTATAAATATTATCTTACGAATAACATTTCTCCCATCCATATCAACACTCACTTTCCATTGTCTTTATTTCTATAAGCTTTTTTACTTTTTACTCTTTTTTCTTGATACTGCTAATGCTCCTGTCATTAATGTTGAACCTAAACCAATTAATGCTATAGTTGCACCCGAACCAGTTACAGGTAGTTTGCTACCAACCTTATTTATTACAGTTATGTTAAGAGAACCATCATCAACATTAGTATCTAATGGTTGATTATTCTCATTAAATATTCCATCCCAAAAAGTTTTTATATTGGCAGTTGCTTCTAAAGTTTTAAGAGTTTTATCAGTTGCTCCATCACCTTTTACATAAACATTTCTGTTTTCTGTGAACGTAGGAACTATATTTATTTCTATTGGATCTAATATTGGTCTATATCCATCAGGAGCACCAGTTTCCTTTAACCAATAAGTACCTTGGTCTAATCCAATAATTGTGAATACCCCTTCTGCATCAGAAACCATTTCTACTGCATCACTTGGTACACCACCTTGAACACTATCTCTATTGATTACTATATATCCACTTTCAGCTTTCTTTACATATACTTCATTTTTGCACTCTTTATCAGAGTATAATCTGAATTTAGCATTTTCTAGTTTTAAATCATGGTCATTTATCTTTAAACCATTGATTTTATAAGTAAAGCAAACTACAGTATCCCAAGGAGTTTCCCCTCTATCAGTTTCTCCATCACCATCAGGATTATTTGAAAACTCTAATTTAACATCATTCTCAAAACCTGGTCTACCAGTATCGTTAGCTGCTTTATCATTTAAAGTAGCATTGAAAGTTAATTCTACTTTTTGCCCATAAACATTTTCATTTAAATCATTCTTATTATTAAACTCTCTATCAACTATTGCCTTTAAATCAACAATTTCTACCTTGAAAGTTTCATCTTTTCCTGGATTTTCAACTACATTAAATTCACTATTTTGTAATGTATATGATTTTCCTGTAGAATCACTTATTTTAATACCTACTGAATTATTATTAAATGTTAAAGCTTCGTCCATTTTATCATGCCAAGCATAATAATAAGTATGATAACCATTCATATTGGGTACATTTGACTCAAATTTGAAAGGTACAGTTTGTCCTATTTCATAGTCCCCTATATCGTTCCAACCATCATTCCCAACTGCATCTACATTATCATCTTCTTTTATCTTCTTGATAACTGATGGATAATCAGATTTTACTTGAACTGATGCATTAGGATTAGCCGTATTTACCATACATAAAGATCCCGCTGAATGAGAGCCTGAAACATTAGATACTTCATCTACTATATAATATCCATAATCTAACCCTGTTAATTCTATACTATTATTTGACTTAACTTCTGTAACTGTTACAACATCAGATTTAATTTTTAATTTCACTATCTCGTTTCTTAACTCTTCAACAAAATATCTAAACTCACTATATCTTCCTTCTAAAGTTTGTTCAGCATTAGCACCTTCAACCTTATTATTGTTTAAAGATTGGATATAATCTATAATTTCATATTCTGTTACTTTACTAGCTTCTTTGTTTAATTTCTTACCAACAACATTTTTTAATGCTGGTGCATAATCTGGATTCATTGTATAGTTTATAGATTCTAAACCAGTAGAATTTTGAGCATTGAATAGCTTGTACACATTGAACTTTTTACCAACTAAAGTTTGACTTGTGTTATTACCTTCAATAGTAATTGAAGCACTTCCACGACCAAAATTTGCTACACCTCCTGGTGTATTTTTATTTACAAAAGCATAAGTTGTAGCAGCACTTTCACTTCTAGTTTCTGCATGAGACATTACACTTGGTAATGTACTCGTTGCTAAAACTCCTGCAACTAATGCATATGATAATACAGATTTTAATATTTTATGTCTTGCCATTTGACTATCCCCCTATAACCTATCTCTTATTTTCTTTCTTAGATTTTCTACTCATTATAATTGCAACCCCCATTAAAGACATACCAACTACTAATATAGGTATCATCATTCCTGATCCTGTACTTGGTAGTTTCATAGTTATGTAATTAACTACTTTAACGCTGATTACTCTATCATTTTTATTTCCTTCTATATGAATATCACCATTTGTAGAATTAGCAGTATATTTAACTCCATCTATTGTAAAATTAAAAATACCATTTGATGGTTGAGATTCAGTAGTTACTTCATAAACATGAACATTACCATCTGCATCTACAGGTATTCTATAACCTTCAGGTGCTTTTGTTTCTTTAAAGTAATATGCAGTTCCAACTTTTAACCCATCAAAGAATAACTCTCCTTGCTCATTAGAAACTGCCTTACCTATTTCATTTCTACACTCTCTATCAGAATATAATGTAAATTCAGCACCTTTTAGTGGTGTATTCTTATCATTGACTTTAACTACTTTTAATTGGAAAGGTCTTAAACTATTTTCTACTGTCAATACCCCATTGCCTTCTGATTCTACATAGCTCATTCCCATATTAGTAGTATTAGATATTACTTTTATTGTGTTACTTGATGTAACTTCAAAAACAAACTCATTTGGATTTATTTCAAAACCATCTGTAGCTTTTATTTCTATTATTTTATGTGTTCCTTGTTCTAACCCTTTAATCACTATTTCTCCATTTGGATTAGTTGTTAATTCTTCAGTTGTTCCATTAGGCTTTGTATGTCTAAACTTTACATTAGGTAGTAATATATTAGTTCCTTCTTGTACTTTTCTTATAGTAAAGTCTAAGGAATCCTCTTTTATTATAGGAACATTAAAAGTACCTACAGCCTCTGTATTTCCATTAGGTGTTATTCTTCTAACAAAAATTTCTGGGTTTATTTTATATCCTACAGGTGCTTTAGTTTCTTGAATAGTTATTGTCCCTAAAGGAATTGTTGTATTTCCATTGGTCTGATAATAAAAATCATCCCCTGACACTTTACTTGATGCATCAAACCTAACAATACCATTATCATTCGTCTTCATAACCCAAGTTCTTGTAGGAGATACACCTAAATCTGCTGGATTTACACCATCCGCATACTCACCCGCATAATACTTTATTGTAAAATGAGCATCTGCAAGAGTTCCTCCTGGTACTGGAACTGCATTTCCTGTATCAGCATCCACTTTTTTAAGTAAAATAGCAATCGGGTCATTTTGAGGTCTATCAGTAAAGCTTTTTGTTGCTTTACTACCTGAATTAACAGTTATTGGGTATATATTATTATCTAAAGCATATCCCTTTGGAGCTTTTGTTTCTTTTATATAATAAGTTTTCGCATCTAACTGAATCTCTTGCGACCAACCATTAGAACCAATAACAAGAGTAGCTACTTGACCAGTAGCATTAGAATTAGTAAATACCCCATACTCTGCTCCAGCTATTGAATAATAACTATTCCCATTTGTCATTGATGGGTCAGCAGATGATTTTGATATTTGTAATGAACCCTTTGGATTATACATCCAAAACGCTAAATCTTGATAAGAACTTCCTTCAGTATCAGCAATATATGCAGTAAATGAAGATGGTGGTTCAGGTAAACCTCTTACTTGATTAAGTAATCTTCTACCTAAGTTTTTACCATCACCATGTCTTACTTCAGAAATAGCCATAGCAGTAGCAATTCTTAAACCATTTGAATCCCAACCTGATATTTGAGCTGGTCCTTCAAAACCATAATATAATATTTTTCTAATATTAGAATTACTCTCAACAGAAGTACTAAGTATTCTTACCCCAGTTCCTGGCGAAACTTTAGTGTGATCTGCACAAAAAGCCGTACGCCCATTTATACTAAACATGTCTGATCTCCCCATAAGGATTCCACCTTCATAGTAAGTTAAGTTACCATGATTTGTAACAGTCATTCCAGTTCTAACTGACATAAGAGATAAAGACCTTCTAAATCTAGTTATAATAGGATTTAAACTGTTAAGACTTTCTAAGATTGGATCTACATTTTCATCCTGAAGATACTCTAATGCTAAATCCTTTTTAGAAATATCAACTAGAATAATACAATCCCCTATAGATTCTAAATCAATAAGATCATTTAAATATTCATCTTTAAAGAAAAAGTTATCATCTACTTTTTCTTCTAAATTATGCTTTCCAACAAGTTCTTTTCTGAAATTTAAAGCTTCTTCAGAATCATATATTCCCTGAAGATATTCATTAAGTATCTTATCTACTTTAGTATCTATTTTTATTTCTTCCTCATTAGTATTTATTTCATTTGATGCTTCTTGTTTTTCTTCCTTAATCACATCTGATTGAATTATTTCATCTTTAGTTTCCTCTTTTTTTTCTTCTAAGAAGTTAATAGTTATAGACTTATTTTCTTTTAGATTTACATCGTAAATTTTACTATTTCCATCCATAACTCCATCATTTTCTATCCCCTCAACAGATGATATAAAATGTCCCTCATTTGGAGTTGCAGTTATTCTCAAATTAGTATCTGATGTACAATCTGCTCTAAAAACATCTTTGTTTCCTAAAGAATATTTAGAAGTTCCGTCATCAATAACAACTTCTCCTTCTCCTTTTACTTTTATTTCTAGCTTCGTTATATTAGATGCTTCTGCTGGTATGGCTTGAACATTTCCTACAACTAAAATACTCACTAAAAACAAGCTTAAAATTCTTTTGAGTTTCCTCACTAAGTTTCCCTCCTTAACTTTTTATTTCAGATAAAAAACTGTAATTAATTTTTCTCCCCCCCATCAACTTTTTAAATTATGCAATTAAAAAACTCCAACTATTTAATAGTTGAAGTTCTTTATGTTACATAATTAGATTTAAAAGTGTTCCTCGGGAACACTTTCTTTATTTAATCATTTAATAGTCTTAATATTTTATTTATAGCCTTTTCTTTACTAAGGTTCTCATATTTCATAATATTGGCTACATCAAAATTTAAGTAATAATCAGAAATATTTTTATTATTATAAGCCATTCTCAATTGTTGTATATCACTTTTAGATAAAATTATATTCCTCCTATCATTTTTCATTAACAATTGCTCCTTTACTAAAAAATAACAATTAAAAAGTGCCTAGTTTCTAGGCACTTTAATAATACATACTATAATATTTTTTATATTACTTAGTCGCTCCACAACTACAACTATGTCCAACTATAACTGTTTCTGTCCAAGCTGCTTTATCTACTACCCATTTCTTTTCTGTTACTGCTGGGTGGTTAACACTATTTGTTCCTACTTGAACTTGAACCCATTCTGTTCTATGACCACCTTTATCTTCACCTGCCATCATATGCTTTTTAACATGAGCAGCTATATCTGTTCCAGTCAAATCGGCATTACAAGTGTTACAAATATCTCTAGCTTGATCTTCATATACTGGAATACTTTCTGTCCAAGCTGGTTTAACAACTACATCTTCCCAATGACCTACCTCATCATTGTGAACTTGTTCAGTTATAGGGTTCCAACTATGAGTATGAGTACTTCCATTTGAAGTGTTACTATTAGTGTTACTGCTAGTATTACTATTAGTGTTACTGCTAGTAGTATTACTACTATTGTTATTGCTAGTATTACTATTAGCATTGCTACTACTAGATTGGCTATTATTTTTATTAGTATTATTGATATTTATATCATTACTGCTTGTACTATTTTCAGGCATATTGATATTAGATTCAGTTTCTTTCACTTCCTCTTTTTTATCTTCAGCATTATTATTTTCTTTTGATACCACTGATTCATCTTTATCTTTTTTATTATCTTCTTTTTTATTATTGATAACTGGTTTGTTATTTTCTGCTATATCATTTGATTTACTTGCTACATTAACTAACACTCCACCAATAATTCCAATAACTATAGTTCCTACTATTACTCCACTTGCCACAATTCCTTTTTTACTCTTTAATATTTTTTTTATTTTTTCTAAATTCATCAATTTACCTCCTTATAAATTTGTGTTCTTCGGGAACACTTTTTTACCTTTAATTCCTTAATATCTTTAATTTATCATCTGTTTTTAGCAATATTATAACAAATTTATTTTTATTTTGTAATTCTTGTAGGCGTATCAAATGTAACTACTGATGCTACTTTTCTATCTAGTATTAAATCTCCATTCCTTGCTTGTTTATAAATAGATCTATTAAATTTTGCAAAATTACTATTTGAAATTTCTTGCGAACACTCCCACTTAGTTTTTCTTAAAACCTCTCTTGTTCTTTCCTTTTCAGCTTCATGTTTTTCTTTTAAATCTTTTAAATTTCTCTGTATATATTTTCTAATAGCATCAACACTCTTGCCAATTCTACGAGATATTTCTTTAGCATCTACTCCAGCTAAATATAATTTTTCAATCATAATTTTATCTCTCAAATCCAATACCATAATTAATACCTCCAAATATATATAGTTGCCCCAACCCATTTAGTTGGACATTTTTATTTTCAATTACCATATTTAACTAATTTAAATATATATTATCATTTGACAAGTATTTTGTCAACAGAAGTTTTGACAACAAGATTATTTTCTTGTCATGTTATGAATATGCTTTATTTTTATGTCTAAATAAATGTATACACTATTATGAATGAGGTGATTATATGAAATCTACTTTTGCTAACAATATAAAAAGCCTAAGAATAGATAATGATTATAGCCAAAATGATCTATCAAAAGCCCTAGGCATAACAAGATCTCGCTATTCAAATTACGAAAATGGAATAAGCGAGCCAAATATTGAAATTTTAATAAAAATATCTAGTTTTTTTAATTGTTCAATTGATGATCTTTTAAAAAGTAGAATTAATACTGTTGTCAAAAGTAAAATAGATACTATTATATCTGAAGAACCAAGAATTAGTGTAAATTTAAATGAATTTAACTATTCTGACTTAAAAGAAAAACTTTTAAAAAATAAAAGATTTTATGAAGAAAAGAAAAAAACTATATTAAGTGAAATTGATGTTAAAATATCTGAAATAGATTCTCTTTTAAATTTTATAAACAATATTTATAATGAAGATTTAGCAAATGAAATTTCACACAACAAAAAAGATGAGTAATAATTTTCATATCACTCATCTTTTTTATATTTTCTTATATTACATCTATCCATTATTAATTCATGTCCCCTGGGAACACTTTTCTTTTAACATTTCTTCAAGTCTTTCCTTTTAAATTTTCTCAAAACACCTCTAAACTTTTACATAGTTGCCCCAACCCATTTAGTTGGACAAATTTAATTATCTACTTATATTTTTGTCTTATTACAACAATATAATATCAATTCCAACATTTTATGTCAATATGAAATGTTTATCTTTTTGTTATTTTATTCATATCGAAACTTTTTCTGTTTTTTGTTCTATTTTGCTATTATTCTATTGATAGAAAGGAGTGATTTTTTTTGAAAAAGAATTACTTTTGTGAAAATCTAAAATATATAAGGAGTTCTTTAAATATCAGCCAAAAAGAAATAGCAAATCACTTAAAATTAAATCCTAGCTCATATTCTAACTATGAAAATGGTCGCCGAGAGCCTGGTATAGATGTTTTAATAAAAATTTCCGATTTCCTTAACGTTGAAATAGATAAACTCTTGACTGAAAACCTTAGCAACAATGATAAATTTTTGAAGGATATTCAAAACAAAATTTCAAATGATATTAATTATGATGAAAAAATTAAGGATATTAATTTAGATATGCGTAAAAATATCTTATTTGAATTGGAGAATAAAAAAAGAAAATGTTTATCCCTAATTAATTATGAAATTCCAAAAAAAATTAAAGAAATTGATAATCTAATTAAGTATATAAATCTTTATACTGATCAAGATGTAGAGATTAGTGATGAAATCTCACCTAATACTAGTGAATTTAAAACTAATGAAAAAAGTATTGACTATAGATCTATAAACCTAATTGGAAAAGTATCTGCTGGGAATCCTTGTTATGCTTACGAAGAAATAATAAACACTTATAAAATCCCTTCCAATATCCTATGTCCTTCTAAAAATTATTTTATTCTTGAAGTTAAAGGAGATAGTATGAATAAAATCTATCCCCCTGGTGATTTAATATTAATTAAAAGTACAAATTTAGTTAATAATGATGATATTGTTATTGCTATAATTGATGATGAAGCTACTTGCAAAAAAATCAATTTTTCTCCTAATGAAATTATTTTAACCCCTCAAAGCACTAACCCAATACACCAAGTTCAAATATATAAAGATATTAATGTTCATATATTAGGTAAAGTTCTTGGTAAACTTTCTGATTATATAAGAAAAGATGAGTAATAGTATATATTACTCATCTTTTTATATTTTAACTAATCAGGTATATCATTTAATAACTCATTAATAGAGTTCTCATAATCAGTATTTTCCTTATCTACAGATATTTCTTCACATTTTTTTTTATTATCTTCTTGTAACCTATCTAGTACTTTTTCTACTATTTTATTAATATCTATATTGGAATGTACGTTACTTGTTCCATTATTATTCCCTTTTAGAACTGCCCATTCTAATACTATTCTTTCTAAACTAGCTGAATCACTTGAAAGGTTTCTATCCTCTTTATTTTCCCTAACAATGTTTAAAGTTTCTTCTTCTATTGTATAGGTCTTACTTATCTTCGCCATTTTAGTATCTCCTTATTTAAAGACTTTTGTACCCACAATGTAAAGACCTTTAGCAGTTGCCATTTGTGGTGCTTCTACTAAAGTACCATTATATATTTTCATTCTTTGAGTAGTTCCTCCACCAAAATAAATATCCATTTCTTCAGTATTAACCCAATAACTATCAACTTCTTGAGCTACTTTTTCTGAAAGTATTCTGTATCCTTTTTCCTTTAATTTATCATAATCACCAGTATTACTATCTATTTCAAATAACTCTTTAGATAAATTATATTTATCATTTAATTCTCTTTGCACATATTCAAGAGCTGTCTTATTTCCTAATTCAAGCGATTTAGATTTTTTATCATTAAACTTCATTCCCTTATCAAAGTATGTAAATTCTGTAGTTCTAAAACCTACAGTTACCATTCCAATAGGTTTATTAGTAGTTGTTCTATCTCTTAATTCCCAAAATAATGCTGCATCTGACTCTCTAAATATTGATATATCTTCTATGAAAACTTTCTTATAACATTTAGTTATATTATTCATTATCTTTACTGTTTTACCCTTATAAGCTTCTATCACTTCTGTTAAAGTTCTTTTATTATAAGATTTATTTGGAACTCCTAATACAAGTTTAACACTATTAGCTACTGCTAACTTATCTAATAATGCATATAATAATTTTTCAGCAGTTAACGTAATCTTAGATTCCATATTATTAGAAGTTGGAGAATAACCTTCTACTTCAGCTAATATACCAGCAAAATATTCTTCTCCTTCAACTTCTAAATATATCGGATCTTTATAGTCATCAAAATCTATTTCTCTTCCTAGACTAACTATTGATTTAAAGCAACATTCACTAGCTTCTCCATTGTAAACTGTATAACCTTTTGTATATCCACGCCCAATATCTGCTCCTATTATTTGAGATTCTTGATTAATAATATTTTTCTCCATTTTTACACCTCTTTTTTTATTTCCTAATTACTATATTTATATAGTAACACATAAAAATTGTTATGTCAATGGTATATCAATTTTTTAACTAAAAATAATTTATATAGCATTGGTATATAAATTCAAATTTAAATATTAATTGTTATGCCAATGGTATATCAATTTAACATGTTTTAAAAATTGATATACCATTGTTTTATAAATTTTTTAAATATTGTTCTAAAGCAATATTTATTATTTCTCCAATAGTTTCATTGCTTTTATAAGATAATTTTTTTATCTCTTCATAAATTCCAGTATCTATCCTAAATGATCTTACATCATTTATATTACTTCTCAATCCTGTAATATTACTTGTAATATTGTTTGAATTCTTTTTATTAATTAATGATAAAATTTCATCTAAATTATCTAATAATAATAATAGTCTTTCATTATTTACTTCATCTTTAAAATTCTTACTATCTTCTCTTTGGGTATTTGCTTCTTTTTTAGTAATATTACTTGTAATATCATTTTGTAATACATACTGATTATCTATCTTTTTATATCCTAATCTAATAAGTCTTTTATGAATTACTCGTTCATTTTCTCCAAATGATTCTTTTTCGATTTTCACCATTGGTTTTCCATTATTCAACTCTTTATTTATAAATTCAACTATTTTTATTAAATTATTTTTGTTCCATTCCATTTTTACACCTCACACTTACTTGTAATATTACACTAATATTGTACCATTATTTTACATATAATTGTAAAAATAAGCGATTTATATATTAAATTAATATACAAATCGCTTACCTATATATATCTTTATGAACTTTTAAATCTTTTCTTTTTTTTTATTATGTTCATCAGCTTTTTTTGAAGCATCTTTAACAATATCTTTTATTCCTACAGTTTTTGTTACTGCTGCTTCTCTAATATCTGAATTATATTCTAAAGCTTTTTTTTCTATAAGTTCAAAATTAACACATCTTTTAGCTATAAAGCTTCTTCCACTTATAACCTTATTATATAATTTATTAGCTTTATTTTTAATTACATCTTCATTTTTATTTATAAATCTTATTTGCTTTGTTAATAATATTGAATATTTACGATTATGTCTTTCTTCAAAATTATACTCTACTATATTTTCTTTATGTACTGGTATCATATTATTTAAATTTATAACACCTAAATCTCCATTTTCCAATTTAAAAAAATCTATATTATTCTTCATAGATTTATGTTTTTCTTTAGGTGATGCCAACGGAGCTATATAATTCATCCCATTAACTTCTAATAATATCCCTATATATGGACGTGATTCATTTTTATTATCTCTAATATTATCATGAAATTTCTTTAGATAATTTATATAATCCTCTTTAACTATATATATTCTCATTCCCATTCTCCCCTTATAAAAAAAAAGTAATCAATTTTGATTACTTTTTTCACTCTTTTAGTTTCTCGCTTACTGGTGGAGATTCACCGCTCTTTTAGTTTCTCGCTTACTGGTGGAGATTCACCGCTCTTTATACTGATTTATAATCATTATATTCTATATAATATATTATACCATTCTGCATATAAATATTCAACTACATTGTACTTTTATTTATGCCTTTATATAAAGATAACCAATGATCCTAATAACTAATGATTTTTGTATAAGATTAATTTATCTCTCTTTTTCTTTCTCTTTAGTTAAGTCGATTTTTTCTTGTATTATATTTTCTATTTTACTATTAGCCTTTCTTATACTTTCTAATCTTTTTTCTATATTTTTAAATTCATTACCTAATAATGAAATTTCTTCTTTTTGTTCAATTATTTTTTCTTTTAACTTATCTATACTAACGTTTGTATTTATACCTAAGTTTTCTAGTTTTTCTTTAGCATGAAGGAACATTAATATCTCATTTTCATGTTTTTTATATCCCCCAAATATAGTTTTCTTATTTCCATGTTTCTCGTAAATTTCCTTATAATTATTGTATGTTATCAAATATTTAGATACTTGATTAAATTTAGCGTTCTTATTTTCTAATTCTTTAATAGTATTAATTAATTCATCTTTCTTATTTAATACTTCTTGTACTTTACCATCAAATTCATTTCTATTTGATATATTTTCTTTTCTCAATAGAACTATTGCATTGGCAAGCTCTTTAACATCTCTTATCCTATTTCTTCTGATAGTAAATACATTTTCATCAATTTTAACATCTTCAACTTTAATATCATTAGATTTTTCATCTTGACTAGTAAAGTAATTATTTATTTGTTTACCAGTTAATATTTCTTCTTTTTCTCCTGAAGAATCTATAAATTTATATTCATTTTTTGATAATGTTACTTTACATTCAAACTCATTAATCCAATTACATTCTGATTTATTTATAAATATATAGTTTTCACTTCCTGGCACTCTAACAAAATAATTTTTTTCATTTTGATTAATAATCATATCTTTATTAATTATTATCTCTTTAGCCTTGTTATTTTCATTAATTCTATTTTCTATAGCTTCTTTAGTATATTCTTCACCTATAGTTTTTCCTCTGCAAAATCTTTGCTGATTAGGTGCTTTAAATGCTATATATTTTCCTTCCTTTATTTCAAAACCTCTATTAATCATTTCAGTTTTTAATTCATCAAATGACTTAACTTTATCTATTAATTCATCAAGAGTATCTTTAATGTAAGCTTTCCAACTTGTACCCTTTTTATTCTCCAACCACTCTTTATAATGCTTACCTTTTCCTTTAGGATTTTCTACAATACTTAATCCATTTTCTTTGCATAGTTCATCACTTATTGCTCTAAGTTCTTTAAAAGTATCTTTATTACAATTAAACTTTCTATAGGTCGCATAACTATAAGCATTAAAAATAATATGATTATGAATATGACCTTTATCTATATGCGTTGCAACTACATACTCATATTTTTCATCTGTTAATTTCTTTGCTAATTCTTCACCAATTCTATGAGCTTCTTCAGGAGTTATTTTATCTTTTCTATCAAAAGATTGTATCATATGATAAGCTAAATTGTTTGATTTTTTACTATAATCTCCTATCACTTCTTTACAAGTTTCTTCTGTCATTTTAAACTCTAAATATGCAGTTTCAGGGGCACAATTTCCCCCACTTACTAATAACTTTCCATCAGTTTTGCTTTCATCCATTATATAATCTAATGCTTTTTTTAATGTTGACTTGATAGATTTGATTTTAGTAACTGCCATACCTGTTCAAGCTCTCCTTTTAACTCTTTTATATCATCTTCATAAATTCTATTTGTTTCATTTGTTCTTTTAGCAATTTGATTTATATTAACCCCAATTTTATTAATCTCTTTAATTAAATTTTTTATTGTAGTATAATCCGTTTTTACTACATACCCATCTATTAACATCTTTCTTGCATATGCTCCAAAGTTATCTGTTCCTAACTGTTTCATTTTTTCTTTTATTATTTTATCTTCTTCTTCATTCACAAATAATTTTTTTTGAATATCCCTTTTTCTATTAGCCATAAATTTGTTTCCTTTCTAAAAATAAATCATTTATGATTTATTCTATTGGGGGTTTGGAGGTATACCTCAACAAGTAATTTTAAAATTAAAGTAATGTGTGTATACACTTGCTATACTTATTATCCTTCTCTCTATCTCTTATTATACTTTATTTCATTCATTTCATATTTAGAATTCTTAAGTGTTAAAGAACTAATCTATAAGTAATGATTATCATATACTTGTAGTTTAAGTTTTTTGTCTATATATTCTTGTGGAACAGAATATTGATTTATAGGAAATCATACTTTGACAATTAACTTTAACACTTTTAGTGATGATAATGTAGCAATTTCTTATTTGTTCTGTGGGAAGGTCAAATAAGAAATCCTTTTCTTTTTTCTAAATGTAAAACTGGAATTTTGCCAGTTGAAGTATTACATGTTCCATTGATTCTATTATTAAGTCTTGAAATTAATTAGTGTAATTCATCAAAATTGAGAGTTCTATTATAAGATCTAATTTCATCTAATAATTTCATTGGTGCTTCTACTTTAGCTTTTGTATTCGGTCTACCTGCTATGCAGGGACGGACTTTAAAACCATAATCATCAGCAAACTGTTGAAATTTATTGTTTACCTTTTCTCTTTGATAAGCTGTACTTAGTTTATCCATAACAGGTTTCATATTATCTGTTAATAATTATTTAGGAACTCCGCCAAAGGCTTCAAATGATTCATTTAAAAATAAAAATACTACATCTTGAGTTTTTTCTAATGATAATCTATAAACTCTAAATCTTGAATATGAAAGTATTAAGACAAAAATATTTATGTTAATAATTTCACCATTACTTAAAACAAAATCAATATTTTCTTTCCAATCTAATTGTGCTTGTTGCCCTTTATCTGTTTCAAATATCATAGTAGACTTATTAGATATGTAACCTTTTTTTCTACGTTTAAAATAATCATTAAACTCAACATTGCTAGATATGTATCTTCTAAAAGAAGATTGTGCACAGTGAAGCCATGGTTATCTTTAAGATATTACCACAGAACACGTTTATAATAAAATACTTGAATTGACTCTTCACTTAAAAGAGATTGTATAATAGGCTTAAAATCATCAATTGGTGATTTTCTATTTCGAGTTGTTGGTTTAACATATCCATTTAAATATTTGCCTACGGTACGGGTATCCACATCGAGTTCTCTTGCAATTTGACTTTTATTAACTTTCAAATTATTTATCTCCATAATTACTTTTAATTTATGGAGATCTACTAAACTATTAACTTTAATTTCTGAATTAACATTTACCTTTATAATCATAATTACCTCCGCCCCCTCTTTGGTAATTATACTTTATAAAGTTATTTTATTACATTCTTAAATAATCATTTATTTACATTTCTATCTTAGCACTTATACAAGGATATTCTCAGCATTACAGTAGGTGCCAAAGAAACTAGCAAGTTCTGGCTCGGAATGCTTAACGACCTGAAAAACCGTTGAGTAAAAGATGTCCTTTTCTTCTGCGTAGACAGACTTCCTGGCTTTAAAGAAGCTATCCAGGAAGTCTATCCGCAGGCAGAAATCCAAAGATGTGTCATCCATATACTGCGAAATTCTTTTAAGTATGTAAACTATAATGATCTGAAAAAGTTTTCCTCTGATTTCAAAGCAGCCTATAATGCTCCTAATAAAACAGCGGCTTTATCAGAGCTTGAGAACATTAAGGAGAAATGGAGAAAGAAATATCCCTACGCTATCCGCAGCTGGGAAAATAATTGGGAAGATGTAAGTTCCTTTTTCCAGTTTTCTAATGATATCAGGCATATTATGTACACGACAAATATCATAGAGGGATTGAACCGCCAGTACCGGAAAGTCACGAAAACCAAAATGTATTCCCAAGTGATGTAGCTCTGGAAAAGATGCTTTACCTTGCCAGTGAAAATGTAATCAAAAAGTGGTCACAGAGATACCGGAACTGGGATTAGGTATTGAATCAGCTGATTCTCCTGTATGCAGAACGGCTTACCAGTTATATGTAAGAAAAGAAAAGCAGAATGGAGTTGGTCCAAAGCTAACCATTCCCGCTCTCTTTCTATGCTATCGGCATTGGTGCAATCGCCATAATATTCCACTCTATTCCAGAGGCCGGGTGTGGACAGTGCCTACAAAAAAGGCAATTAGTACAATGTTTTATTTGCCATGCAAAAAATTCAAAAAAGATATATAACATCCTCTCACATGGTTATACTGTAAGTAGAAAAATATATTCGACAACAACAGAATCAAAAATTCGGCAGCAAAATCTTACATATCTATTTCTTATCAGAAAGATTTACTTTTCAAAATACACAAGAATTTTTACAACCTCAATAGAACTATTGTAATTTTTTTTTAAATCATCTTTATATTGCTTATTTTTCGAAAAACTATATAAAAAGGAATCAAATAATTTTTTTGAAAAAACGCATGTCAACTTAAATATCAATCTACTGTTTATCATCGGATAATTAAAATAAACCAAATTTTATATTCCCTTCTATACTCATTCTCACTTCAAATGTCATTCCACCCTGCTCATTTCCATAAACCTCGATCTTCCCGCCATGCTCCCGCACGATATCACGCACCATTGCAAGTCCGAGACCCACCCCGCCAAGCTCACGGCTTCTTGACTTATCCACTCGGAAGAACGGTTCAAAAATCTGCTCTCTGAATGTCTCATCAATTCCATTTCCCGTATCTGCAACCGTCAGAACAACTTCATTCTTCTTTCTCTCTGCCGATACCGTAACACTTCCATCCGTATGATTATATTTGATCGCATTTTCTATAAGATTATAAAGCATCCGATAGATCAGTATATCACTTCCTGTCAGAACCAAATCTTCAGCTTCGCCCTCTTCTTTTTCATCTATCATACTCTGCGACTTCTGTATCAGTTCAACGTTCTTCTCTTGCGCCAGCGGTTCCAGATCTGTCAGCACTTCCTCTATCAACCCGTGAAGTTCAATCTTGTCGTTGCGTGCTACCGTCTGCAGTTCACTCATATCCAAAAGTGTTCTGACTAGCTTGCTAAGACGCTCGTTCTGTTCTGTCACCATCTGAATTGTCTCTTCCGCCGCCTCTCCACTCTTCGAATAATCCATCGTATGATAGAGATCTAGCTGTGCTTGGATTAATGCCAAAGGAGTCCTCAACTCATGCGCTGCATTTCCGGTAAACTGACGTTGCATCTCAAATGATTTCGAGAGACGCAAAAGCATTTTGTTATAAGAAGTACGAAGTCTATCTAGTTCTAAGATCTTATTTTCTTCAATCGTATAATCCGTCAGATCCTGTGCCTGGACTTTTTCTACCGTCTCTGAAAATTCTCCGAGTGGTTTCAATGCCTGGCCACTGACAAAATAAGTCACTGCTCCGCCAAACAACGCCACAACAGCAGTAATCAGGAGACTTCTGTTTCTATAATCAAATTTTGAATTATAAATCTTCGTGGCAAACTGAGCCGCAAAATCATCCCACTCATTATCCGGAATGTCAATGTACACCTCTTCCGGTGTTCCACCTTTATCGGTAACCGTCTCCTGAAGCACGTCAAAATAATAGACTCCGTTCTTATATAAAAGAAATGTAAGACATCCACACAACACGGTGATTATCACTGTCGTCAAAACCGTCAGTCTCCACTGAAGTGATATTTTTCTCATGCTTTTCCATATCCTCCTATATTATAACCTTCACCGATCTTATTCACGATCGGATCATAACCGAGTCCCGCTTTCAGCTTCTTTCTCAGAGAAGACATATGCACTCTGATAGAACTACTGAAACTGTCCAAGGAAGAATCCCAGACATGCTCGATCAACTCTTCCTGACTGACCGGTCTTCCCTTATTCAGAAGAAGGTACTCCAGGATTCCGTTCTCTTTCCTTGTCAATTCAACCAGATTTTCCTTTGCATACGCTACCCTCTCTCTTGTATCAAAACGAAGGTCGCCGCATTCCAAACAGACATTTTTCTGTATGAATTTTCTTCTTGTCAGACTTCTCACACGAGCTTCTAGTTCTTGCAGGTGAAATGGTTTTTCCATATAGTCATTCGCTCCTGCATCTAGCCCATCAACCTTATCTGCAATCTGACTTCTAGCAGACAAAATCAGTACCTTTGTCTCTTCATTTTCCTTACGAAGTTCTCTGAGAATCTCCATCCCGTCCATCCCCGGCAAGTTAAGATCCAGCACGATCAGATCATACATTTCCGCATAGATCATGTGCAATGCTTCCTCTCCGTCATTGCACACGTCTACCTCATGCCCAGCCTGGTGTAGGCTTTTCGCAATTATATCACACAATTTCTTTTCATCTTCAACAACTAATAATCTCAATTTATTTTTCTCCATTTTCTTAACAAGAATTTTACACCCCCTATTGTATAATGCAAATATCGAAAGGTCAATAAACTGACTTTGAACATTGAAACAACATTGAAAGGAGTATTTTAATGAGAGCTGAAAAAGCAACACAGATTCTTTTACTTTCAGCCGGTCTTGTACTTTTCCTTGGCGGAATCTTCCGCGGAGAAGCTGCAGTTGTACTTAGTAAGGCAATAAAATTATGTATGGAGTGTGTCGGAATTGGATAAGAAAATAAAATCAAACAAAAACTTTCTGGTCCGCTTCCGCGGATGGATTCAGGCAGCTGCAACGCTGCTGACCAACATTCATATCCCGAATCTATTCAAAGGGAAAATTTATCAGGGAAATGTAAAGACGATGTGCGTCCCGGGACTAAACTGTTACTCTTGTCCTGCCGCCACAGGCGCCTGTCCGATCGGAGCATTTCAGGCTGTAGTAGGATCCTCCAAATTTAAGTTCACTTACTACATCACTGGATTTTTCATCCTGTTAGGTGTTCTGTTAGGACGATTTATCTGCGGATTTCTCTGTCCGTTTGGATGGTTCCAGGATCTGCTGCATAAGATTCCGGGTAAGAAATTTTCCACCGCAAAGCTGAAGCCTCTGCGGTATCTGAAATATGTGATTCTGGTTGTCTTTGTTATACTGCTTCCGGCATTTGTAACCAATTCACTTGGTATGGGAGATCCTTTCTTCTGTAAATACATTTGCCCGCAGGGAGTACTTGAAGGCGCAATCCCACTGGCACTTGCCAACTCAGGAATCCGTTCCGCGCTTGGACATTTATTTACATTTAAATTCACAATCCTTGCGCTTTTCATCATCCTGAGCATCTTGTTTTACCGTCCATTTTGTAAATGGATCTGCCCGCTGGGCGCTATTTACTCACTGTTTAACAAGGTATCTTTTCTTAAGATCCAAGTTGATCATGAGAAATGTGTTGGCTGCCAGAAATGCAGCCGTGTCTGCAAGATGGATGTCAACGTAGTAGACACACCAAACCATCCGGAGTGTATCCGCTGCGGAGAATGTATGAAAGCCTGTCCGACTGACGCAATCTGCTATCATTATGGGTTTTCAAACAAGAAAAAGGCTGACAATAAATAAACTAAAACAAACAAAATGTAATTTAAAGGAGATTTAAAATCATGAAAAACAAAACACTTAGAACAAACGCAATGAAATTAAAAAAGGTAATCGCTGCATCCCTTGCTATTTCCGTACTTTTTGCATTTACAGGCTGCGGAAATTCCTCCTCAACAGACAACACAAACACAAAACAGGAATCTTCTTCCACAACAGAAACGGGCAGCGCAGACGAGCTGAACGAAAAACTGAACGACCTTTACCAGCAGGAAAACCAGCTTTTTGCTGATCACAAAGATGCATGGGACAAAGTCTTTGGTCTTATGAACAAGAACACTGACGGTGATGCCATGAACGAAAACTATGCTGACTTTCTTGCAAGTACAGTTGAATCTAATAAAGACTCTTTCTCTGAAGAAGAATATGAAACTTTGAGCAAAGACATTGAAACAATTCGCGGTATCGAAGAAGAGATTGCAAAACTCGAGAAAGAGAGCGCTGCATCCGAATCCTCCGACAACGCTTCCTCTAAATCAGATGAGTCCACAGGTGTATTCAAAGGTTTCAAAGGAAAAGATCTGGACGGCAATGATGTAGACGACAGCCTTTTTGCTAAAAACAAAGTTACAGTTGTAAACTTCTGGTTCAGTGGATGCAAGCCGTGCGTCGGAGAGCTTTCCAAACTGAATGAATTAAATGAGAAGCTCAAAGAAATGGGCGGTGAAGTTGTAGGTATCAACACTGACACTTTAGACAACAATGAGGCTGGAATCAAAGAAGCAAAAGAAATTCTGAAAGCACAGGGCGCTTCTTACAAGAACCTGACTTTCGATTCTAATTCAACAGTTGGAAAATATGCCGGAAACATCATGGCATTCCCTACAACAGTTCTTGTAGATAAAGACGGAAATATTGTTGGCGAGCCATTCATGGGTGGCATCGATGATCAGTCAAACTACGATCAGCTGATGAAGCAGATCCAGTCCGTACTTGATCAGAACTAATTCGCATAAGTATCATACTTAGGGGCAGTTACGGTTTGCAGTAACTGCCCCTAACAGCATTTACGCGGATCGTGTTTCTCATAGTTTACATCCACCGCCGCACTTGCTATACTAAACTCATATATACAAACTCAGGAGGCTATTTAAAATGTCTTTTATCAGCGTTTTTGATGTTATGGGGCCGAATATGATCGGTCCTTCCAGTTCTCACACTGCCGGTGCGGCACGCATTGCTTATCTTGCACAGAAGATGATCAACGGACCGCTTGCAAAAGTAGAATTTATTCTCTACGGCTCTTTCGCCAGAACGTATCACGGACACGGTACTGACCGCGCACTTCTTGGAGGAATCATGGGATTTTCCACTGATGATATGCGAATCCGGAATTCCTTCGAGATCGCTACAGAAAACGGACTGAAATACTCTTTTACTCCGAATGAGGAAGAAACTGATATTCATCCGAATACCGTCGATATTATTATGACCAATACTGCCGGTCAGGAGATGACGATCCGTGGAGAATCTCTTGGCGGCGGTAAAGTCCACATCACACAGATCAATCATGTAGAAGTAGATTTCACCGGTGAATACAGTGCTATCATTGTTGTCCAGAAGGATGTTCCGGGTGTTGTTGCCTGGATCACCAGTTGTCTCAGCGACCGCCGGGTCAATATTGCTTTTATGCGTCTGTTTCGTGAATCGAAAGGACACACTGCTTACACGATTGTAGAATCCGACGGAAAACTTCCGGAAGAAATTGCCGACACCATCCGCCAGAACGAACATGTTCTGGATGTTATGGTCGTACAGATGTGATTGTATTCAAGGAGGTTTTTTATATGGATTTTAAAAATGCAAACGAACTCCTTACACTATGTGAGGAACAGAATATTTCTATCTCTGAAGTTATGCGTAATCGAGAGATCATAACCGGAGAATGTCCTGCTAAAGAAGCGGATCAAAAAATGGCGCGTGTTCTTGAAATCATGAAAGAAGCTGCCCGCTCTCCGATTGAAAAACCAATCCGTTCCATGGGCGGGCTGATCGGCGGAGAGGCGCAAAAACTTGCACAGCATTCTGCCAGTGGTCAGGGACTGTGCGGTGAACTGCTTGAGAAAGCTATCACTTATGCTATGGCAACCCTTGAGACAAATGCGTCCATGGGACTGATCGTTGCTTCACCTACCGCCGGTTCCGCAGGCATCGTTCCGGGATTGCTTCTCGCTTTTCAGGAAGTATATCATTTCTCCGACAAAGAGATTCAGCAGGTTCTCTTCAATGCGGGCGCTGTCGGTTACCTCGCCATGCGAAATGCCACTGTTGCCGGTGCTGTCGGAGGGTGTCAGGCTGAGGTCGGTGTTGCATCTGCTATGGCAGCGTCTGCCGCTGTTGAACTTATGGGTGGAACTCCTAAGCAATGTTTGGATGCCGCCTCTACAGTTCTCATGAATATGCTCGGACTTGTCTGCGATCCGGTCGGGGGACTGGTAGAATACCCTTGTCAGAACCGTAACGCAGCCGGGGTTGCCAATGCACTGATTGCAGCTGAAATGTCCCTTGCCGGCATTTCTCAGCTCATTCCTTTTGATGAAATGCTCGAGGCAATGTACAAAGTCGGAAAGCGACTTCCGGTTGAACTGCGTGAGACAGCATTAAGCGGATGTGCTACAACGCCATCCGCCTGTGAAGCATGTCATATTCACGCATGATACTATTAGATCAACTATTCTAAACAATTAACCCGGAGGCAGGAAAAAATGAAACCGATTTACGAAGAAAATGAAGAAACACTGGAAATCGCTGAACAGATTTCTTGCCATATTCCCCCACATCTTCACAAATCAATGGAACTTGTATCCGTGACAGAAGGTACACTGGAAATCGGAGTCGGAACTGAATTGTATCATATGGAAAAAGGCGATTTTGCACTTGTATTTCCGGAATTGATCCACCACTATCAGGTATTCAACAGTGAATCCTGTAAGGCGATTTATGCACTTGCTTCACCGCTTCTTGCTCCTAGTTATACGAAAGAATTACAGCAATTTTGTCCTGTAAATCCGGTAATTCTGGCTCAAGAAGTACACCCAGACGTAAATTATGCCCTGCGAAGCATGCTGGTCTATCCAGCCGCTTCACAAGGGCATGTTCTGCATCAGGCATTTATTCAGATTATACTTGCACGCACTCTTCCCTTATTTGAAATGATCGATAAGAGCAGTGTGGGAAGTAATGACATTATCTACCAGACTGTTTCTTATATTGCTGCACATTATACGGAAGAACTGACGCTTTCCAAAATGGCTCATGACCTTGGAATCAGTCAGTCCTCTTTATCACGTGTCTTCTCCGGCACATTTCATACTAATTTTAACCGGTATCTGAATGAAGCAAGATTGGATTACGCCTGTAGTCTCCTGCTTCACAGCGACCATACGATTCTCGACATCTGTATCCGGACAGGATTCGACAGTCAGAGAACATTCAACCGCGTATTCCAGGAACGATACCATATGTCACCAAGAGAGTATCGAAAGCAGCCGCATTAAGCAGCGCTTTCGATATTAACTGTTATTAACCTCTCTCATATGCCATCTGATAAATTACCAGAATATCCTCATATGCCAACGGTTTATATCCGATCAATGAACGCGTTTTGTTTCTTGAACAATCAAGTGCCAGTTTCGCAAGATCCTCTTCTTTTACACCAAGTTCTTTTAATCCGATTGGCATCCCTATCGATGCATAATACTGCTCCTGCATATCAATTGCAGTTTCAATTGTCTTCTCCGGATGTTCAAAATCAATATCCAGTCCCCATACGTTAGATGCATACTGCAGCCAGCGATTTATATTTGCTTTATAAACATATCTTGCCCAACTGCACCACAGCGCTGCAAGTCCTGCTCCATGCGCTACTTCCGGGTACATTCCGGATACTTCATGCTCTAACTGATGAACAACGAGCTGGAACTCTCTTCCACACTGTGTAAGTCCGTTATGTGCAAGTGAAGATGCCCACATCATATTTGCTCTCGCAGCATAGTCTTCCGGATTCTTCAGACAATCTCCTGCAGCTTTGCGTACACTCTTGATCACAGCCTCTGCAATTGAATCTGTCAGATAGGTATCCTCACCCGGACAGAAATATCTTTCAATCGTATGCATTGCAATATCTACTGCTCCGCATGCTGTCTGATAAGGACTTACTGTATAAGTAAGAACCGGATCCTCAATTGCAAAGTTCATACGGTTAAAGAGTCCGTTACAGCCACGTTTCTCTCCTGTTTCCGGATTACTGATCACACAGGAAGAACTCATCTCGGAACCGGCTGCCGCCAATGTCAGAATCGCTCCCTTCGAAAGCGTCTTCTGTGGAACAGCTTTACCACAATGAAAATCCCAGACATCTACTTCCGGATTCGCCAGTCCATTCGCAATCGCCTTAGATGAGTCCAGAACAGAACCTCCACCTACTGCAAGAACAAAATCTACACCTTCTTTTTTTCCAAGCTCAATCCCTTCTCTCACAAGCGGAAGTTCCGGATTCGCAACTACTCCGCCAAGCTCTACAAAACTGATGTTTTCTTCCCTCAGACAATTCTCCACCTTATCAAGCAGTCCACTCTTTCTTGCTAAATTTCCACCGAAATGTACCAGAACTTTCTTTGGATGAAATTCTGCAATAATCTTACCGACCTTTAATTCCTCGTCTTTTCCAAAGTATACTTTTGTTGGTGTTTCATAGATAAAATTATTCATGTTTAGCACTCCTCATTGATGTCTGCACGGTCTATCATTACATTCAGAATCTCTGTATCCGTAGTACGCATACCAACTCTTCCAATATATCCCATGCTCTTAATTGTTTCTTCAATATCATCTTTGATGATACCTTCTCCCGGCAGGAAACTTTTGTTCTGAATACTAAGCTGAAAAGCCATAAGTGCAGCATCAACAGATGTCGCTATCTTCGCTGCGCAGGAAGGTTTCGCTCCATCGCAAACGATTCCTCCGATATTTCCAAGTGTATTGATGATTGTCAGGGAAACCTGTTGATAGGTTCCACCATACATATAGGTAATACCTGCACCGGCGCCACAGGCAGCACTGACTGCACCACAGTACGCCGAAAGACTTCCAATATAATATTTCTGATGGATCGCAATCAGATTGCTGACAACAAGAGAACGGCAAAGCTTCTCATGAGATACTTCCCATTCATCTGCAAACACAATAACCGGAAGCGACACCGTCATGCCTTGATTACCACTTCCTGAATTGATAACAACCGGCATCGAACATCCGCCCATACGCGCATCACTTCCGGCTGCTGCCCTTGCACAGGCTCTCGTAGTAACACTCTTTCCCCATACATGCATCAGTGTTTTACCAATCTGCGCTCCATAGTTATTATCAAGTCCTTCCTGAGCAATCGCAGAATTCAGTTTAATCTGTCGATCAATGATCGGCTGCACATCTTCCATGCGAACCTGATCCGCAAAATCAAGGATATCTTTAACCGTAAGTTTCGATTTATCTACGGTAGTCTTAACCTCTGATTTATAAGGATTATCCAACAGCACTTCACCATCCTTTTCAATTCTTGTAATATTCGTGTGCTGATGTTCGATTGTTACAGAAGCAAAATGCTCTCCTTTTCTTACTTTAGCTGTAATATAGAGGTTATCAACTCCTTCAACTAAAGAACAGGAACAGATCTTCTGACTGATTAGTTCTTTCGTTTTCGCAATATCTTCACAAGTCACTTCACTCAACACTTCCAGTGCCTTATCCGCATTTCCCCCTACGATACCAAGAACTGCTGCCACTTCCATTCCTTTCATTCCTCCGGAATTCGGAACTGTAACGCCCTTAACATTCTTGATAATATTTCCACTGAGTTCCATTTCTACAGAATCTGGAAATTCTCCAAGAATCTGACGTGCTTTTGCCGCTGTATAGGCAATTGCAATCGGTTCTGTACATCCAAGTGCAGGTACCAGTTCCTGTTTAAGAATATTCAGATAGTTTTCGTATAATATAGAGTCCATTTAAAAGGTGCTCCTTTCTCAAAATAACGTAAATGTATATGAAACAAGTATATACTTTTTGAGAAAATAAAACAATCATTTACGGATAGAATCACATTTGTGAAGAATTGCTATATATAAAAAAATAAGAGTAGATATCTTCTCTCAAGACATCTACCCTTATTTTTTATTGTTTATTTGATTTGATTTTTGTGTATATTCCATGGCTTACAATCTTCCGCCCCATCCATAAGTATTACCCATTAATTTTACATAACTTTCAAGTGATTCTTCAAACCATTTTGCTAATTTTCTCATAATTTTCTTTCTCCTTTTTTCTTTTATTTTCTTTTTCTAGTGCTTATCGAAAATACATTCCGTTCATCTGTCCGAAGAACTTGATATCTTCTTCATAAATCTCATGCAGCCATCTTTTAATTCTCTTCATCATCTCTAAACACCTCCTTTTCGTTTACAATTGCATTATAGGCGAAAAGAAGGTGCATTTCTTGCCAAATCCAGATGAAAAGTAGCCAAAATCTGCAAATATATCATATATTAAATGTTTTTCTTGATTTTTTAAGACATTTTCCAGTAAGTTATGTATCTCACATAAAGAAGGGGCTGTCGGTAAATTGAACTGCTCCCCGTCAAGTAGACAATTGAAAAAATATAAATTTTTCCTGCCAGTAGAAATTTATCTGCTGGCAGTTTTTATAGTTGCACCACTTGCAGCGTATACTCCTTCAGCAAGGCCTGTATCAACGGAAACAACAGGTTTTTTATATGTTTTCATGATAAATTCCTTCAATGCTCTCGTGTATTACATACTATCTAACCACATTATGGAAAAATGTATAGAAATCAAGAAAAACCTTATAAAGTGAATGACAATTCATCCAAGCAGGGTGTAGAATAGTAAAATAATGACTGTATAGTGATTGGAAAAGGAGAGAAGGCATGCTTCAGATACAACATATTTGCAAGGAATATCGAACAGGTAATCTGATACAGAAAGCATTGGATGATGTCAGTCTGAATCTCAGAGATAATGAATTTGTTGCTATTCTGGGACCGAGCGGTTCGGGAAAGACAACGCTTCTGAATATCATTGGTGGTTTGGATCGGTATGACAGCGGAGATCTGATTATTAATGGAATATCAACGAAGAAATATAAGGACAGAGACTGGGATTCTTATCGTAATCACACGATTGGATTTGTTTTCCAGAGTTATAATCTGATTCCGCATCAGACTGTTCTGGCAAATGTTGAACTGGCACTTACGATTTCGGGGATTGGCAAGTCCGAGAGAAGGAAACGTGCGACAGAAGCGCTTGAAAAGGTTGGTCTGGGTGCGCAGATTCACAAGCGACCAAGTCAGATGTCCGGGGGACAGATGCAGCGTGTTGCGATTGCCCGGGCATTAGTGAATGATCCGGATATCCTGCTTGCAGATGAACCGACAGGTGCACTGGACAGTGATACAAGTGTGCAGGTCATGGATCTTCTTCAGGAAGTAGCGAAAGACCGTCTGGTTGTTATGGTTACACATAATCCAGAGCTTGCAGAGCAGTATGCGACAAGAATCGTTACATTAAAAGATGGAGTGATCCGTTCAGATACAGATCCGTTTGAAGTAGATGAAACGGTAATGGGAGTGGCAGAACACAGGAATATGGGAAAATCCTCGATGTCATTTCTGACAGCATTAGCTTTGAGCTTTAACAATCTGAAGACAAAGAAGGCACGAACGCTTCTGACTTCATTTGCAGGTTCAATCGGAATTATCGGAATTGCATTAATTCTGTCTCTATCTACAGGTGTGAATCAATATATTCAGAACGTAGAGGAAGAGACGCTTTCAGAATATCCTCTACAGATACAAAGTACAGGCTTTGATCTGACATCCATGATGGTCGGGATGGACAGTGCTTCTGCGGATGATAAAAAAACAGACAAAGAGAAGTCAGATACAAAGAAAAAGTCAAAGGATCAGGTTAAAGTAATTCAGATGGTGACGAATATGTTTTCCACAATGGATTCAAATGACCTTGGTGCTTTGAAGAAGTATCTTGATACTGGAAAGAGTGGAGTGGAACAATATACGAATGCTATAGAATATAAGTACAGCGTTTCTCCGCAGATTTATAAAGAAAATAAAGACAGTATCCGTCAGGTGAATCCAGATCAATCCTTTTCAGCTATGGGATTGGGTTCTTCTATAAGTACGAACAGTATAATGTCATCTATGATGAGTACAGATGTTTTTTATGAGATGCCGGAGAGCAGTAAACTTTATGAAAATCAGTATGAAGTGGAAAAGGGGCATTGGCCAGAGAAATATAATGAATGTGTTGTGGTTCTGACTTCGAATGGCGGAATGAGTGATTTTATGCTTTATACATTGGGACTTCGTGATCCGCTGGAGCTTGATGAGATGATCCAGTCCTTTATGAAAGAGGAAAATGTTACTACACCGGATGATCTGGGAACCTATTCTTATGATGATATTATCGGAACAAAGTTCAAGCTTGTGAACAGTTCTGAGTATTATGAATATGACAGTCAGTATCAGGTCTGGAAAGATAAGACGGATAATGAAGATTATATGAAATCACTTGTAGCGAATGGGGAAGATCTTACCGTGGTTGGTATTGTGAAACCAGCTGAAGATGCGAAAGCCTCCTCTCTGAGTCCGGGAATTGCATATCCGACATCATTGACGAAACATGTGGCAGAACAGGCAGCAAAAAGTGAGATTGTGAAACAGCAGCTGGCAAATCCGGATGTTAATGTATTTACAAATAAAAAATTCGGAGAGAAAGATAGTGAAAATGGATTCTCCATGGATTCTTTATTTACGGTTGACGAAGCAGCACTGCAGAAAGCATTTGGATTTGACGCAAGTGCGATGAACAGTTTAGGAAATTCTCTGGATTTTGGGAATTCGTTGAATCTCAGTGAGTCTATGAATTTGTCAAAAGCATTTCAGACAGGAAGTAATACGCTGGATCTGTCGGGACTTTTGAATCCAGATTCTCTGAACTTAGATCTTTCCGGAATGCCGCAGATGAATCTGGGAGAGATCGTTTCGAATCTGGATCTGAAGGTATCACCGGATGGTATGAAACAGATGGCTTGTGGACTGCTGACGGGATATCAGGAGTATGCAAAGACACATCCAGAGGCAGATTATTCAGGTCTTGGAGAGGATTTTACAGCATTTCTTAAGACAGATGCAGCAAAAAAGATTATTTCCGATAATATAAAAGATATCATGAAATCAAGCGGAATTGTGACGATTACAACCGAGAAAATACAGGAATTGATCAAAAATATTATGGCCGGATACGAACAGTATATTACGGAAAAAGGATATACAGATCCGGAGCAATTTGACGAATATTTGATGGAATATCTTCAGACGGATGAAGCGAAGAAAATAATTTCAGATTGGATGTCAGAAGTTATGCCGGAAGATCCGAAGATTGAGATAACACCGGAACAGCTTGAGAAACTATCTGATGACCTTGTGAAAGGCTATTTGGCATATGCTTCAGAGAATGGTCTTCCGGATCCGTCTAAGATGGGAGAACATTTCATGGCTTATCTGCAAACAGATGATGGAAAGAAGCAGTTTCAGGAAGGTCTGTCAGCAATGATCGATATGGATCAGCTGGAAAGCCAGGTGTCAAAAATCATCGGAAATTATATGAATCAGGCAATGGGGACTATGGGAAATGCGATAGGTCAGGTACTTGAGACACAGGTGTCCTCTGCAATGACACAGATTGTCAGTCAGATGACAACTGGGCTTGAATCTGCAATGAAACAGATGATGACCAACGTAGGAACGCAGCTTCAGAACAGCCTAGGAAATGCAATGCAGATTGATCCGACAGCATTTGCAGACGCATTTCAGATGAATATGACGGAAGATGATCTGGCGGAGCTTATGATGTCGATGAGTGGGAAAGGCTTGGCTTCTTATGATAGTAATCTGCAGAAACTGGGATATGTAGATTTTGCAGTCCCGTCTGCTATTAACATTTATCCAAAGGATTTTGAAGGAAAGGAACAAGTAGTAAAAATTCTGGACGATTATAATAGCAGGATGGAGGCAGAAGGGAAGGATGAGCAGGTCATTACTTATACCGATGTAGTTGGAACTTTAATGTCCTCTGTCACAACAATCGTAGATACGATAAGTTATGTGCTGATTGCATTTGTAGCAATTTCTCTTGTGGTATCTTCCATTATGATTGGTGTTATTACCTATATCAGTGTGCTTGAGCGGAAGAAGGAAATTGGAATATTAAGAGCAATCGGTGCGTCAAAGCGAAATGTATCACAGGTATTTAATGCAGAGACATTTATTATCGGACTTTGTGCAGGACTGATTGGAATCGGACTGACTTTATTACTTCTGATTCCGGGAAATGTGATCATTCACAGTGTGGCGGATAATGCGAAGGTAAATGCAGTTCTGCCGATTGTTCCGGCAATCATACTGATTTTATTAAGTGTTGTCCTTACATTACTTGGTGGACTGATCCCATCAAAGAAAGCAGCAAAGAGTGATCCTGTGACAGCGCTTCGTACAGAGTAGGGGACTGGTGAGAAGAATGGAAAATTTAGTTTTTAGTCTGAATGCAACCGTACCGATCTTTTTGATGATGGTACTTGGAATGCTGTTCAGAAAGCTTGGTTGGATGGATGAAGAGTTTGCAGCAAAGATGAATAAATTTGTCTTTCTGATTCCATTGCCGGTATTGTTGTTTGGTGACCTGGCAAAGGTTGATTTTAAAGAAGTGTGGAATATCAGGTTTGTGATTTTCTGCTTTGTAGTAACATTTATCTGTATTACAATTGCTGCACTGGTATCTTGCATCTGGAAAGATCGTTCAATCCAGGGGGAATTTATACAGGCTTCGTACCGGAGCAGTGCAGCACTTCTTGGAATTGCATTTATCCAGAATATTTATGGAAATGCAGGGATGGCGCCACTTATGATCATTGGAAGTGTACCACTTTATAATGTGATGGCAGTTGTCGTGTTATCCTTTTTCCATCCGGAACGAAAAGCAATTGATAAAGCTGTATGGATGAAAACGTTAAAGGGAATCGTAACCAATCCAATCATCATTGGAATCGTGGCTGGTCTGATCTGGTCAGCCTGCAAGATCCCAATGCCGGTAATTCTTAATAAAACGGTGACAAGTATTGGAGGAATGTCCACACCAATGGGGCTGATGGCAATGGGAGCTACCTTTGATTTTAGGAAAGCACTTGGAAAGATCAAACCGGCTGTGACAGCAACAATTATGAAGTTGATCGTATTTGTGGCAATTTTTCTTCCGATCGCTGTGAAACTGGGATTCCGTCAGGAAGAACTGATTGCAATCCTTGTAATGCTTGGATCTGCAACAACAGTAAGCAGTTTTGTTATGGCAAAGAATATGGGACATGAAGGAGTTTTATCATCAAGTGTAGTGATGCTGACAACATTGTTCAGTGCATTCACGTTGACAGGATGGCTGTATGTGCTGAAAGCGTTTCAGCTGGTATAGGAATAGGAAATTCACATCTTGTTGCGTAGGAGGATAAAAATGGCTGTTGGTCGCACATAGTACGAACAATAACAAAAAATGTTGGAAAATGGGGCGTTGTGGGAAAAAGTTCTTGCAACGTCCCTTGTTTTATGCTATACTACGAACGTTGCTAAAAAACACGTATGTGGATTCCTTCCAAGGTGCCTAAGTCGAGACAGGAGTTTCGTCCGGTTGCGAAGGAGAGTAAAACATACGGAAGAAAAAAACCAAATGGAGGAGAATAACATGAGCGTTATTTCAATGAAGCAGTTATTGGAAGCAGGTGTTCATTTTGGACATCAGACAAGAAGATGGAACCCTAAGATGGCTCCATACATCTACACAGAGAGAAATGGTATCTACATCATCGACCTGCAGAAATCTGTAGGAATGGTTGACGATGCATATAAGGCTGTTTCTGACATCGCTGCAGAAGGCGGTACAGTTCTTTTCGTAGGAACAAAGAAACAGGCACAGGATGCAATCAAAGCTGAGGCTGAGCGTTGCGGAATGTATTATGTAAACGAGAGATGGCTTGGAGGAATGCTTACAAACTTCAAGACAATCCAGAGCCGTATCAAACGTCTGAAAGACATCGAGAGAATGGCAGAAGATGGAACATTCGAAGTACTTCCGAAGAAAGAAGTTATCGAAATCAAAAAAGAGTGGACAAAGCTTGAGAAGAACCTTGGCGGAATCAAAGACATGAAGAAACTGCCAGACGCTATCTTCATCGTAGATCCTAAGAAAGAAAGAATCTGTGTACAGGAAGCACACACACTCGGAATTCCGCTGATCGGTATCTGTGATACGAACTGTGATCCAGAAGAACTGGATTACGTAATCCCAGGTAATGATGATGCAATCAGAGCTGTAAAACTGATCGTTTCTAAGATGGCAGACGCTGTTATCGAAGCAAACCAGGGTGCAGCTGAGGATGAGTATTACGAGGAGGCTGCAGAAGCAGCTGAAGCTGAAGAGGCTGTAGAAGAGTAATATCAGTTCTTGATATGAAAGAAAATGCTTCAGCCTGATTATCAGGTTGAAGCATTTTACTTTATAGAAATAGTTCTATAGAGAAAAGCATATGTTACTGCTTACAGTGACATACACATTATGAATAATGGAGGAAAATTATCATGGCAATCACAGCAGGAATGGTAAAAGAGTTAAGAGAAATGACAGGCGCTGGAATGATGGACTGTAAAAAAGCGCTTGCTGAGACAAACGGAGATATGGACGCAGCTGTAGAGTTCCTTAGAAAGAACGGACAGGCTAAAGCTGAGAAAAAAGCTGGAAGAATCGCTGCAGAAGGTATCGTTAAGACAGTTGTTAAAGATGACAAAGTTGCTGCAATCGTAGAAGTAAACTCTGAGACAGATTTCGTTGCAAAGAACGACGAGTTCCAGGGATTCGTAGAAGCAGTTGCTAACCAGGTAGTAGATTCAGAAGCAGCTGATCTTGATGCATTTATGGCAGAGGCTTGGGAAGCTGATACAACAAAGACTGTAAAAGATGCTCTCGTAGAGAAGATCGCAGTTATCGGAGAGAACCTGAACATCAGAAGATTCGAGAAAGTTGCAGCAGACAACGGTGTGGTTGTTCCTTACATCCACGGTGGCGGACGTATCGGTGTTCTTGTTGTTGCTGATACAGATGTTGTTAACGACGAGATTAAAGTAGCACTGAAGAACGTAGCTATGCAGGTAGCAGCTATGTCTCCGAAGTATGTATCTCGTGAGGAAGTATCTCAGGATTACCTTGATCACGAGAAAGAGATCCTTCTCGCTCAGGCTAAGAAAGAGAACCCGGAGAAACCGGAAAACATCATCGAGAAGATGATCATCGGACGTCTGAACAAAGAGCTCAAAGAGATCTGTCTGCTTGATCAGGTATACGTTCAGGACAGCGACCTTACAGTAGGAAAATACGTTGATAAGGTAGCAAAAGAGAACGGTGCAAACGTTAAAGTTACAAAATTCGTTCGTTTCGAGACTGGTGAAGGAATCGAAAAGAAAGTTGACGACTTCGCAGCAGAAGTTGCAGCTCAGGCTGGAATGTAAGCGTCTAGCACAAGCACGGCGTATATAAAAAGAAATCCTCGACACAAGTTTACTTGTGATCGAGGATTTCTTTTTATATGCATCGTGCGACGCACGTATAGCGAGATGAAGCGAAGCGGAATCGAGCTAAGCGTGCTTGTGCGGATGATTTGATTATGCAATATAAAGAAGGTGACAAGGGGGAAAAGAGGATTAAATAGATAGAGAATAAAACTTGAAAATCGGAGAATTGAGGGGATTACGGTTTGTGGATCGTAATTCCCTCAATTACATTTGAAGGTGATTGTTTATAAAAACAATTCGTTTTCTTTTCGATTAAAACAGACTTTTTTTAACTTTTTTGAGGCAACAGATAGTAGCAGTGGATTTAGTTTACGTGCATGTCTAGGACAGATATTGACACAATGCATACAGGAAATACACTTGCTCTTATCAGTTACTTTAGGATTATCAGTTGGAATTGCATTTACTGGACATTCTTTTGCACATAATCCGCAAGAGCTACAGGATTTTGTAGCATGAGGGATAAGTGGAATCTTATCATATTCGCGATACGGTCTGTTACCTGGAACCTGTACTGGAAGAAGATTTTCTTTTACTGTTTCTTTCATCTTTTCCTTTATTTTTTTGCAAAGGAAGAAAGATCTGTTAGATCATTCTGATCAGGTCTTCCGTTTGCAAATTGATGCATAATGGAATGCTCTGCCACCGCTGCAATAGCTGCTAGACAAGTAAAGTCTTTTTTAACTAGAGTATCTTCAAGTTCAATTAATGTATCTTCATAAGCACGGTTTCCGTATACTACAACTAAGATTGTATTGGTCTTAGTTCCATTAAATTCTTTTATTTTCTCTAATGCGATAGCGGGAACGCGTCCACCAAAGGAAGGAACTCCGATGATACAGAGATCTTCTTTGGAAAAATCATTTGTTAGATTTATAGTTCGTTCGCATAAATTAATGGTCTGATAATCACCAAATTGTTCAGCTATAAATTTAACTGTTTTTTCAGTTCTGCCGGTGGGGCTAAAGTAAATGGCATATATACTCATAAGTTAATCTCCTTGGTTAAATATTTTAGCAAATAGAAATATACTGCTTATTTTGAAGTCTAGAAAGTATTCTAGAATTTTTTTTGAGGATTTACAACTCTCTTTTGAAAAATAGTTCATAGTTGAATTTGACAAAAATGTCAGAACATATTTGTTGAAAATGCTTTTTTTATTCTGTTTGCACAAAAATAATTGACTTTTGTAAGACTAAGACTATAATAAGTTTAACAGGTAAACAGTTTAATAGTTAAACTAAAAGGAGGAACAAATGATAAAATATGATTTTGACAGAAAAGTGGATCGCGTAAGTACTAATGACATGAAATGGCATTCCAAGGCTGTTTCATCTTATCTGAACTGTGATATACCAGAAGATATGATTCCGATGTGGCTTGCGGATACAGATTTTGCATGTGCACCAGTAATTGTAAATGCACTTCGTGACAGAGTAGAGAAAGAAATTTTTGGATATTGTGCACCGATGGCACCGTTTTATAGTGCTGTATGTGGATGGCAGAAAAGAAGATTCGATTGGGATGTGAAACCAGAATGGATTACCTTTGTTCCATCAGTTGTTGCAAGTATTAATATTGCTATTAGATCATTTACCAACGAGGGAGACGGGGTAATCATTCAACAACCAGTTTATGATCCATTTGCAACAATTGTTAAGAATGATAATAGAAAAGTTGTAAATAACGGGCTGGTTCATATAAATAACGAGTTTAAAATGAATCTGGAAGAATTAGAAGCACTTGCAGCTAAACCAGAAAACAAATTAATGGTACTGTGTAGTCCGCATAATCCAGTAGGCCGAGTATGGACAAAAGAGGAACTTACTGCAGTAGCAGAAATTTGCTTGAAACATGATGTCCTTTTAGTGACAGATGAAATTCATGCAGATATCGTTTATGAAGGATATAAGCATTATCCACTTTTAAGTTTAGATAAACGATATGAAGAGAACTTCATTCTCTTAACTGCACCAAGCAAAACATTTAATGTGGCCGGATTAAAAGCAAGTATGTCGATTATTCCAAATAAAGAGTTACGAGAAAAATTTGAACATACACAGAAAGCAATGTCCTTGGATGTAAGAAATACTTTTGGTCTGGAGTGTGTTAGTGCAGCTTACACGGATGAGGGCGAAGAATGGATGAAGCAGGAAATTGCATATATGCAGAAAAATGTAGATTTTCTTGAAAAATTTGTTGAAGAGCAAATGCCGGGAACTAAGATGATTCGTCCGCAAGGCACGTTTCTGTGTTGGTTAGATTTATCAGAACTCCATTTAGGAGATCAGGAATTGTTCCGAAGAGTTGTGTTTGAGGCTAATGTAATATGTGTTCCAGGAACTTGGTTTGGACCGGGTGGTGAAGAACACATTCGAATCAATGTGGGATGTCCGCAGAGTATGCTAAAGGAAGCAATAGAGAGAATTCAAAAGGTATTATACAAATAAGAATCGAGAGGTGGAAAAACAATGAATGAGAACGAAACAAAAAAATTATCTCGGACAGATCTCTTTTCAATGGCAATAGGACAGATTATTGGTGTTGGAATTATGACAATGACAGGAATTGCAATTGGTTTTACAGGTCGTAGTGTAAACCTTGCATATATAGTTGCAGGATTAATTACGATATTTGCTGCTATTCCACAGATTTATATTGGAGGAACAGCCAACTTTTATGGTGGACAGTATTCACAGATTGGAGTTTTATGTGGACAGAAAGCAGCAGGAATTTTCTTGTATATCCAGTTGTTTACATCACTTGCAATTAGTATGTATACACTTTCATTTGCAGATTATTTCCTGTCATTGTTTCCAAATGTAAATGCGAAGTTGATTAGTTTTATTGTTCTGACAGTACTGTTTGGAATGCATTTCTTTGGAGTTAAGCAGGCAGCAAGATTACAGAATATCTTATGTGCAATACTTGCAATTGCAATTGCAGCGTATATTGTACTTGGAATTGGGAATGTACAGGGAGATTATCTTACAAATGGATTCATGACAAAGGGAATTGGTGGCTTCGTGTTAGCATCAATTTACCTTACATTTGCAGCAGGAGGTGCAACTTATGTTGTAAACTATAGTTCTGCAGCTAAGAATCCGACAAAAGATATTCCATTTGTTATTATCGCATCTACAGCAATTGTGGTACTTGTTTATGCAGTAATGTCTACTGTCGCAGCTGGCGTTTTACCAGTAGATCAGGTTGCAAATCAGCCACTAAGTATCTCAGCAGCTGTATTTATGCCAAAGACAGTGTATACATTCTTTGTTGTTGGTGGTGCAATGTTTTCATTGTTAACAACATTGAATTTTAATATTGGTATGATTGTGTATCCGGTTATGACAGGATGCAAAGATGGATGGCTTCCAAAAAAATTGGCAGTGAAAAATAAAAAGTTTGGATCTGCATATTTGATTCTGTTATTGTTCTACTTGATTGGTATTGTGCCGATTCTATTAGGACTTGATCTGAATACAATTGCAAATAGTACAGTTATTCTGTTTACTATTATTCGAGGAGTAATTGCATATTCAGCAATGCAGCTTCCGAAAAAGATGCCAGAAATCTGGAAGGAATCCAAGTTTTATGTAAGTAATGGAAAATTGAAAGCAATCTGCATTGCATCCATTATTATTGCAGCACTTTCTGTTTTAGTATTACTGGTTTCTACATCGCCAGTACAGATTTGCGGAAACATTGGAATTCTTGCATTCTCAATCATCATGGCTTTGATCTTTAATAAGAGAGTACATTTAAGTCCAGCGTATGAAGTAAAAAAATAATTCTTATGAAGAAATAGAAAATCGGAGAAGATTAAAAAATAGATAATCTTTCTCCGATTTTATTATTCTTTGATTTGACATTAACGTTCAGGACCTTTTCCACCATAAATATTTTCCATATAATAATTAATACACCGAATTAATACATCTGTTGCTGTATCCAGCTCATCTTCAGTAAAGTGTGCATCTTCCAGCCAGCATTTTAAAACTTCTGTATCATGTTGCATGTGAGCTTGGTTGATTTTTCTACCTTTTTCTGTTAAATATAAGCAATGCCGGCGACTGTCAGTATCAGAAACACGTTTTTCAATGAGTTCTTTTTTTAGGAGCTTTTCAATCATGACAGAAGTAGCACCTTTTGTACGATACATTTTTTCTGATAATTCTTTTTGATTAATTCCTTCGTGTTCGGCAATCATTTTTAATGTGTGAGTTTCATTAGAATAAAATTTTTGCGTAGTACCGTAATTTCGAGGACTTTTCTCCAAATCATTTACAATTTTTTCTATTGTATAAAATTGATCAATCAATTTATAAAATTTTTCGTTTATATCCATTTTTATTTCAAGTCAGACATCAGTAAGTCTAAGAATGAAAGATGTCTGATATTCCCTTCCATTTTATAAAAGATACCCTGTTTGAATTGTATGTGTTTTAGATGAAATTTGCAACCATTTTCCATAAAATAATTTTAGCGAAAAATTATTTTATGAAAATTGAAAAATATCAGTAGATAAAAATCAGTTATTCTCATAAAATATAATTAGAGGAAATATAAAGAATAGTTTGTTTTGATTGAAGTGATTTTCGTCAAGGCAGACTGTTTTTTTGCTGCCTACACAGAGTGTATTTGGATAGGATGCGTATCCATCCTTGGAAGAAAAAGCGACGAATCTATTGTATTTTATGATAAAAGATCATCTTATTTGGGTGTACTGAACAATAGTACTAATGCTGGAGCATTGATTGCTCAGGTATCGGCTGTTCTTTTTTGTTTTTGAATGTGACACGCTATCACGGATTGAGCAAAAAATTAGAGGAGAATCCACAAAAGCTTGAAGATGCATTAAAAGTTATGGAGATTCTTTCTTCTGTGGAAGGAACGACTGCGGTATATGACGAATCAAAATTGAAATCGAGTTTACTTCCGTTTAAAGACTGGAATGCAGACGATACCTATTATGGAGATATTGCAGATGTATTTATTAGGAATAGCACATGCGATGGAGATCATCGAGTTATTGAAGTTAGATTAGCAAAAACATGGAGCTTGTATAGGAGAAGAAACTATGTTAATCTGTTATAAACAAACGGAAGAAAAGGAAGATACGGAAAAAGAAAGAGGTGATATTATGGCAGAGAACAATACAAAAGAATTAGATTTTGACCGGAAGCATGAAGAAGATTTACAGCGTCTCCGGGGACTGAGATTGCTGGATGATGATTTCATGCAAAAAGTATTTGAAGATAAAGTGTGTACGGAATTTTTGCTTCAGATTATTTTAAACCGTACAGATTTGAAAGTATTGCGAGTGAACGGACAGCAGGATATTAAGAATCTTCAGGGACGTTCAGTAAGACTGGATATACTGGCGGTTGATGCAGAAAACAGAGTGTATAATATCGAAATACAGAGAAGTGATAAGGGTGCCGGAGTGAAAAGAGCAAGATACAACAGTAGCCTTATCGATGCAAATGTGACAGAGCCGGGTGAAAAATATGAAAATTTGTGTGAATCCTATGTTATTTTTATTACAGAAAATGATATAATGAAAGTGGGATTACCAATCTATCATATTGACAGAACGGTAAAAGAAACAGGCGAATTGTTTGGTGATGAATCGCATATTATATATGTGAACTCACAAATTAAAGACGAATCTGCATTAGGAAAGCTGATGCATGATTTTTCCTGTACCGATGCCAAGGATATGAAATATAAAATTCTGGCAGATCGAGTTCGATATTTTAAAGAAGATGAGAAAGGAGTTGCGACTATGTGTAGAGCGATGGAAGAAATGAGAAATGAAACTGCACGTGAAACAGAACATGCAAAAGCAATTAAGGTTGCAAAAGGTATGTTGCAGTCTGGTAAATTATCATATGAAGAAATAGCTGAAATAGCAGAATTGTCCATAGATGAAGTCAAAGCTCTGGACGAAAAAGTGATTGCTTAGCATGAAAATGCTACATAACCGGGTGGTTTCCTGAATGGGAAATTGCCTGGTTATTTTTATGCTCGGATATGAAAAATATCAATTTAGGGCAGGAAAGGAGAGGAGCTTATGCCATATATACCACCTGAGGTTGTGCAGGAAGCTTCCAGTGGAAAAACATCTGCTGTTACCAAAAGAAAATCGGTATCACACAAATGTGTTCAGTTATCTTACCGGACGGGGAATTGACAATGATATCGGAGTTACCGTATCGGAAGCAGTAATATCTACGGATATGGTGTCCCGGCATATTAAAAGGCAGGAGAAAAAGTGTGATAGTCTAATGGTGAAT
>ERZ827363.123-NODE-123-length-79139-cov-17.510141_pt1 | contig 79139 bp, 75 predicted proteins | sample MGYA00519776_ERZ827363 | MGnify/ENA primary metagenome ERZ827363 (study PRJEB31778, sample SAMEA3449288) | human gut metagenome | biome: human gut; feature: human-associated habitat; material: faeces | place: United Kingdom | collected 2010/2012 ... | reverse complement strand
ATTAAAGATAATAAACCAATATTATAAGTTATAAGCCAAATATTAAAGTTTTTAATATTTGAAATAGTAAATACATTTTCTAAAACAACTATAACTAAGAAGAATATAAATCCTAATACTAAAGTATGTGTATGTGCAGCGCTTAATGTTGTAACACCATTAAAATCATTAAGCTTAGTAAATTCTCTAAAAAATACACCTAAGGCTAGTCCTAAAATTAAATAAAAGAATGATAAATTAAATAGTTTTTTCATATAAGTCACCTCGTTATAGATAATAATTATTCTTTAATATTTATTATACAATATATATAACAAAAATGTAAGGTTTATGTTATATAGTTCTATGGATAGTAAATGGTAGTAATTATAAAATTGAAATATAACAAAGTACAAATTAAAAATATAAGTTAAAAAATAGTTTTGGAGGTTAATATGAGAAATGAAGTTTTAAAAGTAAATAATATAGAAAAATATTATGGTAACAAAAGTAATATAACAAAAGCAATTAATAATATCAGTTTTACTGTAGAAGAAGGGGAGTTCATTGGAGTAATGGGAGCTTCAGGTAGTGGTAAAACTACATTATTAAACTGTATATCAACAATAGATAGAGTTAGCAGTGGGCATATTTTTATAAATAATAATGATATTACAAAGTTAAATTCCAAGAAAATAGCAAAATTTAGAAGAGAAGAGCTTGGATTCATATTTCAAGATTTTAATCTTTTAGATACATTAACAGCTTATGAAAATATAGCATTAGCTTTAACTATATGTAAGATTAATTATGGAGAAATTAATAAGAGAATAACAAATATTGCAGATAAATTAAATATTAAAGATATTTTAAATAAATATCCATATGAAATGTCAGGTGGACAAAAGCAGAGAGTTGCAGCTGCAAGAGCAATAATAACTAATCCATCACTTATATTAGCAGATGAACCTACAGGAGCATTAGATTCAAAATCAGCAAAGGTATTATTAGAAAGTATGGAAAAGTTAAACAAGGATTTAAATGCAACAATTATGATGGTAACTCATGATGCTTTTACTGCTAGTTATGCTGACAGGATACTGTTTATTAAAGATGGAAAGATATTTAATGAACTTATAAAAGGTAATGATAGCAGAAACAAGTTCTTTGATAGGATCATAGATGTAATTACACTTCTAGGAGGAGATGTGAGAGATGTATGCTAAACTTGCAATAAGAAATATAAAAAGAAGTTTTAAGGATTATTCAATTTACTTTTTAACATTAGTATTTGGGGTAGCGATATTTTACACATTTAACTCCATAGAATCACAAACAATTATGATGAACTTAAGTGAGGCTGAAAAAAGTGCCTTCGAAATGGTCAATGTAGTTATGAGCGTAGCATCGGTATTTATTTCTGCTATCTTAGGATTCTTAATTATTTATGCCAGCAATTATTTAATAAAAAGAAGAAAAAAAGAATTTGGAATATATATGACTTTAGGGATGGAAAAAGGAACTCTTTCAAAAATATTATTTATTGAAACATTATGTATAGGTATTCTCTCTTTAATTGTAGGCTTAGTGGTAGGAACATTGTTATCGCAAGGGTTATCAATATTTACAGCCAAGTTATTCCAAGTGGATATTGTAAGATTTAAATTTGTTTTTTCAAAAAGTGCATTTATAAAAACATTGGTATGTTTTGCAATAATATACTTGATAGTTTTATTATTTAATTCTAATGTTATTAGAAAAGTTAAATTAATTGATTTGTTAAATGCTGCAAAGAAAAATCAAGATATCAAAGTAAGAAATCTTTGGCTATCAGTTGTTATCTTTATAATAAGTATTACTTTATTAGGTGGAGCATATTATTATGTGTTAAAAATGGGTGTTGCCATTATTACATCATCATTATTTATTATCGTAGCTATGGGAGCCTTAGGAACATTTTTATTTTTCTTTGCTCTTTCAGGTTTTTTATTAAAAGTAATGCAAAGTAATAAAAATAAATATTTTAAAAATTTAAATATGTTTATCTTAAGACAAATTAACAGCAAGATAAATACAACCTTTATTTCCATGACTTTTATATGCTTAATGCTTTTTGTTTCTATATGCACATTATCAGGTGGCCTTGGAATAAATAAATCAATAAACCAAGGTTTGAAATATTCGAGTCAATTTGATGCTACTTTTTGGAATTATCAAGGGTTAGATATAAAAGAAGAACTTATGAATAAAGGAATAGATTTAGATAGTATTGCCAACAGTTATTCAGAGTATAAGTTATATGATAATGATTATAGTTATAGAGATTTTCTTACTGAAGAGGCTATAAATAAAACTAAAAAGTATTATCCTGTATTTTCAAATGAAAACATACCAGTAATGAAGGTTTCAGAGTTTAACAGTGTTATGGAAATGATAGGAAAAGAACAAGTTAAATTAGCAGATGATAAATATATGGTATGTAGCGATGTAAAAGATTTTAAAAAGTATATAATGGAAGCTACTAAAAACAATACTGAAATAGTTGTAAACGGAGAAAAATTATTACCAGCACAAATAGAGTCTATAGAAGTGACTACTTATAATCAAATGCTAGAAAATAATTTATGTACTTTTATAGTTAATGATGAAGTTTTAAATGGAGTGGAACCATATAATTCATATTTAAATATTAATTATAAAAATAGTGAAGGTGATGAATATTTAGCTAGCAAATTTAGAGAAAATAATATTGATGACTCTGTATATGTAGATTATCTTACAAAGAAAGATTTATTAGCTAATTCAGCTGGATTTGGCACAATGATTTCTTATCTTGCTATTTATATTGGAAGTGTCTTTTTAATAGCATCAGCAGCAGTATTAGCATTACAGCAGTTATCAGAAGCAGCAGATAATATAGACAGATATGCATTACTTAGAAAAATTGGTGTAGATGAAGAGATGATTAATAGATCTATTTTAGTACAAATAGCAATTTATTTTATGATTCCTTTATCACTTGCTATAGTACATTCAATTTTAGGATTAAAGATTTCTTCAGATATAGTTTCTGTTTTTGGTGATGGATCTATAATGAATTATATTATAGTAACAATGATTATAATGATTATAATATATGGTGGATATTTTATTGCAGCATATAATGGGGCTAAGAAAATGTTAAAATATTGCTAAAAAGAGAACTTATTAAATTAAAAATCATAAAATATTTATATAGCAATATTATAGGATGAGACATGAATAATTTGGATTATTATAATTTTGATAGTAACTGCAATAGCGGTAGTACTTTGGATAGCATAATAAATGGTTTGCCTTTGGATGACTTAGCTGATGCTTTACTAAGTAATGCCAATAATCCCAATAATCAATTTACTTATTGTGATTTTTTTAATATATTACTATGTTATGGATCGCAGTTTATAAATTTGATTTATGTAATATTATTTTTATATTGGTGGAGTAATCAAAGTATTTATTGCTTCTTAATGAATCAAAATTGTCAGTTGACAAATGGCTTAAGTGATGCACTACAAGAATGCATGGATAATTGTTGTAGATAGAAATAGCTTATTGGCTATTTCTTATTTTTTTATATATACATAATATGTTTTCTGTTATAATAAGAAAATAAACAAATTATTGGTAGTGAGGTGTAGTCAAAATGGCAAAGGTTATTGTTATAGGAGGTGGGCCAGCAGGTATTATGGCAGCTATAACGGCAGCTAAAAATAATGAAGTTATCTTAATAGAAAGAAATAATGAAATAGGTAAGAAGTTAAAGCTTACTGGTGGTGGAAGATGTAATATCACTAATAACAGAGATATTGAAGAGTTCTTTAGTAAAATAGTAACTAATAATAAATTTTTATATAGTGCTTTATACACTTTTTCAAACTATCAACTACTGGAGTACTTAAGTGAAAAAGGACTAGAATATAAGGTGGAATATGATGAAAAGGTATATACAAAGAGCGATAAAGCAGATGAAGTAATATCTTTATTTGAAAATGAGTTAAGAGAGAACAATGTTAATATATTGTATAATACAAAGGTTGAAGATTTAATTGTGAAAGATAATGTAGTAAAAGGTGTGATACTTGACACAGGTAAGTCTATTAATGGAGATAAAGTGATAGTTACAACAGGAGGGAAAAGTTTTCCCACAACTGGTTCAGATGGAAGTATGTATGAGGTTATTAAGAAATATGGTCATACAATAACACCTATTTATCCAGCTTTAATTCCACTTGTCATAAAGGAGGAATTTGTTAAAAATCTTCAAGGGATAGCTATGAAGGATGTACATATACAGGCAAAATTTAAAAAGAAGAAGTTTGAAAAAGAAGGAGATATGATATTTACTCACTTTGGAATATCAGGTCCAGCAGTATTAAAAATTTCTTCATACTTAAATAAAGCTTTAGCTGATGGTGAAGTTGAAGTCATTTTAGATTTTCTTAAAGATAGGTCAAAGGAGGAACTTGCACAGATAATTAGAAGTAACAGTAATAGGTTCGTTTTAAATAATTTAAAGGGAATTTTGCCACAAAATTTCTTGAAGCAGATATTTGAAATGCTTAACTTAGTAGAAGTTAAAGCCAGTGACTTGAAAAAGGAAGATGAAATTAAGATAATTGAGTATATAAAAGAAATGAAGCTTACAGCAAGGGAAACTTTAACTATAAAAGCTGCACAGGTAACGTCAGGTGGAGTTAAAGTAAACGAAATTAATGCTTCTACCATGGAATCAAAATTAATAAATAATTTATATTTTGCTGGAGAAGTAATTGATATAGATGCTGAAACAGGAGGATATAATCTTCAAATGGCATTTTCAACAGGATATTTAGCAGGAAGTGATTTTTAAGTAAAAAAAAGCCTCGTAGTAGATTTACTATGAGGCTTAGCTTTATGCCGAAAGATAGGAGTATAACTTTTGCTTAGTGTTATAATATATATTATGAAAAGGAATAATAAGATGTTACTAAAATAAAAATAAAGCATAAAATATTAATATATTAATTTTACGTGAAGTTTTAGAATGAAAAATGAATATGTATGATTTAAATGAAATATATGAAATGCTTAAGAGAAATGGATATGTAAAAAACGAAGATGATATGTCAAATAATATTCCTGAGGTAGATCCTTCAGGGGGAGGGAATAGTAATTGTTGTGCTAATCTAAATTTAGATATTCCTGGAGGGTTTCAAGATATAAATCCCATAGTTTTTATAACTATTGGTGAGTTGATTGGTAATATTATAGCTGGAAATGTACCTTTTAATGTAGCTGTGGCTATATCTAATTGGCTTAATTTAGTGGGACAAGCAATAGAAACTTATGGAGCACAACAGCAATACTTTCAAAATGGACCAGGACGTTATTATGACTTAAGATATAAAAATGTAAATAATCCTTTTTGTAGTTGCAATTCCAAGGAAAATTCCAATAGTGATTGTAATGATAGTGAAAATATTAGGAATAGTTCAGAAAAGAGCAATATCAATGGCTGTGAAAGATTAGAAAGTCTTATGGAAGAATTGAAAGAGCAGATAGAAAAATTAAAAACAAGAGTAACTTCTTTAGAAAAGACTTTGGTAGATAATATGAACACCTAAGTTTAATTATACGTAATATGGTAATAGCAATAATAATTATGGAGAAGATATGGCTTGGGATGCAGATATTATTGATGATAGAGTTAAAGACCAATATGATAGTAAAAAGAATAATAAAAATAAATTCAATAATAAGTGTAAAATAGATCCAACTGGTGGTGCAAATTCTAATGAGTATAAATATTGTGATTTAGATATTCCGTTTGGTTTTCAAGATATAGATCCAATGCTTATTACTGTTTTAGGAGAAGTGGTTGGCAGTATATTATCAGGTAATATGCCTACAAATGTAGCCAATGCTTTTGGAAATTGGGTACAGTTAATTGCCCAGGTAATAGTAATGTTTAATGCTCAGCAACAGTATTCACAAGCAGGGCCAGGAAGGTACTATAGTCCAGACTATCGAAATATATCCAACCCGTTTACAGCAGAACCTTCAACTTCTGATGGTTATGAACAAATTGTTAAGAAGAAAAATAAAAAGAAATCTCATAAAGAAAGAAAACAAAGTCATAATGGAAAATATGAAGAAGATATTATAAATCAATTAAATGATAAAATCTTAGCTTTGGAAAGAGAAATAGAGGAATTGAAAAATAAAATGTAAGTTATCTAAGGAGCTTTACATTTTATTTTTTTATTTTAAAATAGTAATTAAATTTAGGTTTTACTGGTTCAGTAGGTACTTTATTAGTAAGTAAAAATAAGGCAAAGCTTTGGATTGATTGGAGATATTTTTTTCAAGCAGAGGAAGAATTAAATTTAAAAAATAAGGTATTGTAAAAAAATAAATATAAGTTTACAATAAAAAGGACAATAATATATATAATTTGCTAGGGGTGCTATAAAAAGCTGAGAGATATAACATAATCAACCCTTGTACCTGAACTGGATAATGCCAGCGGAGGAAAGCGTAAATCAATGACGAATTATTAATGATGAATTAAAATGAAACTATTTTTATTTAAGTAGATTAATTATTCATATTCAATAGCTGTACTCTGGATAAGAGTGCAGCTTTTTTTTATATTTATCGTTGATAATTTGTAATTAACTTAATGGGAGGGGGAATAATTTTGAGAAATTACAGAGTACCAACATTGACTATTGCAGGATCTGATTCTTCAGGAGGTGCAGGAATTCAAGCAGATTTAAAAACATTTAGTGCTATTGGTACATATGGCATGAGTGTTATTACGGCAGTAACAGCGCAAAATACAGAAGGTGTCTTTGCTGTTGAGGAGTTAAGTGGTGAAATAATAAAAAGTCAAATAAAAGCGATTTTTGATGATATTGAGCCAGCAGCTGTGAAAATAGGTATGGTGTCTAGTCCAGAAATAATAGTGGATATAGTAAATACCATGAAGAAATATAATCCAAGTTTTTTGGTAGTTGATCCAGTGATGATTTCTAAAAGTGGATATTCATTATTAAAGTCTGAAGCAAAGGAAAATTTAATAAAATATCTAATACCTATGGCTTATTTAGTAACGCCTAATGTTCCTGAAGCAGAAGAAATTACAGGGATAAAGATTAATTCTGTTACAGATATGAAAGTAGCCGGGAAAAAAATATTTGAGCTGGGGCCTAAATTTGTGCTGGTGAAAGGTGGTCATTTAGATGGTGAAGCAGTAGATGTATTAATGGGTGAGAATATTTTTGAAGTATTTGAAACAAAGCGGATAAATAGAAAAAATACCCATGGTACTGGCTGTACAATATCATCAGCAATAACAGCTTATCTTGCATTAGGATATGGTATTAAAGAAGCTGTAGAATTGAGTAAGAAGTATATTACTGAAGCTATTGAGCATAGCTTTGATATTGGACATGGAGTGGGTCCAGTTCATCATTTTTATAAATTTGAAGGGTTAATATTCAGTAAATAAGAAAGATAAAGCATTGGGGGAGTTAAGATATGTATGAGTTAATAAACAAGGTTAAGGAAATAAATCCACTGGTAGTACATTATACTAATGAAGTAACAATAAATGATTGTGCAAATGTGACTTTAGCACTGGGAGCTAGTCCTCTTATGAGCTATAGTTATGAAGAAGTAGAAGAGGTCATAGGCATTTCTTCAGCAGTAGTCATTAATATAGGAACTATGAATTCATCAAGACTTGATTTATTTGTGAAAGCTGGAAAAGCAGCTAATAAATATAATAAACCTGTTATTTTTGATCCAGTGGGAGTTTTTGCAACAAAGACAAGAAGTGAATTTGTTAATAAACTTTTAAATGAAGTTAAGTTTGATGTGGTTAAGGGAAATGTAGCAGAAATTAAATATATATGTGGTCTAGATGTTAAAGGAAAAGGTGTAGACTCTCTTGATGATGGAGAAGATATAATCCAAATAGTGAAGAAAGCTGCCAAAAGATTAGAATGTGTAGTAGTTGCTACAGGAGTTAACGATTATATATCTGATGGGAAAAATGTATTAAGAATTGAAAATGGAACAGCGAAATTAAAAGGAATAACAGGTACTGGATGTATGACTGGTAGTTTAATAGGAAGTTTTTTAGGAACAGGAGAAAATAGATTGGAAGCCACTGTTATGGCAATGCTTGTTATGGGTATTTCAGGAGAGTTAGCAGATAAAGGTGATACTCCTTTGGGAACCTTTAAAATTAAATTAATGGATAATATATATAAATTAAATAAGAAGTTACTTGAAGAAAATTCAAGAATAATAAAGATAGAAGAAAAACAATAAGTAGGGGGAATAAAGATGATAATATTTTTAGGAATAATTTCAGCGATTATAGTGATATCATATGTAATTGATTTAAAAAATAATAGGATGAATACTAAGGAGATGGTAATGGCTTCATTAATAGCGGCAATTTCTTTTATATTAAGTCTTATTCAAATAATTAGATATCCACAAGGTGGAGGTATTGCACTATTTTCAATGCTACCAGTAATGCTTTTTTCATTACTTTACGGTAAGACAGCAGGTGTAACTGCAGGTCTTGTATTTGGATTATTATCACTATTAGATGGGCCGTATGTAATTCATCCAGTACAATTTTTACTAGATTATATATTTCCAACAATGGCCTTAGGATTAGCAGGTACCTTTGGCAGTGATACAAGAATAAAAAGAATATTTGGACCTTTAATGGCGGTAGTGCTTAATGTATTTTCAAAGTTCTTATCAGGGGTTGTATTCTTTGGAGCTTTTGCACCAGAAAATATGGGAGCAGTATTATATTCATTAGTATATAATGGTTCAACAGCAGGAGTTGAAGGAATTCTTTGCATTGTAATACTAGCCATTTTACCATTTGACAGACTAAAGAAACACGCAAGAGCTTAGTAAGTGATGAATTATGAATGATGAATTGAGGAGTGAAAAATTAAAAATATATATTTAAAAGAATTTCACAGAAATTCTATCCTTAATTTTTCATTTTTAATTCTACATTTTACATTCAAATAAGGGGGAGTTATGGAAGAGCTAAAACTATATTTAATTACTGATAGTGATATATTAAAGGGCCGTGATTTTTATCATTGTATAGAAGACGCTTTAAAGGGTGGAGTTACCATGTTGCAGTTAAGGGAAAAAGAAGCTGATGGTAAAGAATTTTTAGAAAAAGCTATGAACCTTAGAGAGCTTACTAGGAAGTATGGTGTTAAATTTATCATAAATGATAGAATAGATATAGCAATGCTTTGTGATGCTGATGGAGTGCATCTTGGGCAAAGTGATATTCCAGCAAAGGAAGCAAGAAAATTGATGCCAGGAAAAATAATTGGTGTTTCTTGTAGGACGATGGAAGAAGCTGAAAGGGCCAAGGTAGATGGAGCAGACTATCTAGGGGTAGGAGATATTTTTGGTACCAAAACAAAGCTTGATGCTAAAAGAGTATCATTAGATACCTTAAAAGAGATTAAAGAGAAAGTAAATTTGCCAGTAGCAGCAATAGGCGGCTTAAACTTAGATAACATAGATTATGTTAAAAAATGCAATATTGATGGATATGCTGTTATTTCAGCTATATTAGCTAAGGAAAATATTAAAAAAGAATGTGGAAGTTGGATAATAAAAATAAATAATTAATAAATGTGACAAGTCATAGGAAAAAAACAAGTATGTTTCTATGACTTTTTATTGTTAATAAATGGTAAAATTTATGTAAGACAAAGTTATATAGGAGGTAATGATATATGTCATATGGATATTTATTAGATCTTGCACTTATTTTACTGAGTACAAAAGTTTTATCTTTGGTTACTAAGAGATTTAAATTACCACAGGTGGTTGGAGCATTATTGGCTGGTTTAATATTAGGACCTGCGGTATTTAATGTAATAGATGAAACAGATTTTATTAAGCAACTAGCAGAAGTGGGAGTTATAGTATTATTATTTACTGCAGGTCTAGAAAGCAATTTAAGTGAATTTAAGAAAAGTGGAAAGACTTCATTTATAGTAGCAACAATGGGAGTAATAATACCTTTAATTGGAGGTACAATATTAGCATATTGCATCAATGATGGAAAGGTAGGCAATGTAAATATCTTTGTGCAAAATATATTTATAGGCTCTGTTTTAACAGCGACATCTGTTAGTATAACAGTAGAAACTTTACGGGAGCTTGGAAAAGTATCCACTTCTGTAGGAAATATAATCGTAGGAGCAGCCATTATTGATGATGTTTTAGGAATGTTGGTTTTAACGGTTATTACAAGTTTAGCTGATTCATCTGTAAGTGTAGTAATGGTTGTTGTAAAAATAGTAGCATTTTTTATATTTAGTGTGATTGTAGGAATTATCACTTATAAATTATTTAATAAATGGGTGGATAAATATGACATTGATAAAAGGAGATTTGTTATAGTATCTTTTGTAATATGTTTATTACTATCATTTAGTGCAGAAAAGTTTTTTGGTGTTGCCGATATAACTGGTGCATATATAGCAGGACTTGTACTTTCATCCAATAAGGAAACTATATATATAACAAAGAGATTTGAAACATTATCATATATATTATTATCACCAGTATTTTTTGCTAGTGTTGGGTTAAATGTAAAGCTACCATATTTAAATGGAGAAATAGTAATGGTTACTATAGCGTTAATTATAGTAGCTGTTCTTACAAAGATTATAGGATGTGGTTTAGGTGCTAAGTTATGTGGATATAATAATATGGAATCAATACAGATTGGTAGCGGCATGGTTACTAGAGGTGAAGTAACACTTATTATTGCCAGCAAAGGATTAACTTTAGGGTTAATAAGTAGTTATTTTTTAGCTCCAATTATAATAATGGTGGTATTTACAAGTATATTTACACCAATATTATTAAAAATTGTTTTTTCAAGAGATAAAAGTAGTGTTCAATGTTGATTTTATAGAAAGCAATCAAGTATAATAATAAACTGATTATTAAATACAGAGGAGAAAAAAATATGTATATTGGTAGAAGTCAACAAGAGGAAGAAAAGTATTTACAAACAACCATCAAGGCTATTAATGAACTTATAGAGGAATTTGGTGGATTAAGTACTGAACAGGATAAAGAAATAAGAAAACAAAGAAAATTTTTATGGGATAATAGAAATGAATTTGATGAATTTGAAGTTTTAGAAAATTGTAGTCAAATTGCTTTAGAAGAAAAGACTTATGCTAATAAATTAAATAAATTAAAAAGCTTAGAAAGACAATTAAAATCTCCTTACTTTGCTAGATTGGATTTTAAAGAAAAAGGTGAAGAAGGAGATAGTTTTTATATAGGGCTTGCTAGTGTTGAGGATAAAGATAATTTTGATTTTTATGTTTTTGATTGGCGTTCACCTGTGGCAAATATGTTTTATGATTTTGAAGTAGGTCCAGCATTTTATAATGCACCTATAGGAAAAATAGAAGGTGATATTGAATTTAGTAGACAATTTAATATTAAGAATTCAAAAATTGTTTTTACTCATGATTCAGGAGCGGCTTTATGCGATGAAGCTTTAACAGCAATGTTAGATAGAAATGCTACAGATAAAATGAAGAATATAGTAGCTACAATACAAAAAGAACAAAATGATATTATTAGGAATGATGATGCAAAAACTTTATTTATTCAAGGTGCAGCAGGTTCAGGAAAAACATCCATAGCTCTTCATAGGGCAGCATATCTTTTATATAAGCATAGAAAAAATCTTCAAGCAGATAATATATTGATTTTCAGTCCTAATGAAGTGTTTGCTGAATATATCAGTGATGTATTACCTGAGCTTGGAGAAAATAATGTTCTGCAGACTACTTTTGATGCATATGCAAAAAAGTCTTTACCAGCAGATTATTATTTTGAAAATAAGGCGGAGCATTTAGATTATTTATATAGTGGTGATCAAGAATTAGCCAATAGAGTTTTAGCCATGGAATATAAAAATAGCATGAAATTTATGGAGATTATCGAAAGTTTCTGCAGAGATTTACCAGAAAAGTTGGTGAAATGTAAACCAATATTTATAGATGGTAAGCAGATTATTCCAGTTAAGAGTGTTGCTAATACATTCTTAAAGAGATTTAATGATATACCTTTATTAAATAGGCTTGATGTAGTTAAGCAAAGTATTTTTTCACAAGTTGAGAATAGGTTTTTAAATAGCGATTCAGGAGATTATGATTTTGAATATGTAGAAGATAAAGAAAACTTTTATGAACATTGTAAGACAGAAATTAATGCTCAAATAGATAATATGGTAGTAACATTTAATACTGTAGAAATATATAAATTATTATGGAGTAATATTGAAAATTATTGTAATGATGATTTAAGTAAGGTAAAAGAAATAACGTTAGGATATTTAAATAATAGAGAAGTAAAATATGAAGATATAACACCTATGCTATATATAAGAGCAGCCATGGAAGGTTTCAGAAACTATAAGAATGTTAAGCATATATTAATAGATGAAGCACAAGATTATAGTCCATTATTCTATGAACTTATTAGAAAATCATTTAAGAATGCAGCAATAACAATTATGGGAGATTTAAATCAAAGAATAGATGAACATTCAAATGTTAAGAATAGAAATGCAATAACAGAAATATTTAATGATATAAAAATTGAAGTGTTATCAAAAAGTTATCGTTCAACAGCAAATATAACTAATTTTACAAGAGAGCTACTGGATACACATGAGCCAATAGAAGCAGTAGAAAGAAGAGGAGATAATCCTAAGATTATAATTACAGAAAATAAAATAGCTGAGATAGCTAAGACTATTGAAGCTATGCAAGAAAAAGGTTATAAATCTATAGCAGTTATATGTAAGACCAAAGCTATAACCAATGATGTTTATAATAAGCTTAAAGAGGTTTTAGATGAAATTAATCTTATTGATACTGAGACTTCAGAGTTTAAAGTAGGAGTAAATGTAATTTCTTCTTACTTATCTAAAGGACTTGAGTTTGATGGGGTAATAGTGTCAGATGGTGAAGAATATTTAAATGAAAGCAATAAGAACTTATTCTATACAGTATGTACTAGAGCTTTACATGAATTAAAAATATTTACTAACAAGGATTTGGCAGAAATGCTACCAAAAGATAAGACTTTATATGAAGTTGAAGAGTGATAATATAAAGCTAAAAATAAGTATTTGCTTATTTTTAGCTTTTTTAATATGTTTATACTTTCTTGCATGGTGTATGTAAATACATCCTTTTTAACGTCCTAAATCTAATTAATCTTTATAAAATTGTTGTGCTTCTGGTCTTTCTAAGTATTTCTCATCTTCATCATAATAGTCTTGTAAATATTGATTTTCTAAAAATTCTTCTTCAGGCACATTTATTTCTTTATGACCTCCATCAGAATGAAAAAAATTATCTAATTTTTCAAATATATTATCAAAAGCATTAGGATACATAGTTGAAGCAATTGCAGATTGTTGTAAAAATAATGATAATAAGGCCATTGTACATAACATTTTAAAATGTTTTTTTAGCATGAATATACCTCCATAAGTATTTTATATATAGTTTTATCAATTAAGAAAAAATTATGAGAATTTATAGAAATAATTATGGAAATACTTAAGATAGTAATAATATTATTGGCATATAAATAATAATATGAAGTATAAAGGTGGTGCTGTGTTATGGTAAAGAAATTAATAACTATTATAACTTATATTACTATAGTTACTTTTATAGGATTTTTAATTGTTTTAAGCATAGATCAATTTAGAGCAGTGAAGGCATCTAAAACAGAGTCCAATGAAAAAGAAACAAATTTACTTATTCAATATAAAGATAGTGTGGAAACAGATGATGAAGCTATAGAAAGTAGAGAAAGTGAGAAGGATTCAAAATCATATTTATTGCCTAATGCAGTAAAAAATCAATATATTAAAGTAAGCCCTTTATAGTTAATCAGTGCATATCGCTTCGCTGATGCACTTAATTAAGTCGCCAATTGAAAATGTAGAATGTAAAATGAAGAATTAAAAATGAATGTGCTTATTTAATTTTTCATTTTTAATTCTTAATTTTTAATTCTTCATTCTTTAAAGTGGAATATTTTAGTTATGTTTTTATAATAGCGTTAATATATAGAAGTAGGAGTATTAATATTAAAGGGTGATTTTATGAGATGGTATGAAGCAAGCTCTCCTGAGGACTTGAAGACTTTAGGAAAATTAAAGACTGTTAAATCAATGATTAATAAGGACATTAGAGAAATAATTGGGAAGCAGAAGATAGATAGTTTTATAAAAATGGGAAGTAACAGCTGGAAAGGTGTTTTTGATAAAATTCAATATTTAAAAAAAATAGGATTAGTAGTTGCAGAAAACAATGGACAATCTATAGGATGTAATGATAAAAAGTATTTTCTTAATGAAAGTACAAAATATATTTATTATCTCCTTGAGTTAGAAGGAGAAACAAGAATGAGAAAATTAAATATTAATAGGACTCATTATAGAAATAAGGAAGCTGCCAGAAGGTGGTATTATGATATAGTAAGAAAAATTCATCCAGATACTAACAGGGATGCCAGAGCAGTAGAGGCAATGGCTGAACTTACAAGCATTTATAATAAGATGATTGGTAATGGATGATAGTAAAGCTCTTATTTTGGTAAAAAGTTATCTTAAAGATGTTCACTATAAGGAGCATGAAAGAGCACAAAATTTAAACAATCGTACTGTTAAGGCCATTAAAAACGCTTTTGATAAAGCTATATTAGATAAAAGAGGATGGATATGGATTGAAGAAGAGAGTATTCATTCTCTTTTACGAGTTAAAACAAAAGCAGATGCAAGATATTATTTACAATCTGTTCCGAAAGAATATGAAATAATTATCAATGGAAAACAATATATTAGAGGGTTTGTATTTATATCATTTATAAATAAATTTATGGAAGAAAAAGGTAATAACAAATATTTACCTATAGTTAACGAATATTATAACTTAATAAATACTAGCAATGATGTTAAGCTAGTAAGATTAGAGTTTGATAATTATTTAAAAGCTCAAAAAAGAAAGCTAAAATCTAAAAGAATAAAAAAATATAATATAAAAGAAGATGAATTAACAGGAAAAAATATAGATATACGAACTTGTGAGTTTTCTCATATAAGAAGTGTATCTATGTACCAAGAATATAGTGATAATATTGAAAATGGATTAATAGTAAATAAAGAAACTCATGATAAAATAACAAGAAAAGAAATAAATGATGAAGATGAATTATATGATTTATGTATAGATAATGGATGGAATCTTCAATGGTATGAGAAATATAAAAAACATCTAAATAAGTGGACAAGCTATTAAAAATATTTTTAAATTAATTGACAAATATTGGATATTAAGCATATAATATTATTAAAGATAAAGTCTATGATAAGAAGAGTAGCTAGTTGAGTTTAGTTAAAGCGATTTTGGGATGGTGAAAGCCAAATACTGTAGCAGCTAGTGAATGGGCCTTGGAGATGAAATCATGAACAGAATTATGAATTAAGAATTATAAATGATGAATTAAGGAGGAAACTCAAAGAGTTTCTTAAAATTAATATTTTTTAAACTCCAGAAGGAGTTTATTCCTCAACTCATCACTCAGCATTCATAATTCATCATTATCTAAGTAGTGGTTTTCGGTAAGTCTACCGTTAAAAGGACAGGATATCGACGTTTTTATTATGGAAAAAGTCTGTATCTGGTAAAGAGTTATACTTAGGTGGCATAGCGAAGTAATGGTATTTCGTCCTATTAGGGCAAAATACCATTTTTTAATTAAGAATTATGAATTAATGTTGAAACTAAAAGAATTTCTAAGAAACATATTTTTTCTAAACTCTGTGAGTTTATTCCACAATTCATCATTCATCACTCATAATTCATAATTATAAGGTAACTAAGTATATAAATTTGGGTGGCACCACGAGTCATTTCGTCCCATACAGGGATAGAAGTGGCTCTTTTTTTAACGCTTAGGAAAGTATAAAATTTTTCAGTATAGGGAATACTAATAGATTATTCATTTCTTATATACGTCGTTAATAATGCGTTAAAAAGAAAATTATAGTGCCCCAAAAGAACCGTAAAAGAAAAATAAATTAATTAAATTTTTGTAAGGACTTATTTTTCTTTTAGAACCTTTTGGTTGGCTAACAAAAGTTGCTTCCTTCGCTGAAGCGTGGCGTCAGCCACTTTTGTACTTTTAATCATGATTTGAGAATTATCAGTGATGAATTAGATATAAGCTTCAAATAAATTTTTAGCTAATAATTTATTATTTATAACTTAGCATTAAGCAGTATTTTAAGGGGAGATTTAAAGATGAAAGAAGTTGAGTTTAGATTTAGAAAGAAAAGTGGAAAATCATTTTCATTTATTAAGGAGTTTAGAGGGGATTTATTAACTCCAATAGGCATATTTAATACATTAAAAGGAAATAGAAAGTTTATTTTTGAAAGTGGAACAAAAGGAAGTAATTTTGCAAGATATTCTTATATAGGATGTGGAGATAAAATGACAGAGCTTACTTCATTGGAAGAAGTAAATGAAGAAATAAAAAGAGATTTTGATGAAAGTTCCAATCCACTTCCATTTAAAGGTGGAGTTATAGGATATATAGCTTATAACCTAATAGGCAAATACGAACCAACTTTAAAATATAAAAATGAAGATAAATTAGCAGTAAAAGATTGTTTATTTACAGTGTATAAAGATTATATCTGCTATGATCACTTTACTCATAAAGTAAGTATAGTAAAAAATATTGAAAAAGATGATTGTAGAAGTTATGAACAAATTAAAAGAGAAATATATGATTTATATCATGAAATTTGTAGTTGCAAGATGGAAACAGAGGATTTTCAAGAAAATGAACATGAAGAAATAGAATTTATATCAAATTATACAAGAAAAGAGTATATAGAAAAGGTTGAAAAATGCAAAGAATATATAAGAAATGGTGATATTTTTCAAGTGGTTTTTTCTCAGCAGGTAACATGTAAAACAAATAAAAGTGGAGTAGAAGTTTATAGAAGACTAAGAGAAAATAATCCAAGATCATATATGTTTTATATAGATAATGGTGATTTTGAGATAGTTGGCTCATCACCAGAAAGTTTAGTTTCAGTAAGAGATGGAATTGTAACCACAAATCCTATTGCAGGTACAAGAAGAAGAGGAAGAGATGAGGAAGAAGATAAGGCATTAGAAGAAGAACTAATTAATGATGAAAAAGAAAGAGCTGAGCATGTTATGTTAGTTGATTTAGGTAGAAATGATATAGGAAAAATAAGTGAAGTGGGCTCAGTAAAGGTAGAAGAATTTATGAATATAGAAAGATTTTCACATGTAATGCATATGACTTCTAAAGTATCAGGAAAGCTAAAAAAGGGAGTGGATTCTATATATGCATTAATAAGTACAATGCCAGCAGGAACAGTAAGTGGTGCTCCTAAAATAAGAGCTATGGAAATAATTGAGGAGCTTGAAAATAGAAAAAGAGGTATTTATGCAGGAGCTGTAGGATATTTTTCTTATGGTGGAAATATGGATATGAGTATAGCAATTAGAACTATGGTTATTAAAGATAAAACAGCATTTTTGCAAGCAGGTGGAGGAATTGTATATGATTCTGATCCAGAAAAGGAATATGAGGAATCATTAAATAAAATGAGAATATTAATGGAGGTATTAAAATGATAGTTTTATTAGACAATTATGATTCATTTACTTATAATCTCTATCAAATATTAGCACAGTATGATGAAGTAAAAATATTTAGAAATGATAAGGTAACTTTAAAAGAAATAGAAGAAATAAATCCTAAAGGTATAATAATTTCTCCTGGACCAGGAAGACCAGAAAATGCAGGAATATTAATAGATATGGTAAAAAGATTTAAAGGGGTTTATCCAATGCTTGGAGTTTGCCTTGGTCACCAAGGAATTGCAGAAAGCTTTGGAGGCAATGTTATTAGAGCAAAGGAAATTGTTCATGGAAAAAGATCTTTAGTTACTTTGAAAAAGTCAAAGTTATTTAAAGGAATAAATGAAAAAGAAGAAGTAATGAGATATCATTCACTAATTGTGGAAAGAGAAAGTCTTCCAAAAGAACTAGAAATAATTGCAGAAACTGATGATAAAGAAATAATGGGAATAAAGTATAAAGAGTATGAAATATATGGAGTTCAATTTCATCCAGAATCAATATATACAAGCTGTGGAAAGAAGATAATAGAAAATTTTTTTAAGGATGTGTGTTAGAGCTATGAAAGAGGTAATTGAGAAAATTATTAATAATGAGAATCTTAGTGAAGATGAAATGAGAAAAACAATAAATACAATAATGAAAGGGGAAGCAACTTCCTGTCAAATAGGCGGTTTTTTAACAGCGCTAAGAGCAAAAGGTGAAACCATTGAGGAAATAACAGGGGCAGTAAAAGGTATGAGAGATAATATGCTTAAGCTAGATATGGAGGGAGAATTTTTAATTGATACTTGTGGTACAGGGGGAGATGGAGGAAAAACCTTTAATATTTCTACAGCAGTTGCCATTATTGCTGCAGCAGCAGGAGTAAAAGTAGCTAAGCATGGAAATAGAGCTGTATCAAGTAAAAGTGGAAGTGCTGATGTTTTAGAAGCTTTAGGTATTAAAACTGATTTATCACCAGAAGAAAGTATAAAACAGTTAAAAAAATATAATATGAGTTTTTTATTTGCTCAGCAATATCATAAGGCAATGAAAAATGTGGGAAAAGAAAGAAAAGAGCTTGGAACAAGGACTATATTTAATTTAATTGGACCTCTTGCTAACCCAGCACCTATAAAAGGACAACTAATGGGAATATTTGATGGAGATTTAGTAGATAAAATTGGTGAAGTACTTGTTAAATTAGGTATTGAAAGAGGCTTAGTTGTACATGGTGAAGATGGATTAGATGAAATAACAACTACATCATCAACAAAAGTGTGCGAAATTTGCAATGGAAAAACTAAAGTATATAAAATAAGTCCTGAGGATTTTGGTATAGAAAAGGTATCTATAGAGGAGATAAGTGGTGGTACACCAGAGGAAAATGCAGAAATAATACTTTCAATATTAAAAGGGCAAAAGGGACCTAAAAGAGATATAGTTGCATTAAATGCAGGGGCTGCACTTTTTGCAGGGAAAAAAGTAGATAGTATTAATGATGGATTTGTATTAACTAACGCATTAATTGACTCAGGAAAAGCTTATAAAAAATATCAGCAGTTAAAGGAGTTGGTGTAATGTGATTTTAGATGAAATAGTAGCAAAAAAAGAAATAAGATTGAAAGCAATAGATAAAGTTAAGTTTAAAAAATTACCAAAGGCTGAATATAGTAAAAATTTATTTATAAATACATTTATAAATAATGATTTTACAGTTATAGGTGAATTTAAAAAAGCTTCTCCATCTAAGGGAATAATATTAGAGAATTTTCAAATTGATAAAATACTAGAAGAATATGAAAAGCTTCCTATTGGAGCATATTCAGTGCTAACAGAAGAAGAGTATTTCCTAGGAAAAAATGAATATTTGCAATATATATCTTCAAATACAAACAAGCCTCTTTTGAGAAAAGATTTTATAATTGAAAAGTATCAAATAAATGAAGCTGCATATTTAGGTGCATCTGCAGTGCTTTTAATTGTAGCAGTATTAGGAGATAAGCTAAAAGATTTTTATGAAACGGCGATGAATTTAGGATTAGCAGCATTAGTTGAAGTTCATAATAAGAATGAATTAGAGATGGCCTTAGAAATTGATGCAGATATTATAGGAATAAATAATAGAAATCTAAAAGATTTTACTGTAGATTTAGCTACAACAAGAAATTTATTACAGTTTATTCCTAAAAATAAAATAATAATTTCTGAAAGTGGATTAAAAACTATTGAAGATATTGAATATATGAAGGCTTTAGGAGTTAATGGAGTTCTTATAGGAGAAACATTAATAAAAAATTTAAATAATGAAGAGTTTAAAGAAGGACTAAATAATTTACTTTTATGCAAATAAAAATTTGTGGAATAACAACATTAAGAGAAGTTGAATTTGTAAATGAATTAAAGCCAGATTATATAGGATTGGTATTTGCAGAAAGTAAAAGGAAGGTAAATGAAGAAAAGGCTTTTCAATTATGTAAGTATTTGAATAAGGAAATAAAAACTGTAGCTGTATTTAGAAATAATAGTTTTGAGGAAATTAAAAATGTATTAGAAAAAGTTCCTATAGATATTTTACAACTACATGGAAATGAAACTGAGTATATGGTTAAAAGAATAAAGGATATTTTTAAAGGTGAAGTGTGGAGAGGAATAAATTATAAAGAATATAGTGAAGAGAAACTAAACTTAATTGATAAAGTTATAATTGATTCTTTAAATCCTGGAAGTGGAAAAGTATTTGATTGGACAAGTATAGAAAAAATCAGTACAAATAAAGAAATTATTCTTGCAGGTGGATTAAATATTAATAATTTAGATGATGCTTTAAAGATAAAAAATATAAAAGGAATTGATATATCATCAGGAGCAGAAGATATTAATGAAAAAGGTAATTTAGAAAAATCTTATATAAAGATGAAAAAAATAATAGAGAAAGTGAGAGGGTATAATGAAAGGGAAATTTAATGAATATGGTGGTCAATATGTACCAGAAATATTAATGGGAGCATTGGAAGAATTAGAAAGAGAGTATGAAAAGGCAAAAAATGATAAAAGCTTTAAAGATGAATTAAATAAATATTTAAAGGATTATGTAGGACGTCCAAGTGCATTATATTATGCAGCTAATTTAACTAAAGAATTAGGTGGAGCAAAAATATATTTAAAAAGAGAAGACTTGAATCATACTGGAGCTCATAAAATAAATAATGTTTTAGGACAAGTTATTTTGGCTAAGAGAATGGGGAAAAATAGAATAATAGCAGAAACAGGAGCAGGACAACATGGTGTGGCAACAGCTACAGTGGCAGCAATGTTTAATATGAAGTGTGAAATATTTATGGGAGAAGAAGATGTAAAAAGACAAGCTCCAAATGTTAGAAAGATGAAGCTTTTAGGAGCTAAAGTTAATTCTGTAAAAAATGGCTCGAAAACATTAAAAGATGCTGTCAATGAAGCTATAAGAGATTGGGTTACTAATGTAGATAATACTTTTTATGTTTTAGGATCAGCTTTAGGGCCACATCCTTATCCAACAATGGTTAGAGATTTTCAAAGAATAATTGGTGATGAAGCAAGAAATCAGATATTAGAGGCAGAAGGAAGGCTACCTAATTATATAGTAGCAGCAGTTGGTGGAGGAAGTAATTCTATAGGAATATTTTATCCATTTATAAATGATAAAGAAGTTAAGCTTATAGGAGTAGAAGCAGGAGGCCTTGGACTTCATACACAATTTCATGCAGCTAGATTTGCAGTAGGTAAAAAAGGAATACTTCAAGGTATGAAAAGTTATGTAATAAGCGATGATGATGGGAATATTGCACCAGTACATTCTATATCAGCAGGTCTTGATTATCCAGGTGTAGGGCCAGAGCATGCATATTTAAATGATATAAAAAGAGCTCAGTATACTGCAATAACAGATGATGAAGCTGTAAATGCTTTTTATAAATTAACTAGAATAGAGGGAATAATACCAGCATTAGAATCCTCTCATGCTGTGGCATATGCCATGAAGATTGCTCATACTCTTTCAAAAGATTCAATTATATTAGTAAATTTATCAGGAAGAGGAGATAAGGATATGGATATAATAGAAAGTTATGAAAATAAGGAGGAAGCAATTAATGAATAAAATAGATTTAAAATTTAAAGAATTAAGAGAAAAAAATGAAAAAGCATTAATACCATTTATTGCATTAGGGGATAAAAGTTTAGATGAAACAGTTGAAATAGCACAAGTTTTAGAAAAGGCTGGAGCAGATATTGTAGAACTTGGAATACCTTTTAGTGATCCACTTGCTGATGGACCAATTATACAAGATGCATATCATAGGGCACTTACTTCAGGAATTAATATAAAGAATATGATAAAAACAGTAGAAAATATAACATCAAAAGTTAATATACCTGTAATTATAATGGTTTATTATAATGTGGTTTATTGTAAAGGTGTTGAAAAGTTTTTAAGTGATTTGGAAAGTGCAGGGGTAAGTGGTATTATTGTTCCTGATGTACCTCTAGAAGAAAGAGAAGAATTACTAAAAGCATGTGAAAATAATAATATTGATTTAATACCTCTTGTGGCACCAACATCAAAAGAAAGAATAAATAAAATAATAACAAATTCAAAAGGCTTTGTATATTGTGTATCTCATGCAGGAACTACGGGAGAACAAAACACTGTATCAAGCAATATAAAGGAATATTTACAGGAAGTAAAAAATAATACAGACACTCCAATATGTGTAGGCTTTGGAATTTCATCAGTAGAAACAGCTGGTGCTGTTAAGGAATATTGTGATGGAGTTATTATTGGAAGTGCTATAGTAAGAAGGATTGGTGAAGAAAAAGATTTTGAGGAAAGAAAAAAAGACGTATATGAATTTGTTAAAAAAATAAAAAGTAGCTTTTAAATGGTATTGGATAAAATATATTAAGAGAGTAGATGGTTTTTGTATGAGCATTAAGGTATAGCACTTATAATAACATATCTACTTTCTTTGGATTTTTTCCAAGTATTAAAAAATTAAGAAAGGTTTAATTATATATGAATAAGTTACATAATGAAAAAGAAATAGAAGAGTTAATTAAGAATAATGCAATGGCTGTGGTTTATTTTACAGGAAATTCTTGCTCTGCTTGTGAAGTAATAAAGGTTAAAATAGAAGAGATATTGAAGAGATTTCCTAGAATTCTAGGTGGAGAAGTAAATGGTGAGGAAAATATTAGCTTAGCAATTAAATATGATGTATATTCGGTGCCAGTATTTATTTTATTCATTGAAGGAAGAGAAAGCATCAGGATAGGAAGGAATGTTGATTTGCTAGATTTAGAGAAAAGCATAGGAAGGTATTATCATATGCTTTTTAATTAAATATGAATATAAAGAACGTAAAAAAGAAATTGGTACAAGGATAACAGTATTTTTACCATATAAGAATAAGAAGGAGTAATAATAATGAAGAAAATATTATTGGTAGAAGATGATGCATCTTTATGTAGAGGTATAAGCTTTAAATTGAAAAAGGAAGGCTATGAGGTGCTCACAAGTTCCACAGTAAAGGATGCTATTGTTATATTTGAAAATAATAAGATTGATTTGGTCATAAGTGATATAACTTTAGAAGATGGAGATGGGTATGAACTTTGCCAAAAAATTAGACAAAATAGTGACGTGCTTTTTATATTCCTTACTGCATTGGATCAAGAAGTAGATATGGTTACAGGCTATGATTTGGGAGCAGATGATTATATAACAAAACCATTTAGTTTAATGGTTCTTATTTCTAAGGTTAATGCTTTAATGAGAAGGACATCCTTAAGAGAAGAAAGTAAAAGAATCATAAGATGCAGAAACTTAAGTTTTTATCCAGAGGAAATGAAACTATTGATAAATAATGAAGAAGTTATATTAAGTAAAAATGAGTATAAGCTTTTAAATTGTCTAATAAAGAATTCAGGTCAAATTGTAACAAAGGGACAATTACTTGAAGCACTTTGGGACAAAGATGGTGCTTTTGTAGATGAAAATACAGTGGCAGTAAATATAAGAAGGTTAAGGGAAAAGATAGAAGATATTCCTTCGGAGCCTGTATTTATTAAAAATATAAGAGGTATAGGCTATAGATGGAATGAGGAGATTAGTTAAGAGTATGTTGGAAAGTATCAAATCAAATTCATTTATTAGAAGAGTTATTTTAGGAAGTATAGTAATTTTGCTTATGTTAATAGCATCATGGGGCGTTTTTCAAAATTATAAGTTAGAAAAGATATATGCTGATAAGGCTGAAGTTTATAAGCAGGTTGTTGGTGCTTTAGCTAGTAAGTATCCTAATGATGAGGCAAATATTTTAAATAGTATTTTTAATGACGATGAAAAGTATAAAGAATACGGAGAAAACATTCTTAATAAATATGGCTATACTAATGAAATTATAGAAAGTTTTGCAAGTGACAGATATGTAAATGAATATATGGCAGGAAATGTAATCTTTATAACTATAGTATTTTTAGTAAGCTGTATTGCCATATGTATAATTTGCATCTATGTATTTAAATATTTATATAAAATTTCAACAGCCTTAGGAAATTATATTGATGGGAATTTTGAACATAAAGATGAATTTAGCAAGGAAGGCATAGTAAATATAATCGATAATCAGCTTGCTATTCTAGGAAAAAATATTAGTAATACCTATGATAAGTTAGAAAATGAAAAAGAAAGTTCAAAAGCTCTAGTTACAGACATATCACATCAATTAAAGACGCCTTTAGCATCTTTAAGTATGTGTAATTCTATTTTAGAGGATGATGAATTAACATTAGATGAAAAGCATGAGTTCTTAGCTATGAGCAATAAAAATATCAGCAAATTACAAAATCTTATTGAATGTTTGATAAATATTTCAAGGTTGGAAGCTGCAATGATTAAATTAAAGCCTGTAAAAAGTAGTTTGAAAGATACTGTTATTAAAGCTTATAATAGCGCTTATATAAAGGCACAAAATAAGAATATTGATATTATCTTAGAAATCTTAAAAGACTACCAAATAGTTCATGATAATAAGTGGACAGAAGAAGCAATCTTTAATGTTATAGATAACGGTATAAAATATACAGAGCCAGGTGGAAAGATAATCATCACCATGGAGGAAAGTTTAAATTTCATTAAAATAAATATAGAGGATAATGGTAGTGGGATAGATAAAAAGGAATTTAACAATATATTCAAGAGATTTTATAGAGGAAAAGAGCATGAAAAAAAGGGAATTGAAGGTTCAGGGGTAGGGCTTTACCTAACCAGGAAGATTTTTGAGGATCAAGGCGGTAGTATACTAGTAAAATCTAAAATTGGCAGTGGAAGCAAGTTTATGCTGATGCTACCTAAATAAAAGATTGCTGCACTTATCAGTGTAGCAATTTTTTATAATTTCAGAGCTAAATACAATTCTTACAAAATTGTAAGTGAAATTGAAAGTTATATGAAAGCTAGGAAGATTATCCTTTAAATATAGTAATTAATGAAAAGGAGAAAAAAATGAATACAATTTTACAAACTATAAATTTAAAGAAATATTATGGAGAGGGAGAAAATATTGTTAAAGCCATTGATAATACTAATATCAACATATTTCAAGGTGAATTTGTAGCTATAGTTGGAAAATCAGGATCAGGTAAAAGTACACTTCTACATATGCTAGGAGCGCTAGATAAACCAACATCAGGAGAGGTTATTATAGATAATAAGTATATATCAACTATGAAAGAGGAAGAATTAGCTATATTTAGAAGGAGAAAGATAGGGTTCATTTTTCAATATTATAATTTAATATCTTCAATTAACGTATGGGAAAATATAGTGCTTCCTATAGGGCTAGATTCAAGAAGGGTAGATAAAGATTTTGTCAATGATATTTTAGATACATTAGGATTGAAGGAGAAGAAGCATAATATGCCAAATACTTTATCAGGAGGACAGCAACAAAGGGTAGCCATAGCCAGGGCGTTAGCATCAAAGCCATCAATAATATTAGCAGATGAACCTACAGGCAATTTAGATTCTAAGACAGAAGAAGAAGTATTAACTTTACTAAAGCTTACAGCTAAAAAGTATAATCAAACTATAGTGATGATAACTCATGATGAAGGCATTGCCCAAATGGCAGATAGAATAATTTGCATTGAAGATGGCAAGGTGGTGGAATAAATGAAAACATTAACTAATCTTGTTAAGGGAAATTTAAAAAGTAGTAAAGCTAAAAGTGTATTGATATGTATAACAATAATGCTCACAACTACGCTTTTAACTTCTGTAGGAATTATTTGTAACAATTGGCTTAAAACCAATAAGGCTGCAACTATTGAGTATTCAGGTTCCTTTGAGGGAATTTATAAAAGAGTAAATAAAGATAAACTCGATATTATAAAAAATAATGCCAGTATTGATCAATATGGAATATATAAGGCTATTGGCACATCACAATATGAAGATAGCAATTTAGGATTAATTTATGCTGATAATACAATAAAGAATATGGCCAATATAAAGTTTGAAGATGGAACCATGCCAGAAAAAGAAAATGAAATAGCCATTGAAAGTGGATACTTAAATTTATTAAATAATGGTGCAAAAATTGGCGATAAAATAAAGTTATCATATGAATCCTTAAGTACTGGAGAAATAAAAGAAAAAGAGTTTATTTTAAGTGGTATTTTGCAAACATCTGATATTAGTAAGGCACAAAAAAGTTATTCGGCAATTATATCAAAATCATATTTTGTAAGTGAAGAAGTAGATGAAAATACTAAATATAATGTTTATATAAATATTGTTAAACCTAAAAAGTTAACAGCTGATGAGGTGAAGGAAAGCATACTTTCCATTGCTAAGAATATGGGCATAGAAGAATATGATGTAAGAATAAATACAGATTATATAAATGCATCTAATCCAGATCCCCAGGTTATAGCAGGAGGAATTATAGTTGCTTTAATAATTATTTTATCAAGTATGCTAGTTATTTATAGTATTTTTTATGTTTCAGTAATTAATAAAGTACATGAATATGGAAAACTAAGAGCTGTTGGGGCAACTAAACGACAGATAAGAAAGATAATTTTAAGAGAAGGATTTATTTTAAGCTGTATTTCTATACCACTAGGAATTGCTATTGGTTATTTAATTGGCCAGGTAGTCATCTTAAAAGCTTTAAAAATGGATAGGTATGGCGTAGGTGGAATGAATATTTTTATTGCTATAGGTGTTGCAGTAATAACAGTAATTTCAGTATTATTATCTCTTTTAAAACCTATGAAGATGGCATGCAATATTTCACCGGTGGAGGCTATGAGATATGATGGTAATGACAGCAAGCAGAAAAAAAGAAAAGGATATGAAGAGATAAATTTAAAGAAAATAACTTTTGCAAATTTATCAAGAAATAAGAAAAGGACAGTAATAACACTATTATCTCTTTCCTTAAGTGGGATATTATTTATAGTAGCATCAACAATAATGAATTGTATGAATCCAGAAAATATGGCAAAAGATCATTCATTAGGAGATATAACGGTATACTTAGATAATTATGATTGGAATGAAGATGGCAGTAATAATTTATATGATATTCAAGCCAATAATCCATTAGGAAAAGAAATGTGTGAGAGACTAGAAAATATTCCAGGTGTTAAAAAAATAAATATGGAAAAGTCAGCTTGGGCAAGTATTGATATTGGTGCTGGAGAAAAGAATTTAGAAGATATACAAGGATTTGATAAAGAGTTTTATGATGAATTATCAGAGCATTTAGTTGAGGGAGAAATAAATAAAGAAGCGCTAGAAAGTGGAGAAGGATTAGTATATACTCATCCATCATATGCAAAAGAAATTGGGATAAAGGTAGGTAGTACGCAAGTAATTACTATTTATGATGGAAAAGATTCTTATAAGAAGGAATTTACTGTATTAGCTTTAGTTGATATAGGGGGAGCGTCCATTAGGATTCCTGAAAGTGTGATGGATTCTTTAATAAAAACAGATACCACCATAAGAGTAGGCTTAGAAGTTAAAAAGGATATGTTAAAGTCTGTGGAAGAAGAAATTAAAAACATCACAGATAATGATGAATATCTGAGCTATGGGACTTTGGAAGATTCTATAGAAACTTATAAAAAGAGTATGGCTATAACCAGTGTACTTATATATTCTCTTGTAATTATCATAGGTGTTATAGGTTTGATGAACTTAATAAATACAATGATAACAAGTATAATAACAAGAAAAAGAGAGCTTGGTATATTACAAGTCATTGGACTTTCAGACAAGCAACTGGTAAAAATGCTACAAATTGAAGGCTTATTTTATACTGTGGGAACTCTTTTAATTACTTTAACTTTAGGAAATATTTTAGGATATATTGCTGTAATTATTTTTAGAAATACAGGAGCATCATATGCAATATATGATTATCCTTTAACACAAACAATTATTATGATAGTGGCAATTACTTTAGTGCAAATATTAATTACTTATATGGTTACAAATAATTTTAAGAAGGATTCTTTAGTAGATAGGATAAGATATAGCGAGTAGGGAAAGTTAAGGAGTTAAGAAGTTAAGGAGTTAGGGAGTTAAGGAGTTAAGAAAATTTATATAGTATAAATAGTATGTATAATTTTTTAAGAGCAGGGCAATATAATATCAAGAAAAGTAATAAGGAGATGATGAGATTGCCTGGAAAAGCAAAACAATATGTTGATCAAAGCATGACATCAGTGCAGTCAGCAGTTAGTTCATTACAACAAGCTTTAGGTAATGCAGAAAAGGCAGAAAATAAAGCTGTTATTCAACAAGCAATAACTTCACTAAATGGTGTATGTGGAACTTTATCAAAATATAAAGATTAGTAATAAGAATTAGCATATTGTATATTGCTAAAAAAGGAGCTGATAGTGTTTATTAGCTCTTTTTGAATTTAGTTAAATATTTTATCTTCTGATCCACAAGATGTAAGAGAAATATTTAAGTTACCATTTCTTATTCTTAAGGAATCAATGATTTTTTTTTGATTAACATCATTTTTTAGATGAATAGATTAATGTTTCTCTACCAACTTCAATAAATAATTCAATGGTAAGTATTTTAGATGGATCAGGTAACACTATACTTTCATTTATGCCAAGCAAGACCTGTCAATATAAATAAAGGCTTTTGTATAAAATAGCAAATATCTTATATAAAAGCCTTTTTTTGTTATGCTTTATAAAAAGTTTAAGATTATATTGTTGAAAAATATTTTAATATACACTTAACAAAGAAAAAACATACATAAATGTAAAATAATATAAAAAATTCCATAGAAAAAACGGTAAAAACATGGTAAAATAAATACTTTAAAGAAAAGTTAAAATTTTACGAGAATTAAATGTTAAATAAGTGGGGTGGAAAATATTAGTATGAAGAAAAGAAAAATTAAAAAAATTATAGCAATATCAGGAGTAATTGGTGGAATATTAGCTTTAAATTCAGTAAAAGCTCATGCGGTAGAACTTGCTGATGATTTATCAAATGATGGTCATGAGCAAAATATTAATAGCAGATCATCAAATAAGGGACAAGTTGTAAATGTTGACTCAACATATTTAAGGATTAGAGCAGCAGCATCAACATCTTCAGAAGTTTTAGGAACTATGATTGAAGGAACAAGATTTAATATTATATCAAAAAGTGATCAATGGTATCAAATACAATATAATGATATAGTAGGATATGTATTTGAAGATTATGTTGATGAAATATCAGCAGGTTCATCATCTACCACATATGATGTTATATATACAGGAACTGTATATGATGCAGCTCCTAATTTAAGAGTAAGAAGTGGAGCTTCTTTAGATTCATCAATTATAGGATATGTGTTAGATAACTCTACAGTATCTATTGTGGCTGTTGAAGGTAGCTGGTATAAGATCCAATATAATGGGGGATATGGCTATGTAAGTGCAGATTATGTTTCTATAGGAAGTACAAGTAATGGCGGAAATTCAAAAAATGATTCAGGAAGTTCTTCAATAACAGCTGTAGGATATGCTTATGATTTAGGCAATATAGCTCTTAGAATACGTGAAGGAGCATCAATTTCATCAACTATTTTAGGTAATATATATGAAGGAGATGCAGTTAATATAATAGGAGAAGAAGGAAATTGGTATAAGATATTATATAATAATTCCATTGCTTATGTGAATAAAGAGTATATTACATTAAATAAGTATTCATCAGAAACAGAATCAGATAATAATGCTTCAATAAGAAGTGGATATGTTGTTAATGTTGAAGGATCAAATTTAAGAGTGCGTCAAAGTTCATCTTCTAGTGCTATTGTTTTAGGATATCTAGTAAATAGTGAAGCAGTAGAAATTGTTGGAGAAGAGGGAAACTGGTATGAGATCAATTATAGAAATTCAACAGGATATGTACATTCAGATTACATAAAAGTTGGAATAGGTGGCACTTTAAATGAAGATTCATCAGAAGGAAATACTACAGGTTCAGAAAATATTTCAAATTCAGAAGCATATAATATAGTTTTAAATGCTATGAAGGAGCAAGTAGGTGCACCATATGTATGGGGTGGATCAGGAGAATATCTTACCACTAATTCACTAAATGAATTGAAGGTTAGATTTCCTGAAGATGCAGCATATGGTGAGTATATTCATGCTGAAGGATATGTGAATCAAGGGTATCGTGCATTTGATTGCTCTGGATTAATGCAATGGGGATTTGCTCAAGCTGGAATAAATATTGGTAGAACTACTTATTCTCAAATAAATGCTGGTATTGAAATACAATTAAGCGGTGTTCAGCCAGGAGATTTATTGTTTAGTGCTGATCTTGGACATGTTGGTATGTATATAGGTGATAATCAATGGATAGAATCTTCAAATACAGGAGACTTTGTTAAAATAAGAAATGTTCCTTGGAGTTATGTAAGCAGAGCTAGAAGAGTTTTAAGTTAATTATTTATAATATAAAAAATATTTATTAAAAAGGATTAAGTATATAAATAAGCTTAATCCTTTTGTCATTATATAGATAAAAGTAATATATAGATTATATATAAACATATAAATATTTATAGTAATAATTAAATAGGAGTAGATAAAAAATGGTTTCATGGATAGGTGAATGTATTTTTTATGAATTATTTTTATTAGGATTTTGTGGAGTATTAGAACCAGGTAAAGAATATCAAGAGAAAAATAGACTAAAGAAAGTTATACAATTTATACCACATTTAAAAGAAATGAAGGTAAATGCAGTATATCTAGGACCAGTATTTGAATCTACGTATCATGGATATGATACAATAGATTATTTTAAAATAGATAAGAGATTAGGGACAAATGAAGATTTTAAAGAATTATGTGATAAGCTACATGATAATGATATAAAGATTGTTATTGATGGAGTTTTTAATCATGTAGGAAGAGATTTTTTTGCCTTTAAAGATTTGCAAGAAAATAGAGACAAGTCTAGATATTGTAGTTGGTTTGTTAATTTAAATTTTAATGGCAACACTCCAGAGAACGATGGTTTTTATTATGAGCCATGGAATAGATGTTTTGATTTAGTGAAACTTAATGTATGGAATGAAGAAGTGTGTGAATATCTTTTTAAGGCACTAGATTTTTGGGGCGATGAATTTAAAATAGATGGAGTGAGAATAGATGCAGCAGATAGTATTGATTTTAGTTTTTTTAAAAAATTAAGAAATCATATAAATTATAAAAAGGAAGACTTGTGGCTTATGGGAGAAGTTATTCATGGAGATTATTCAAGATGGGCTAATGATGAAATGCTTCATACAACTACTAATTATGAGTGTTATAAGGGGTTATATTCCAGTCATAATGATAGAAATTATTTTGAAATAGCTCATTCATTTAGAAGGCAGTTTGAAAAAGGCGGAATCTATGAAAAGTTATGTTTATATAACTTTGTAGATAATCATGATGTAAATAGACTTGCTAGTGTAATAAAAAATCCAGAGCATATATATAATATTTACACATTGCTTTATACTATGCCGGGAATTCCTAGTATATATTATGGTAGTGAATATGGCATAAAGGCTATAAAGGGAAAGAATACTGATTTACCATTAAGACCAGAGTTAAATATAGATACTTTAAAAGATGGAAATAAGAAACTTTTTAAATTAATATGTGATTTAGGTGAGATAAGAAGTAAAAGCCAGGCTATAAGGCACGGAACATATAGTCCCATCATTATAAGAAATGAACAATTTGTCTTTTTAAGAAAGTTTAAAGAACAGGAAATATATGTTGCCCTAAATTTAGATGATAAAAATGTAGATATTAATTACAATTTTAGTTTTCATAAGGCAATAGATTTATTAAGTGGAAAAGAAATTAGCATAGATGGAAATATATCTATAGAGCCATATGGAGCATTAATAATCAGTAAAGATAATTCTATATAAAAGAAAAAAGGGGGCTGTCGCACTAAAAATTTTATATACAATATATTGTTTTAATAATTAAAAATCAACACAATATATTGTATTATTTATTCTTAATGCCACATCCTCTTTTTTTCAACAAACTGATAAAAATAAAATAAATTATTTTTAGTATTAATATTTTTTTACATAAAGTTATATATTGTATAAAGAGATTAAATAATTATTATGATTCAATAAATGAAATCGGTACTGGAGGTTTGCAAGTAAGATTTATTCCATATGGAATAAATTTTAAATATAAAATATGGAGGGTATGTTTTATGGTTAATAAAAAATTAGTAGCAGCTGGAGTTGTTATGTCTATGGTTGCCAGTTCTTTAGTTGGATGTGGAGGAAGCAGTGAAGAAGGAAATGGAGGAGATTCAGCACAGATTTATTTTTTGAATTTTAAACCAGAAATTGCTGATGTTTATAAGAGTGTAGCTGAAGACTATGAAAAAGAGACTGGAGTAAAAGTTAAAGTAGAAACAGCTGCAAGTGGAGACTATGAGCAAACTTTGAAGTCAGAAATGGCCAAGAGTGAAGCACCTACAATATTTCAAATAAATGGGCCAGTAGGATATAATAACTGGAAAGATTATTGTGCAAATTTAAAAGATACTGATCTTTATAGTCATTTATCTGATAAATCTCTAGCAGTAACTGATGGAGATGGAGTTTATGGTATACCTTATGCAGTTGAGGGATATGGAATAATTTATAATCAGGAAATAATGGACAAATATATAACTCTTGCCAATAAAAAGACAAATATTACATCTGTAGATGATATTAATAATTTTGATATATTAAAAGAAGTTGTTGAAGATATGCAGGCTAATAAAGATGAACTTGGTATAGATGGTGTATTTGCTTCAACATCTATGTCTTCAGGAAATAGATGGCGTTGGGATACTCATTTAGCAAATCTACCATTTTATTATGAGTTTAAAGATGAAAGTGAAGATGATACACAAATTATAGATACTGGTCTTGCATCAGATACAGTAGAATTTAAATATAATGATAAATATAAAAATATTTTTGATTTATACTTAGATAATTCTTGTACTGAAAAAGGACTTTTAGGAAATAAGAGTGTTGATGATTCAATGTCTGAATTTGCTTTAGGTAAATGTGCAATGGTTCAAAATGGAAATTGGGCATGGGCACAAATTAAAGATGTTGATGGTAATGTTGTTAAACAAGATGATATAAAATTCTTGCCAATATATACAGGTATAGAGGGAGAAGAAAGTCAAGGTATATGTATAGGTACAGAGAACTATTTCGCAGTTAATAGTAAAGCTTCAGAAGCTGAACAACAAGCTTCAATAGATTTTATAAACTGGCTATTTACCAGTGATACAGGAAAATCTTATGTTGTTGGTGATTTAGGATTTATAGCACCATTTGATACTTTTACTGAAGATGAGAGACCATTAGATCCATTGTCAAAGCAAGTTATGGAATGGATGGAGAAAGATAATATTAAAAATGTAAATTGGATATTCCAAGCATTCCCAAGTGAAAAATTTAAAGAGACATTTAATGATGCATTACTTGAGTATGTTCAAGGGACTCAAGATTGGAATTATGTAGTTAAAACAGTAAAAGATGATTGGAAGTTAGAAAAAGCACAGTAGTTAATTGATAATTAAAAATAGAGAATTGATAATTGAGGAGGAAAGTCATTAAGGAGTTTCATCCTTAATTATCAATTATCGATTAATTAAGGAGGGATTCTTGTGCAGAAGATTTTAAAGAAGTATTTTGCTTTTTTTGTATTGCCTACTTTTGTAGCTTTTTGTATATCTTTTCTAGTACCTTTTATAATGGGGATTTACTTATCTTTTACTAAGTTTACAACAGTAGCTGATGCACAGTTTGTAGGATTAAGTAATTATATAAAGGTTTTTTCAAATGATGAATTTATTAATGCACTATTTTTTACAGTTAAGTTTGCTGTTGTTTCAACTATAACAGTAAATATATTGGCATTTACCTTTGCTTATTTATTAACTAGGAAATTAAAAGGCACTAATGTATTTAGAACTATTTTCTTTATGCCCAATTTAATTGGAGGAATTGTTTTAGGGTATATATGGCAAATAATAATTAATGGTGTATTAAGTCACTTTAATGTGAATTTAACATATAGTGCTAGCTATGGGTTTTGGGGTTTAGTTATAATGATGAATTGGCAGCTTATAGGATATATGATGATAATTTATATTGCTGGAATTCAAAATATACCTAATGATTTAATTGAAGCAGCTAAGATTGATGGTGCTTCAAAATCACAAATCTTAAGAAAGGTTACAATTCCATTAGTTATGCCTTCTGTTACAATATGTCTTTTTTTAACTATATCTAATGCTTTTAAGTTATTTGATCAGAACTTGGCCTTAACAGATGGTGCACCATCTGGAGCAACATCAATGTTAGCTTTGGATATTTATAAAACATTCTATAGTAGGAATGGCTGGGAAGGAGTAGGACAGGCAAAAGCAGTAATATTTTTTATTATAGTTGCTATAATAATGATTATTCAATTAAATATTACTAGGAAAAAGGAGGTTGAAAGTTAATGAAAGGCAAAAAAAGTAATATAGTTATTTATATATTATTAGTAATACTGGCAGTTATATTTCTTGCTCCTATATTTATAATATTATTTAATTCTTTTAAAGGTAAGCTTTATATTAGTGATGCTCCTTTTAAATTACCTATAGCTGAGACATTTGTAGGGGTACAAAATTATATTGATGGATTGTCAAAGACAGGTTTTTTAAGTGCCTTTGGTTGGTCAATATTCATAACATTTTTTTCAACAATTGTAATTGTATTGTTTACTTCTATGACAGGTTGGTATATCACTAGAGCTAAAAACAAAGTAAGTACAGTATTATATTTTATCTTTGTATTTTCTATGATTGTTCCATTCCAAATGGTCATGTTTACTATGAGTAAGGTGGCTAATATGCTTAGTTTAGATAATCCTATAGGTCTTATAGTACTTTATCTTGGGTTTGGAGCAGGACTTTCAATATTTATGTTTTCTGGCTTTGTAAAGTCAATTCCCATTGATATTGAAGAGGCAGCCTTGATAGATGGTTGCAATCCTATAAAGACATTTTTTTTAATAGTGCTTCCATTATTAAAGCCAATTTGTATTACTGTAGCAATATTAAATGTAATGTGGATATGGAATGATTATTTGCTACCATCTTTAGTATTAAAGAGTGATTATAAAACAATTCCAATGGCAGTACAATATTTAAGAGGCGGTTATGGCGCAATTGATATGGGTGCAATGATGGCCGTATTAGTATTAGCAATTATACCTATAATAATATTCTATTTAACTTGTCAGAAATATATTATTGAAGGAGTAGCAGCAGGAGCAGTTAAAGGATAGTGGAGTAATTGATAATAGATAATGAAAAGAAAACTATATGAAGAAAGTCAATTATGACTTTCTTCATATTATAATCAATTAGTTAAAGGCTGGCTTTATTTCTGTTATTGTTTCAAGATTATTATCTGCATTATTAATTATATCTTCAGCCATTTCCTTGATAATATTATTTTCAGTAGATTTATTTATTAAGTTAGCTAGAGATTTTGAGGCTTCAATAAGGTATTGAACTTGATTTATATAAGTCAAAGAGTCGCTTTCATCAGGATTTATTTTGCTTAAATTAGTAAATAGTGCATCAGTAATTTCCTTTGATGATTTTACATAATTTTCATTGTTAGTAGAATTTGATTTTTCAGAAATAGAAAGTTTATCTATTAGTATTCTACTTTCACGTATAATACCACTATTTTGCTGTACAATTTCTTCTGCAAGATCAATAAGTTGTTCATCTGTTATATAACTTTGAATTAAAGCTGAAATGTAAATGGTTGTTCTAAGTACTGCAATTTCTGAATTAAGAAAATCTACATCATTAATGCCAGATGAGGTGAGTATAGAAAACTCATCTTTTAAATCTGTGATGTGCACTGCAGCCCTATCTTTATAATAATCTTTAGAGGCAGGAGCAGAGTGATTAGTAATGCTCATGCATGAGGCAGTACTATGTAAAGATGGAAGAAATGCAGTTGTACAAGCAACTCCTATTAAAAATGTAATTAATAATTTTTTCATAAAATTTACTCCTTATATTAATTAATATAAATTATTTTATGTAAAATTATAAAAATTATTAGGTATAATTAATAAATGATAGTTATGCTATATTTAGCAAATAATATCTATAAGTGATATAATGACATGTATTCTGTATGATAGCTATTGTTTGACAACCATATATAAGAAGAATAAAATAGAATTTATATTGAATTCAATAGATAAGAGGTGATTACTATGGGAAGCTGTAATAGTTGTCCAAGTAAAGGAACATGTGGTAAAGATGAAGAAAGCTGTGGAATAGTAAATAATTCACAAAATAAGATTAAAAATATAATTGGAGTAATGAGCGGTAAAGGTGGAGTTGGGAAATCAACAATGTCAGTTATGATAGCAAAAGAATTAGCAGCTAGAGGATATCAAGTTGGGGTTTTAGATGCTGATATAACAGGACCTAGCATACCAAGATTATTTCATATAGAAAATGAAAGAGCTAGGGGAACTGAAGAGCTTATTTATCCAGTAGAAACTGTTGAAGGAATTAAAGTTATGTCTCTTAATTTAGTGGTTGAAAAAGAAGATGAAGCTGTGATTTGGAGAGGGCCAGCCATTACAGGGATTGTTAATCAGTTCTGGACAGGAGTATATTGGGGAGAACTAGATTACTTAATAATAGATATGCCACCAGGGACTGGTGATGTACCACTAACTGTAATGCAATCAATTCCTATAAAGGGTGTTGTAATGGTATCTATACCTCAAGATATGATATCTATGATAGTATCAAAGTCAATTAATATGGCTAGAAAAATGAACATCGAAGTACTTGGTGTTATTGAAAATATGAGTTATATACAATGTCCCGATTGTGACAAGAAAATTAGGATGTTTGATGGTGAGAATACAGAAAAATTCTTGCAGGATATGAATGTAGATTTATTAGGTGAGCTTCCAATGCATAAATCAATTGTAAATTATAGTATTGCAGAGCAGAATGAAGACCTTTTAGATTTATTTGATCCGATAATTGATAAAATAATAAGTAAATGCAAAAAGAAAATAATCCTATAAAAAAGGCAGCTCTATAAAGCTGCTTTTTTATTGTTGCTCCATGTCCATAAGTTTTCCACCGTATAATTTTTTTACGGTAAACTCAATGCCAAAGGCTTTTTCATAAGATTGAAGTATTTCAATATCTTTATTAGTTATTAAGCACACAGAAACTCCAGAATTATCTCCTCTAGCTGTTCTTCCAGCTCTATGTAAGTATTCATCAGGATTTACAGGGAAATCTAAGCTGATTATATGGCTTACTTCAGGAATATCTAGACCTCTAGCAGATAAGTCAGAAGAAACAAGAACATTACATTTACCTCTTCTAAAGGAGTCTAAAGCTCTTTGACGTTCTTCTTTAGAAGCATTTCCATAAATAGCTGTAGATTTAACCTTATGGTATTGTAGTTTTTCATTAATTTGTCTAAGCTCAGTATTGTTATTAACAAATACAATAGCTCTTTTAGGTTGCTCAGCAGCAAGTAGTTTTCTTAAATTTTCAAATCTATCTCTTAGGCTACCTAAGATACAGATATGTTCAATTCTTGGATTTATTTCAGATTTATTTTCAATCTTAATGATTTCAACTTCTTTTACTAATGTTTTAGCAAGGTTTAAAGTTTCTTTATTAATGCTTGCAGAGAAGAACATTAGCTGACGGTCCTTCATAGTTGACTTTATAATATCTTTTATTATTGTAGGTTTATTTTTAGATAATAAATTATCTGCTTCATCTAGTACGATTGTTTTAATAGTGTGAGCAGTAATTTTTCTTTTCTTGATTAAGTCAAGGATTCTTCCAGGAGAACCAACAATTATGTGAGGTTTAATTTCTTTTAGTTTCTTTATTTGCTTTTCAATATTAGATTCGCCCATTATTGATAAAGATTTAATAGCCATATGAGAATTAGTAGCTAGAAGTTTTATTTGTGATTCAATTTGAACTACTAATTCGTGAGTAGGAGCTAAAATAATAGCTTGCATTTCACGTTTTTCTAAGTTTATTTTTTCAAATATAGGAATAAGGAATGCAAGGGTTTTGCCAGTTCCAGTATGTGCTTCAGCAATAATATCTTTATTTTCTAAAGCAAAAGGAATAGAAGTTTCTTGAATACCTGTTGGGGTTGTGATATTTTGTTTTTTTAATGCCATAACAATAGACTGGTTTATATTTAATTCATTAAATGATTTATTCATTGGTGTCTCCTTAATATAATAATAGTATTTATAGTATACACTAAAATAAATAACAGTATAAAGAAAAAAATAAACAGTAAAAAAATTAGAGAATTTTGCGAACAAAAAATGATAAGAATAGGTATAAATAGTGTATAATGGTTTATGGGAAAAGTTGTTTAAATAAGGGAGGGATGAATATGAATAATGATAATAAAAAATTAGATGAAGTAAAAGAAACAATTGCTAAAGAAGAAATAGAAAATAAAACTCATGAAGAAAAGATTGAATCTGAAGATACTATGCAGAGAATTTCTGAAAAAGATATTCATAAGGATGTAAATGTAAAAAGTAAAAAATTTAAGGTAGGGTTAACAATAGGTATTATAGTTCTTATAGGCATTATAGGTGGGATATTATATTGGTGGATAAGCAATAAAAAGCTTGTTGATAGTTATGAAAATAAGGTATATCCAGAAGTGTATATTTATTCTGAATCTGTAGGTGAATTAAATGAAGCGGATTTATCAAAAATATTAGCAGAAAAAGATGCTGAGATTGCTAATAAAACAATTAAGGTAACTGTGAATGGTAAAGAATATTCTTCAAGTTATACTGAGTTAGATGTAACTACTGATACAGATAAAGTTAAAGATGAAATAATGTCATATGGTAAAAATAAAAGCTTCAAGGGGAAATTAAATTTAATTAATGAACCTAAGAAAAAAACTTATGACTTAACAACTACTGTTAATGAAGAAAAAATTAAAGAATTTGTTGCACAGATAGCTGAAGATGTAAAAGTTGAACCAGTAAATGCAAGTGCATCAATTTCAGGTGGAGTAGTTAATGTAGTAGAAGAACAAAGCGGATATATATTAGATGAGCAAACATTAGTTGATTCAATAACTTCTCAAATTACTGGAAAAAATGGTGGTGCTGATGTAGTTGCTAATGGATCATTAGTTGAAAGTGAAGCAGATATAAAAGCTAGTGAATTAAGAACAATAGATACTAGAATTTCAAGCTTTACAACGTATTTTTCAGCTGGAAATAGTGGACATAATATTCAAACTGGGGCAGCATATTTTAATAATACGTTATTAATGCCTGGCAAAGAATTCTCTTGTACTGATGGAATCGGTCCAACTACAGCAGAGAGAGGTTTTGTAAGTTCCAATACGTATGTAGGTGGACAAGTAGTTCCAGGAATGGGAGGAGGAGTATGCCAGATAGCTACTACTTTATACAACGCAGAGCTTAGAGCTGGAATACTTCCAACAGAAAGACAAAACCATATGATGACAGTAGGATATATAGGAATAGGATTAGATGCAACATTAGCAGATGACTTAATTGATTTAAGATTTGTTAATACTTATGATTATCCATTAATAATAACTACTTCATCAACAGGTGGGTCATTAACTGTGGAAATATGGTCAAATTCAAATGCTACTAATGGATATACTTATGAACCAAGAGTAGAGGCTGTAAGCAGTCTTTATTGCTATACTTACTTAGATAAGTATGATTCATCAGGAAATTTAGTTGATAGCATATACTTAAATGAAAGTGTATATCAACCATTTTCTTAAAAATTTAGAAGCTATTGCAAAGTTGCAATAGCTTTTTTGTTATATATGGTTATAAAATACAATTATAATGGAAATATAATTAATAGTTATAATTTTTAGGATATGGTGATGTAAGTATGAAAAAAAATAGAAATTATTAATTTAATTCAATGAAAAAATAAATTGATTAAGTTAATATAAATTATTATAATTTTTATAATAAGAGAGGTGAAAGCATGTCAGGAAAAAATGGAAAAAAGATTCTTATAGGAGCACTTTCAGCGATAGCAGCTTCAGTTGCAGCTGGAACCATGATAAAAAATAAGGTCAGTGAAAAAAATAAAAAAAATAAAAAAGAAAAAGGACTTTATTATACTGTTTCATTAGATGATTTATATAATTCTTATGATGATAAGACTTTAAGTGAAGAAGAAATGATAAATGAAATTAAGAAGGAAAGTTCATTGTAGAAAAGTAGTTAAGTAGTTTAAGCTTGTTAGCTTAGCTACTTTATTTATATTCATAGTAAAAAAAAAGATGTTATGGAAAGTAATAGCTTTATTACCACGGTAAAATGTGTTATAATAACCGTTGTTATTAATATAAAATGGAGGATTTGTACATGAAACATATCAAAACAATAAACAAGACAAATATAAAAAATAGCTTAAGCAAACCAGGCTGTAAGGAATGTGCAAACTCATGTCAATCAGCTTGCAAGACTTCTTGCACAGTTGCTAACTTAGAATGTGAAGCATAGTTAAAAAGTGGCAGTAACTATAATGCTTAGTTACTGCCTATACTTTTAAGAAATTAAAGAAAGAATACCTATAAATTGTAGCGTAAGTTAATAAAGTTGAATTATTAAGATTACTAAAGAAAAATTTATATATAGTGTAGTGTTTAATAATAGCTGTATTGTTATAAGGAGGATGTATTAATGTCATTAATTCATAAATTTAAACAAGGTGGAAAATGCTTTGTTTTAGATGTAAATACTGGAGCAGTTCATATAGTAGACGAGCTAGTATATGATTTAGTAGATGACAACAAATTAAGATCAAAAGAGGAGTTAGTAGCAGATTTTGGAGCTAAATATGGGGCTGATGTAGTTGAAGAAGCTTATGAAGAACTACAAGAATTAGTTGCTGAAGGAATTCTTTACACAGAAGATCAGTATGAAGATATAGCTCATTCTTCAATGGATGATAGAGATTATATAAAAGCAGTATGTTTAAATATAATCCATGCTTGTAATTTAAGATGCAAGTATTGCTTTGCCGATGAAGGAGAATATAATGGACATAAAGGTAAGATGTCATTAGAAACAGCAAAAAAAGCAATAGATTATGTAGTTAAAAGAAGTGGTCCTAGAAAAAATATTGAAATAGATTTGTTTGGTGGAGAACCAACAATGATGATGGATACAATCAAAGAAATTATTGCGTATGCTAGAGAAAATGAAGCAAAATGGAATAAGAGAATAAGATTTACCATGACCACTAATGCTACACTTTTAACTGATGAGATGATGGACTATATGGATAAGGAGTTAGAAAACATAATCCTTTCCATAGATGGTAGAAAAGAAGTGAATGATAAGGTAAGAATTAGATTTGATGGTAAAGGATCATATGATCAAATATTACCAAATATAAAGAAAATGGTAGCTAAGAGAGATAAGACTAAAGCTCATACTGTAAGAGGTACATTTACAAGAGAAAATCTTGATTTCTATGAAGATGTTAAGATGATGGTAGATGAAGGATTTAGAGAAATATCTATCGAGCCAGTTGTTTTAGAAGATGGACATCCGTTAGCTTTAAGAAAAGAAGACTTACCTAAAATATTTGAAAGCTATGATAAATTATATGATGAACTAGTACAAAAGAAAGCAGAAGGAAAAGAGTTTAACTTCTACCACTTTAAAGTAGATTTAAATGGTGGTCCTTGCGTTTATAAGAGAATATCAGGTTGTGGAGCAGGATTTGAATATGTTGCAATAACGCCACAAGGTGAAGTTTATCCATGTCACCAATTTGTTGGTAAGGAAGAATATAAATTAGGAAGCATTTATGATGATAGTTATAATGCAGATTTAGGAATGAGTTTTAAGAAAGCACATATATACAATAAGCCAAAATGTAGAAACTGTTGGGCTAGATTCTATTGCTCTGGTGGATGCCAAGCTAATAACATAGCGTTCAATAACAATATTAACAATCCTTACGATATTGGATGTCAAATGCAAAAGAAGAGAATTGAATGTGCTATAGCACTTAAGGCAGAATAATAAAAAAACGAAGCAATAGCTTCGTTTTTTTATTAAAAAGCAGTAGCAGTTTATCAATTAAATTTTTAGGGGGTATTATGCAAGAATATATATTAAAGAATGGTTTAAAGCTTGTGTATAAAAGTACTGATTCCATGTTGTCATCTATATCTATTGCACTAGATGCAGGTGCAATAAGAGATACAGAGGGGAAGTTTGGGATTGCACATGTAACAGAACACATGATATATAAGGGTACAAGCAATAGATCAGAAGTAGAAATAAATAAAGAGTTCAGTGAAATTTTTGGTTTTCAAAATGCCATGACTAATTATCCTTATGTGATTTATTATGGTACATTATTAAGTGAGGATTTAGCAAAAGGTATAGAGTTATATGCAGATTTATTAATTAATACTACTTTAGGAAATGATGGTTTTAAAGAAGAGATGGATGTTATTAAGGAAGAACTTAAAGAGTGGGATGAGGAAGTAGAGCAATTTTGTGAAGATAAATTATTTCTTAATAGCTACAAAGATAGAAGGATAAAATATCCAATTATTGGAATGGAAAAATCTTTAGAAAATATAAGCATTGAGGATGTGAAAGAGTTTTATAATAAATATTATTTCCCAGAAAACACAACCATAGTGATAATATCTCAAAAGAGTTTTGAGGAGATAATTGAGATTGTTAATAAATATTTCATTAGTTGGGATAATAGTGGTTTTACAACAACTTTAACAGAAATTGAAAAAGCTAAGGGAGGAATTTATAGAGATAAAAGAGAGGGCATTAACACTGCAAAAGTTTTAATTACATATGATATCAGTGTTTTAAATCATGAAGAAATAAAGGTTTTTAAAGTTTTAAATCAATATATTGGGGAAGGTGTTAACTCCCTTCTATTTGATAGTTTAAGAACTAAAAAAGGTCTAGTGTATGATGTGTTAACTAAAGTGAGTAATGAAAGTGGTATTGGATTATATAAAATTACTTTCAGTACTGGAGAAGAAAAAATACAAGAAGCTATAAATTCCATTGAGATTATTTTTGAAAATTTAGAAGAAACATTAGAAAATCTATCTAAGAAGGAAATTGATAGACTTGTAAAAAGCTTGAAATTAAAGAGGTTATTTAATGAAGAACAAAGCATAAGATTATCTAATGCAGTAGCAATGTATGATATTATGTTTGGTAATTATGAGTTATATTTTGATGAAATCAAGGGCTTAAAAAATATAAATAAAGAAGATTTGATAGCTGTAAGCAATAAAGTGTTTCATAATAAGTGTATAGAAATAATTACAAGGTAATAAGAAATATAGTAAGTTTTGTATGTCTAACAGTTTAGTTACTTACAATAATTATATGTATAATTAAAAATAATTAAATAATTTATTAAAGAATGTGAAGAAAAGCTACAATTTGTATTATAATATCATAGATAAAACATTGAATGGAGAACTTAGATGAGTAAAAAAACACCTCTTTTAGATGAAGTATTAAAATATAAAAAGGAAGAAAATTTAATTTTTTCAATGCCTGGCAATAAGTGTGGAAAGGGCTTTTTAAAAGACGATATAGGAAAAGAATTTGTAGATACCATGGGTTATCTTGATATAACAGAAGTGGAACCTTTAGATAACCTTCATGCACCAGAAGGCATAATATTAGAAGCACAGAAATTATTAGCTAAGACATATGGTGTGAAAAAGGCGTACTTTATGGTTAATGGAAGCACTGGAGGTAATCTTTGTTCAATTTTTGCAGCCTTTAATGAAGGTGATGAGGTATTAGTTGAAAGGAATTGCCATAAGTCTATTTATAATGGACTTATTTTAAGGAAACTAAAAGTTAAATATATTGAACCACTAATAGATGAAAAGTTAGGAATATTTCTACCACCAGATAAGAAGAATATTTATGATGCCATAGAGCAATGTGAAAACTTAAAGGGAATTATTTTAACTTATCCAAGTTATTTTGGTATAACTTATGATATTGAAGAAGTGCTTAGAGATTTAAAGATAAGAGGATTAAAAATAGTAGTAGATAGTGCCCATGGTGCTCATTTTATTGCAAATGACAATCTACCTAAAGCTATTTATAGTATACCTGATTATGTGGTTTTAAGTGCTCATAAGACATTGCCAGCCTTAACCCAAGGATCTTATCTTTTATCTAATAGAGACGATAATGATATAGAATTTTATCTAAATACTTTTATGACTACTTCACCGTCATATCTTATTATGTCATCACTGGATTATGCAAGATTCTATTTAGATGAATATGGTAATGATGAATATGAAAAACTTATAAATAAGGCGGAGAAATATAAAAATATAATTAATTTGTTAAATAAAGTTCATATAATATCAAAAGAGGATTTATCAGAAAATTATGATATTGATAAATCTCGATATATTGTAACTTTATCAAAGGAATATAGTGGGCATAAGCTCTTAGAGTATTTAAGAACGCAAGGAATACAATGTGAAATGAGCTTTGCTTCAGGAGTGGTTTTATTATTATCTCCTATAAATGATGATAATGATTTTAATAAGCTCTTAAAATCATTTGAAAATTTACAGCTTAAGGATATAAGACAAGATAATTACTCTAAATATTATTCCTTTATTCCTGAAAAAGTATTGGAACCTTATGAGGTTTTTAAAAAAGAGTATAAATATGTAAAAATAAATGAAGCAGATAAAAATATTGCCAGTGAAGCTATAATACCATATCCACCTGGAATACCTTTGTTATGTCCTGGTGAAGTCATAACAAAAGAAGCAATAGCTATTATCAATGACTATCTTAGCAATAATCGTTCAGTAATTGGTATAAGAAATAAAGAATATATCAAAGTTATTAAAGAATAGTAGAAAGATATATTGATAAAATAAACCAGAATATTATTCCTTAACTTTTTATTCACAGAAGAAAAAGAACATAATTTTAAAAAAGTACTAGAATTTATATTCTTTATAGTATATAATGTAATACTCGCAGGAAAAGAAATAAGTAACTATAAAGATAAGGTATGAGGTAAAAGTTATGGAATTATTTGTTACAGATTTAGATGGAACTTTATTAAATAGTCATAAAGAGGTATCTATAAAATCAATTGAGATTTTAAATAAGCTTATAGATGATGGTGTTAACTTTACAGTTGCTACGGCAAGAACACCTGCAACAGTTGTGGATTTATTACAAGATGTAAATTTAAAACTTCCAGCAGTACTAATGAATGGTGTATTGCTTTACGATATTAAAGAAGAAAAATATATTAATATAAAAGAAATAGAAAAGAATACAGTAGATAAAGTTTTCGATATATTAAATAAATTTCATAAGAATGCCATGGTATATGGAGTAAGAAATGATCATTTATGGGTTTATCATAAAGAATTTGAATACTCTTGGGAATATAATTTCTACAAAGAAAGAGCTGATAGAAAGCAAAAAACTTTCTTAAAAGTAGAAGATTATAAGGAGTTTTTGAAGGAATCAAAAATAATTAATTTTATAGTTTTTGATAAATACGAAAAAATAAAAGGGATATATGAAGAACTTAAGAAGATAGATGAAATATTTGTTGAATATTATGAAGATATATATGAAAGTGGATGTTACTTCCTTGAAGCTTATAGTGCAGCAGCTTCTAAGGCAAATGGAATTAAGCTTTTAAGTGAATATATAGAGCATGATAAGCTTGTGTGTTTTGGAGATAATTTAAATGATATACCAATGTTTGAATTAGCTGATGAATGTTATGCTACATCAAATGCTGTGGAGAAGGTTAAGTGTATTTCTACAGATGTAATTGGAAGTTGTGATGAAGATGGTGTTGCACTATTTATAGAAAAAAGATTAAATGAATTAAAGATAAAAAGTTAATAATATAATTAAGAGATGGGGATGTCGCATTAAGAATAAATAATACAATATATTGTATATAAAATTTTTGATGAGACAGCCCCATTGTTTATTTAAAGGAATTAAGAGGTGATTTAAAAATCATTTTATTATAAAATGGTGCTTTAAATTTAAAAATAATTAAAATATAATCGTATACATTAATATTTTTATAAAAATATTAATGTATATATGATAAAAGTATAATTTTATCTTGCACAAATATACTAAATGATATATTATATAGAAAAGAACGATAAAACATAACGAATTATCAATAAAAAAGCTTATTAGATGATAAATTAATAAAACGGAGGGATAAAAATGCAAGAAAATAGAGAACAGTGGGGGAGTAAGTTAGGATTTATTCTTGCAGCTGTAGGATCAGCTGTAGGTTTAGGAAATATATGGAGATTTCCTTATTTAGTATATACAAATGGTGGAGGAGCATTCTTAGTTCCATATTTTGTAGCTATATTTACAGCAGCTATTCCAATACTTATATTAGAGTATGGAATGGGACATAAATATAAAGGTTCAACACCTTTAGCAATTGCTAGAGCAAATAAAAAATGGGAATGGCTTGGTTGGTGGCCAACTATTAATGCATTTATTATATTAGCTTATTATTCAATGATATTAAGTTGGGCATTAAGATATTTAACATTAAGTTTTACAAAAGGATGGGGAAATGATACAAATTCATATTTTTATAATGATTTCCTTCAATCTTCAAATTCTGCATTTGAGTTCGGTTACATAATATGGCCAATACTTATAGGAATTGCAATTTTATGGGCAGTTAACTGGTTTATTTGTTATAAGGGTGTAAAAGGTGGTATAGAGAAACTTAATAAAATATTATTACCACTATTAATAATTATAATGATTATAATTGTTATAAGAGGAGTTACATTAGAAGGTGCAACTATTGGTTTAAATAAATTATTTACACCAGATTGGACTAAAATGTTAGAACCGCAAGTTTGGATTGCAGCTTATGGACAAGTGTTCTTTTCATTAAGTGTTGGAATGGGAATTATGATGACTTTTTCAAGTTATCTTCCAAAGAAAAGTGATATAAATAATAGTGCATTTATGACAGCATTTGCAAACTGTGGATTTGAGTTTTTATGTGCTATAGGCGTATTTGGAATATTAGGATTTATGGCATCAAGCCAAGGATTACCATTTGAAGAAGTTGTTTCAGGTGGAATAGGATTAGCGTTTATAGTTTTCCCTAAGGTATTTGGATTAATGGGAGTATGGGGAACAATACTTGGAGTATTATTCTTTACATGTTTAGTATTTGCAGGTTTAACTTCATCGGTATCTTTAGTAGAAGCTGTAAGTTCAGCAGTTATTGATAAAACAGGATGGGAAAGAAAAAAAGTAGTAAGTCTAATATGCGGAGTAGGTTTTATCGTTAGTATAGCATTTGCTACAAGAGCAGGACTTTATTTATTAGATATTATAGATAACTTTGTTAATAATTATGGAATAGTGGTTATTGGATTATTAGAAGCCTTTGTAATAGGATGGATAATTAAACCAGAAACTATTAGAAATCATACAAATTCAGTTTCTTATTATAGAATAGGAAAATGGTGGGATATTATTATTAAATATGTAACACCAGCAATACTTGCAATTATGTTAATAAGCAGTATAATTACTGAAATTAAAACGCCATATGGAGGCTATTCAATAGCTGAGCTTATAACATATGGTTGGGCTATTGTAGGAATTGGAATAATAGGTGCACTTTTATTTAGTAAAATGCCGTGGAAAAATAAAAATTCATTAGATTTTGATAATGAAAGTGAGGTTGCGTAATTATGACACCGATAGCAATGACATTCTTCTTTATAGGAGCAATAGTTCTGTATGGAGGATTAATAACAACATTAACAATAACAATAAGAAATGAAAGCAAATAATAAAGGAATAGCCGTTTGGCTATTCCTTTATTATTTAGTTAAACAGTTCATGTTACTTTGCTTATGAACTTAATTAACGAAGTGTTAATTCTTAACTGGTGTAGCATTTCACCTTGTAACTTATGAAATCTTAACTAGCTTTAATGTGATTCAACTAATTATTATACTATTAATTAAAAATAATCACCTAGATTATTTTTATTACATAAATTGTGTATTATATTAAAATAATGAGAAGGTGAAATTATGTGTGGTATAGCTGGATGGGTAAATTTTAGTGAAAGTTTAAAATCAAACAGCAAAATTATAAAAAAAATGACTGATATATTAGAGAGGCGAGGACCAGATAGTGAAGGAATATATGAAAGTGAAAATGTACTTTTAGGACATAGAAGATTGATAGTGGTTGACCCTGAAGGTGGAGAACAACCTATGATAAAAATAATCAATGGTAATAAGTATGTGTTAGTATATAATGGTGAATTATATAATACTGAAGAGTTAAGAAAAAGTCTTTTAGAAGAAGGTTATTTTTTTGATTCTTACAGTGATACAGAAGTGCTATTAATGTCTTATATAGCATGGGGTGTTAATTGTATAAAAAAATTTAATGGAATATTTGCTTTTGCTATTTATGATGAAGAAAAAGAGCAAGTATTTTTGGCACGAGATCAAATGGGGGTAAAACCTTTATTTTATTCTATAAATAATAAAAATATAATTTTTGCTTCTGAAATAAAAGCAATACTAGCAAATCCTATGGTAAAGGCTCAAATTGATAGAGAAGGAATAACTGAACTATTTGCTTTAGGTCCAGCGGTAGTTCCAGGAAAAGCTATTTATAAAAATATTTTGGAAATTGCACCAGCTAATTGTTTGCTTATAAGTAAGGAAAATATAAAAGTTTGGGAGTATTGGAAGGTTACTTTAGAGGAAAATAAAGAAACAGTGGAAGAAGCGGCAGAACATGTAAGGCTATTACTCTTTGATGCAATAAAGCGTCAATTGGTGGGAGATGTACCAATATGTACTTTTTTATCAGGTGGATTGGATTCATCAGCCATATCAGCAATAGCAGCAGAAGAGTTTAGAAATAGGGGCAAGATACTAAATACTTATTCTATTGATTATAAAGATAATGAAAAGTATTTTAAATCTTCTTTATTTCAGCCTACTTCAGATAAGTACTGGGCTTTTAGGGTGGCAGAGTTTATTAAAAGTAACCACAAAAATGTCGTATTAAATCATAAAGATTTGGTATTGGCATTGAAAGAGTCAACTTTGGCAAGAGATCTTCCAGGGATGGCAGATGTAGATTCGTCTTTATTGCTATTTTGTAAAGAAATTAGAAAGAATTTTGTAGTAAGTTTATCAGGTGAATGTGCAGATGAAATTTTTGGTGGATATCCATGGTATACTAATGAAGAAATGTTAAATGCAAAAACTTTTCCTTGGTCTAGAGCTGTAGGAATGAGAAAAAGTATTTTAAATGAAAAAATTAAAAAGTTTAATATAGAAGAATGTGCTGAATATGAATATTTAAAAACTTTAAAGGAAGTACCACATTTTGAAAATGAAGATAAGAAAAATTATAGAATGAAAGAAATGTTCTATTTGAATTTAAAATGGTTTATGGTAAATCTATTAAATAGAAAAGATAGATGTAGTATGTATAATAGTTTAGAAGTTAGAGTTCCATTTGCAGATATTAGGATAGTGGAATATGCTTTTAATCTTCCAGCAGAGATAAAGCTTCTTCATGGACGAGAAAAGGGGATTTTAAGAAAAGCTTTAGAAGGAGTACTGCCAGAAGATGTGGTTTATAGAAAAAAAAGCCCGTATCCTAAAACCCATAATCCTATATATACAGAAATGGTATGTAAAGAAATGAATAAAATTTTAAGTGATAATAATTCTCCTATTTTAGAAATAATTGATAACAAAGTTGTTAAAGAAATAGTTGATACAGAAGGAAAATCATATACTACTCCTTGGTTTGGGCAATTGATGACAGGGCCACAACTTATAGCATATTTAATTCAACTTAATATATGGATGAAAGAATATAATGTAAATATATTGATTTAACCAAGGAACTTGGGAAGGGATACAACTAGCAGCTAAAATGTATTATAGTTGAGTTACAGCCATATTCTAATCAGCGGCGATAACTGGAAATGGTGCAATAACAGAAGCAAAGCAAATTTTGTATAAGTTTATAAAAAATGAAAAAAATATGTTGATATTACGAATGTTTTGAATTATAATGAAAATATAGTTTGTTATAAGAAATATAGTTTGTTATAAGAGGGCTATGATTATTCATATAAATCCCTAATATGGTGGGATGTTTCTACTGGAAACCTAAAATTTCTAAGCTATGGGTAAATTTAATTGTATATGACTTAATGCATAATAAGGTATAAAATGCTAATTGATATATTTAATTTAAATGTAACTAAGCTATACATGTTAATTTAGTCAGATAATTTACATGGGTTTTCATATAGAAGTATTTAGGAAATATAACTTATTGAAAAAAGTTTAGGAGGAAAATTTATGAAAAAGAAATCAATAGCATTAGTTCTTTCAGCTTTAATGGTAACAGGGTTAGTAGGATGTGGAAATAATGAAGTCAAAAGTAGTGAAGAGGCAACTTTAAAAGTTGGTATGGTAACAGATTCAGGAACAATAGATGATAAATCATTTAACCAAGGAAGCTGGGAAGGAATTGGATTAGCTGAAGAGAAATTAGGAATTGAAAGAAATTATATGAAACCAGATGGAGAAACAGAAGTTGATTACTTAACTCAAATTCAAAATCTTTACGATGCAGATTATAAATTTATAATATGTCCAGGATTTAAGTTTGAAAGAGCTATATATTCAGCTCAAGAAAAATATAACGATGCAAAGTTTGTAATCATTGATGGTGAGCCAAATGATGGAAATGGAAATGCTTTAGTAGCAGATAATACAGCTGCGCTATTTTTTGCTGAGCAAGAATCAGGATTTGTAGCAGGTGTTGCAGCAGCCTTAGAATTAAAAAGTGGTGATTTGGGATTCATTGGTGGTATGGAAATACCTTCAGTACAAAGATTTGATGCTGGATTTAAGCAAGGTGTAGCTTATGCTAATGAAAATCTTGGTACAGGAGTAACTTTAAAAGATGAGAACGTAGTATACTCAGGATCATTTACTGATACAGTATTAGGGCAGCAATTAGCAGCAACTATGTATGATAATGGTGTAAAAGCTATCTTTGCTTGCGCAGGTGGAACAGGAAATGGTGTTATTACTGAAGCTAAGAATAGAGAAGGGGTATGGGTAATTGGTGTTGACTCTGACCAATACAATGATGGTTTAAAATCGGATGGAACATCTGTAATATTAACTTCAGCTATTAAGAAGATAGATGAAGCAGCTTACCAAATGATAGAAGCAGAATTAAAAGGTACTTTCCCGGGTGGACAAACTATAACATTTGATGCTAAAAATGATGGCATTGGTATACCATCAGAAAATCCAAACTTAAGTAATTCAACAGTTGAAAAAGTTAAGGAAGTTTTAGAAGCTATAAAGAATGGTGAAATAGTAGTTAATTCAGAAGTATAATATATTATATATATATGCATCCGGTTGTAAAACTGGATGCATTTTTATTTGTCGTTATAAATTAAATAAAGTTTCGTGTATGAAAATGTAATTGTAAAAGTAGCTGAATAGAATAGTAAATATTTTTAGTTTAAGGAGGATATCAATGGAATATGTAGTAGAGATGCTTAATATCCGTAAAGAGTTTCCAGGAATAGTGGCGAATGATAATATAAAACTTCAACTTAAAAAGGGAGAAGTACATGCTCTTTTAGGAGAAAATGGAGCTGGAAAATCAACTCTTATGGGAATGTTATTCGGTATGTATAAACCAGATAGAGGATGTATAAAGGTAAGAGGTAAAGAAGTGAAAATTTCTAATCCTAATGTAGCAAATGATTTAGGAATTGGGATGGTTCACCAACACTTTAAGCTTGTGGAGAACTTTACAGTTACTGAAAATATAACTCTAGGATGTGAGCCTAAAAAGGGTTTAGTAGTAGATATTAAAACAGCTGCCAAGAGAATTGAAGAATTATCTAAACAGTATGGATTAAATGTAGATCCATACGCAAAGATTGAAGATATTTCAGTTGGGATGCAACAAAGAGTAGAAATACTTAAGATGTTATATAGAAATGCAAATGTATTAATATTTGATGAACCTACAGCTGTATTAACACCTAGTGAAATTGATGAATTGATTTCAATTATAAGGGAAATGACAAAAGAAGGGAAATCTGTAATCATCATAACACATAAATTAAAGGAAATTAAAGCTGTAGCTGATAAGTGTACAGTTATTAGAAGAGGTAAATACATAGGAACAGTTGATGTAAAAGATACTACTGAATCAGAAATGGCTAAAATGATGGTTGGTAGAGAGGTATCATTTAAAGTAGAAAAATCAGAAGCTAAACCCAAAGAAACTGTTGTAAGTATAAAGAATATTTCAGTTAAAAATAATAAGAAAGTTTTAGGTCTAAAGAATTTTTCATTAGATATTAAAGCTGGAGAAATAGTAGGTATAGCTGGTGTTGAAGGTAATGGACAAACTGAATTGGTTGAAGCATTAACTGGTATGAGACAAGTTGAATCAGGAATAATAGAATTTAAGAATAAAGATATAACAAAAGAATCTATCCGTCAAAGAATTGATGATGGCATTGCACATATTCCAGAAGATAGACATAAGAGAGGATTGATTCTTGATTATACAATGGAAGATAATATGGTGTTAAAGGCATATAAAAAAGCTCCATTTTCTAAATTTGGCTTAATTAATAGAGCAAAGATAAGAGAATATGCAAATAAAATAATAGAAACTTTCGATGTTAGAAGTGGTGAAGGTGGACAATCTATAGCAAGATCTTTATCAGGTGGTAATCAACAAAAAGGAGTAATAGGACGTGAAATAGAATCGAATCCGGATTTATTAATAGCTGTTCAGCCTACAAGAGGGCTAGATGTTGGTTCTATAGAATATATACACAAGAGATTAGTAGAACAAAGAGATTTAGGAAAGGCTGTCCTTTTAGTATCACTTGAACTTGATGAAGTGTTAAATGTATCAGATAGGATTGCTGTAGTAAATAATGGTGAATTAATAGGGATAGTCAATGCTAATGAAACAAATGAAAATGAAGTTGGTTTAATGATGGCCGGCGTAAAGAAGGAGGAAGCTTAGTGCATAAGAATCAATTGTTAAAATCTCTTATGGCAATAGTTTTAGGATTATTTGCAGGATTTTTATTAATGTTATCTATGGGGTATAACCCAATAGATGGATATACTTACCTTTTTAAAGGTGGATTAATGAATACTCAGAGAATTGGTAATTCAATTGCGACGGCTACACCTTTAATCTTAACAGGGTTGTCGGTTGCCTTTGCAAATAGGACTGGGTTATTTAATATAGGTACTCCTGGACAAATGTTAGCAGGTGGATTTACAGTAACAGCAATAGGTATTTTAGTAGATTTACCATCACCAGTATTAATACCTTTAATGGTTATATGTGGTATAATGGCTGGAGCTTTATGGGCAGCTATACCAGGAGTTTTAAAAGCGTTATTTAAGGTTAATGAAGTTGTTTCATCAATCATGATGAACTGGACTGCTTACTGGATAGTATATTATATGGTTCCACAATATTTAAAAGGAACTACAGAAACAGAATCAGCAAAGCTTGCTCAAGGAGCTACACTAAAGTCTGAGTGGCTTTCAAAAATGTTTGGAGGTTCATACATAAACCTTGGTATATTATTAGCAATAATATCTGTTGTAATTATTTGGCTTATACTTAATAAGACAGTTTTAGGATATGAATTAAAGGCCGTTGGATATAATAAATTTGGTGCAGAATATGCAGGTATGCCAGTAAATAGAAATATTGTTGTATCAATGATGATTGCAGGGGCGCTAGCTGGTCTTGCAGGAGTTGTTCAATATATGGGTAACTCACAAGTTATGCAAATAGGGGTTATGCCTTCACAAGGATTTGATGGTATAGCAGTATCTTTATTAGGTAATAACTCACCATTGGGAGTATTATTATCAGCATTATTCTTTGGCGTTCTTTATGTTGGTAAAGGATTTATGAATGCTAATGTTAAAGTACCACCAGAACTTGCAGATACAATTATAGCAACAATTATTTACTTTGCAGCTACAAGTATGATTATGGATAAGGTAATAAATAAGTTTAAGAAAATAAAAGAAGAAAAGAAAAAAGTGATAGCAGGTAAAACTACTGAAAGGGCGGTGGAGAAATAATGTGGGATATATTAGTTAAGATTTTTCCTTATGCAATAGCTTATACAATACCAATGCTAATTACAGCTTTAGGTGCATTATATTGTGAAAGAAGTGGTATAATTAACATAGGATTAGATGGATTTATGATTGTTGGGTCTTTTGCAGGAGCTTTAACTATATCTAAGCTTCAAGCAGCAGGTGTTGAAAGTGCTTTATGGATTGGCTTATTAGTAGCAGCTTTAGTTGGGGCGTTATTTTCAATATTACATGCTTTTGCTAGTATAAATTTAAATGCAGACCAAGTAATAAGTGGTACAGCTATAAATATGGTGGCGGGAGCTTTAACAGTATTTTTAGCAAGAAATATCACTGGTAGTGGTAATATAAGAATAACTATGGGGTTTGTACCACAAAGTATAAGTATATTAAAAGATATACCGGTATTAGGACCGCTATTCTTTACAAGAACTTATGCAACAACATGGTTAGTACTTGTTATATTAGCTGTAAGTACATTTGTATTATATAAAACAGCTTTTGGTATGAGATTAAGAGCATGTGGTGAAAATCCACAAGCTGCACAAGCAGTAGGGATTAACGTTACAAAGATGAGATACTTTGGGGTTATAATTTCAGGAGCTTTATCAGCTTTAGGTGGATGTATAATATTAGTTACTTATTCAGGAGAGTTTAATGGAAGTGTGGCAGGGTTAGGTTTCTTAGCTTTAGCAGCATTAATTTTCGGACAGTGGAAACCACTTGGAATTTTAGGAGCAACAGTATTCTTTGGATTTGCGTCTACACTTGCCAATGTTTCACAAGTAATTCCACAATTACAACAGATACCACTAGTACTATTAAAGGTGTTCCCTTATGTAATAACATTAATAGCACTTATTATATTCTCTAAATCTACACAAGCTCCGAAAGCAGCTGGAGAGCCATTTGATGCAGGAAAGAGATAGGTAATAAAGATATATAATTTGTTTTGTTGGATATTCAATTTTAACATAAAATTAGGAGGTCGTTGTTTTTTATGCAATAAAACTTTACACTAACCTAAAAACAAAGGGGGATATTTATGAAAAAAGTAAAAATTGCACTTTTAGGATTAGGTAATGTAGGAAAAGGTGTATTATCAATAATAAGAGAGAATAAAGAACAAATAGTTAAGCGCTCAGGATATGAAGTAGAAATAGCTAAGATACTGGTAAGAGATGTAAAGAAAGATAGAGGTGTAGAAGTACCAACAGAAATACTTACAACAAGTTATGAAGAGATATTAAATGACAATGAAATAAAAATAGTTGTTGAAGTTATGGGTGGTATAGAGCCAGCAAAAGAATACATTATCAAGGCTATGGAAGCTAAAAAACAAATAGTTACAGCTAATAAGATGCTTTTAGCTACTTGTGGTGATGAAGTATTTGAAAAAGCTGATGAAATGGGAGTAAGTTTCCAATATGAAGCAAGTGTAGCAGGTGGTATTCCTATTATTAATGGAATAAGTCAAAGCTTAACAGCTAATAAAATTAATACTTTATATGGTATTATTAATGGTACTACCAATTATATTTTAAGTAAGATGGAACTTGAGAATTTGAACTTTGAGGATGTGTTAAAAGAGGCTCAGGATAAGGGATATGCTGAAGCTGACCCCACATCTGATATAGAAGGATATGATGCACAATACAAGCTTGTAATATTGTCTTCTTTAGCATTTGGTACCAAAATAAAACCTGAACATGTATATAGAGAAGGTATAACAAAGATAAATTCTATAGATATGGAATATGCTAGTAGCTTTGGTATGGTAATAAAACTTCTAGCTATTGCTAAAGAAGAGAATGGAGAACTTGAATTAAGAGTACATCCAACCATGATTCCAGAAACTCATCCTTTAGCTAATGTTTATGATTCATTTAATGCAGTATTCATTAATGGTAATGCTGTAGGGGATATGATGTTTTATGGTAGAGGGGCAGGAAGTCTTCCAACAGGAAGTGCAGTAGTTAGTGATATTATATGGATATTAAGAAATAATGTAGAAGTTGAAAATATGCAGCCAGTAGTTAAGAACAACCTTTGGGAAATGAATATTAAAGATTTAAATGATATTGAAAGCAGATATTATTTAAGAATTACAGTAAGTGATAAACCAGGTGTATTAGGTCAGATAACAACAATATTTGGTGCCAATAAAGTCAGTTTAAAATCAGTAATTCAAAAGGGTGTAAAGCAGGAAGAAAATATTGACGTCACATTGGTATTGATAACTCATAGTACCACAGAAGGATTAATTATGGATTCAATAGAGAGGCTTTATGATTTGAAAACTGTTAAAAGTATTGATAATATAATAAGAATAGAAGATTTTAGATAAATTAAAGATATGAGGTTAATATAAAAAACAGCGGGAATGTGTTTATTACATCCGCTGTTTTATATTTAAATTACGCTGGTTAACGTTTCACTTGCAAAACTTAGTTTATTAATATATCCTTCGTAAATTAATGTTTTATTTTCAACTGCCAATAAGTCTAAAGGTAAGATTTCCTCAGGTTTTTTATGGGTATTAAAGATACCGCTATTTATTAATACTTCAGAGACAAATTCAGAGCAGAAATAATAATTTTCTCTTTTTTTTGGTTTATTAAAGTATACAAGGCTTGTCCCTAAAATATTGTATTTTAAATTATCTTTGTTATTTTCGAAAATACGTATTTCTTTGACAAGTTTATGATACTGGTGTTCAGTAACACTAACTTTATAAATTAGGCATTTGCTTTCAGGAAACATAGCAAATACTCCGTCATATATATTTTCATATACAAATCCAGCAGGAAGCACTTTAGCTGGATTAATACGGCCAAAAGAATACATTTTTGTGAAGGTGTTGTCTAAAGAAAGTGAAACATGAGCATATTCTTCGTGAGTACATAAAGAAATTAAGTGTGAAAACATTGTACCAGTTTTTGAAAATACTAAATAAATATTTTTTGAGCTCATAACTATCCCTCCATTATATAAAGTATATTGTACACTAAAATTCCATCAATGTTAATAAAAAGTGAAATACATTAATAATTATTTAAGAAAATGTCAATAGGTACAATATATTGTTTATTTATAAGATATCTTATGATAGAATTAGTTAATAAAAAAGAAAGGAAAAAAATAGATGGAATACAGATTTACTTTCGAAGGAAGAGAATATAAACTAAATAAAGAAAACTTAGATTATTTTATTAATGATGAGGAAAATCCTATAAAAAATATTGATTTAGATAAAGTATTAGAAATAATGACAAATAGTAATGAAGTGGATTTTTCAAAAGAGTACTTTGATATGCCATGTGGAGAATGTAAAGATGGTCTTAGGGAAAAGAAAAAATTCTTTGCTTTTCTAGGATATAATTTTTACATATATACTAAGAATGGAGAATTTGTTATAAGTTCAATTGATAAAGAATACGAAGGACTTTCATTTAACAGGCTGCAAAAGGCAGGGAAAGTGGATAATAGCTATATAGTATTAGTCAATGTATGTAAGCATTGCGGAAGCTATTCAGTGGAAATAGAGGAATTTGAAATATAGATATAAGTATATGAATGGAGAGGATTTAGAATAAATATAGCTATTTATGAAGGAATACTATTAAGTAAATAGTGTTCCTCTTTATATGGAAAAAATGATATAATAAGTGCTATAGTAAAAAATTAGTAAATTGAGGTAGAAATATGAAGATTGTTAAAAAAATTATTTTAGCTGCAACGGTTTGTACAGCAATAATTGCAGCAATTGGATGTACTAAGAATGAAAGTAGTACAGAAGTAAAAGAAAGTAAGGATGATGTTAGTGTTGAAAATGGTGATTTACCAATTGCTACAATAGTGGTAAAGGGCTATGGAACTATAAAAGCAGAGTTATATCCAAGTAAAGCATCAAATACAGTGAATAACTTTATTTCCCTAGCAAACTCTGGCTTTTATAATGGATTAACATTCCATAGAATTATAGATGGATTTATGATACAAGGTGGAGATCCAGAAGGAAACGGAACTGGTGGTCCAGGATATTCTATAGCAGGAGAATTTTCTAGTAATGGTTATGAAGCAAATGATTTAAAGCATATTGATGGTGTATTATCAATGGCAAGAGCAAGAAGTAATGATTCAGCAGGAAGCCAATTCTTTATTATGGTAGGTGAGTTCAATAATTTAGATGGTCAATATGCTGCTTTTGGGAAAGTAATAAGTGGACTAGATATAGTAAAGAACATTAGCAAAGTAGCAACAGATAACAACGATAAGCCAAAGGAAGCTGTGGTTATAGAATCTATTACAGTAGATACAAAGGGAGTTAATTATCCAGAAGTGGAAAAGATTAATTAATAAAGATGGTTGTTCCTTCAGGGATGTTATCATAAATCCATTTGGCATTTTCAGTGGAAAGGCGAATACAACCATCGGTGAGTTGCATGCCAAGTCTATCATCCTTTATGGTACCATCTAGATAATAGACTATAGAGTGAAAGAGATAGTTTCCTTTAATTTGGGTGTAGTAGAGGCATCTAAAGCCACGATTTTCACCAAAGGAATAACCTTTTACGCCAACGAAAAAGGTTCCCTTAATGGTTGGTTCCCATGGTTTACCTATGGTACATAAAAAGCTTTTATATAGAGTCCAGGAATTTTTAGATTTTTTAAAGATATTAGTTTTGAAATGGTCAGTATCAACCCAGATTAGATAAATGCTTGAGCTATTAATATTTTTTGAATTTATAAAAGATTCGGCATTTGATAAGTAGTCTTTTGCATAACGTTTTGATGAAAATGGATGAAGGTTTTTTAAATTAAGTTTCGTATGAATTTTTTTTATAAATTTAGAAATCATAATTTAGAAATCCTCAAATCATTAATATACTATATATTATAAAAATAAATATAAAATGGTATGAAATTTATAACTTATATGCTATAGATTGATATTTATGATGATATCATCTATGAGAATTGATAATATTTTAATAATAAAATAGTTGAAATTTATGATAAAAAAATAAAATCACCATATAGAAAGAGTATTTTTTAGGGAACAAGACAAAATAATTCTTGAGGTGATATATGATGAAAGTTATTAAGAAAGATGGAAGACTTCAAGAACTTGATCTTGAAAAAATAAAAATCAGTATTTTAAGTGCTACTAATGATAGTAAAGAGTTACTAAATGAATCAGATGTAAAGATATTAGTGGAAGACATCAATTCTAAAATGAAAGAAGTAAGGGAAAATGGCGAAGACACTTCAAGTTATGAAATATCTGGTATAGTAATTGCTATATTAAAAAGAGATGGATTTTCTGACATAATAGAGAAATACGTAGGTTATGAAAAACAATGATGTATATTTTTGCTATTGGATTTATAACTATGATATAATGATTAATAATTAAAGAAGTAAAAGTATAAGTAAGGATTGGTGAGTATTTTTGAATTATAAATTAATAGCATTAGATATGGATGGAACGTTACTAAGAAAGGATAAAACAGTATCTGAAAGAACTAAAAAAGCAATAGATGATGCTAGAGAAAAGGGAGTAACGGTAGTATTAGCTACAGGAAGACCTATAGATGGTGTAACTAGATATTTAGAAGAACTAGATATGTATGGTGAAAATGACTATGTACTTAGCTATAATGGTGGTTTAGTTTTAAAGACTAAGGATAGAGAGCCAATTTGTAAAATAGGTTTAACTGGTGAAGATTTACATTATTTATATGAAGTAAGTAAGGATTTAGGAGTAAATATTCATGCTTTCTCTGAAACAAAAGGATTAATTACACCTAAAAATAGTAAGTACACTGAAGTAGAAGCAAATATTAATAATATTAAGATAAACATTGAAGATTTTAATAAGTTAGAAAAAGATCATAGCATAATAAAGATAATGATGATTGATGAAGAAGAAGTATTACAGAAGGCTGTAGATAATCTTCCAAAGGAAGTATATGATAAGTATACAGTAGTTAGAAGTACGCCATATTTCCTTGAATTTTTAAATAAAGAAGTAAATAAAGGTGTAGGTGTTGAAATGCTAGCGAAGCATATGGGAATAACATTAGATCAAGTAATAACTATGGGAGATGCAGGAAATGATCTTCACATGATTGAATGTGCAGGTATGGGTGTTGCCATGGGAAATGCTTTTGAAGAAGTTAAGAAAGCTGCAAATTATATTACAGACACTAATGAAAATGATGGAGTTGCCAAAGCAATAGAGCATTTAGTTTTAAATAGTTAATAATATTTACGTATAAGGACTCTTTATAGAGTTCTTATATTTAGTTAGGAGAGAAATTTATGCATTATGGGAATTTACAAAAGATACGTGATGGGAAAAGAACTTTTGGAATAACACCAGATATTCCAAGTGGATTTATACAACCAGAAACGTTAGAAAAAATTGCTAAGGTGGCAAAAAAATATAAAGCTGTATTAAAGATAACATCAGGGCAAAGGATATTAATTACTAATTTAAAGGAAGAGGATTTACCAAAGGTGTGGGAAGAACTTGGAATGGAGCCAGCAGTTATAACAACTAATTCTGTAAAGAATGTAGAAAGCTGTCCAGCAGGATTTTGTAAAAGAAGTAAGTATAATACCATTGGTATAGGTGTTAAGCTTACTAAGAAATATGCTAAAAAAGAAATGCCTTGTAGAGCTAAGATAGGAGTAGCTGGATGCAGAAATGCCTGTGGAAGTGTTTATGCTAGAGATGTTGGTGTAATAGCTGATAAGTCAGGATTGATGGTGGTGGCAGGAGGCTCAGCAGGTTTTCATCCAAGAGTGGCAGATGTTATTGCCAAGGATCTTACAGAAGAAGAAGCTCTACAATTAGTAGATAATATCTTTGAATATTATAAAGATGAAGCAGAACTAGGAGAAAAACTTAGCTTAATGATAGAAAGAATTGGAGTTGAGAGCTTCATTGAAAGAGTAAAATTAAGATAATGATGAGTGATGAATTGAGGAATAACGTCCTTTGAATGGAATTTAAAAAAAATATGATTCTTGGTTTTAATTTTACGAATTATAAATAAGTAATTTAAAATAGATTTCGGGTTTATGTTTACAATAATGTCTTTCTATGTGATAATATTATATATTTTGTAAAAATGAAATATGAATATGTATGATAAAGATACAGGAAATTATGTATAATATAATTGTTTATGTATTACAAAAGAAATAAAAATAATATACTGGAGTTGAAAAAATGAAAATAGGATTTGATCATGAAAAATACTTAGAAGAGCAATCTAAATATATTTTAGAAAGAGTAAATAATTATGATAAGCTGTACTTAGAATTTGGTGGAAAGCTATTATTCGACCTTCATGCAAAGAGAGTGCTACCAGGTTTTGATGAAAATGCTAAAATTAAATTATTACATAAGTTAAGAGAAAATGTGGAAGTAGTTATTTGTGTATACGCTGGTGATATAGAGAGAAATAAAATAAGAGGTGACTTTGGAATAACATATGATATGGATGTTATGAGACTTATTGATGATTTAAGATCTTATGATTTAGAAGTTAATTCAGTAGTTATAACTAGATATAATGACCAGCCATCGGCAACAGTATTTATTAATAAACTCGAAAGAAGAGGAATAAAGGTTTATAAGCATAGAGCTACAAAAGGATATCCTACAGATGTGGATACAATTGTTAGTGATGAGGGATATGGTAAAAATCCATATATAGAAACTAGTAAACCAATAGTGGTAGTTACAGCACCAGGTCCTGGAAGTGGAAAGTTAGCAACTTGTTTAAGTCAGTTATATCATGAATACAAAAGAGGAAAGGCGGCAGGGTATTCCAAATTTGAAACTTTTCCAGTATGGAATGTACCATTAAAGCATCCTTTAAATATAGCTTATGAAGCAGCAACAGTAGATCTTAAGGATGTAAATATGATAGATTACTTCCATTTAGATGCATATGGAGAAACAGCAGTAAACTACAATAGAGATCTTGAAACATTTCCTGTATTAAAAAGAATAATAGAAAAGATTACTGGTAAGGAATCTGTATATAAATCGCCAACTGATATGGGAGTTAATAGAGTAGGGTTTGGAATAATAGATGATGATGTTGTTAAAGAAGCATCAAAACAAGAAATAATTAGAAGATACTTTAAAACAGGTTGTGAATATAAAAAAGGTTATGTAGATAAAGAAACTTTTGAAGCTGCAAAACTTATCATGGAACAGGTTAATTTAAAAGAAGAAGATAGAAATGTGGTTTTACCAGCTAGAAAACGTGCAGAAAATTTAAAAGAAACAGTAGATAAAAATGAGATAGTGCCAGTTATTGCATTAGAGTTAGAAGATGGAACAATAATCACAGGTAGAAATACTGAAACTTTAGATAGTTCTGCTTCAGTTTTAGTAAATGCAATTAAGTATTTAGCAAATATTTCAGATGACATTCATTTAATATCACCAGTAATATTAGAACCGATAATTAAATTAAAATCTGAAACTTTATCAAGTAAAAATGTTGCCTTAAATTGTGAAGAGGTTCTTATAGCATTAAGTATTTGTGCAGCAACAAATCCAATGGCTCAAGCAGCAATGGATAAATTACCACTACTTACAGGTGGGCAAGCACATTCAACAATAATAATTCCAACTAATGATGAACAAACTTTCAGAAAGCTTGGAATAGATATAACCTGTGATGCAGTATATCCATCAGAAAGCCTTTATTATTAATTATGTGCATAAGTGCAACGATATGTACTGTTTAATTAAAATAGGAAATAACCTAACGGCTATTTCCTGTTTTTTATTCAGCTATATTTATAAATTCAAAGGTTTTAACATTGAAAAGCCCTTTATCTGTAATTTTTATGTCAGGTATAACTGGCAGTGATAAAAATGATAAAGTTAAAAATGGATTAAAGTTTATTGATGGAGCAATTTTATCAATGGCAGCATGTAATTTTACTAAATCATTTATAACCTCATCAGCACTTCTATTAGTAATTAGACCAGCAATTTCTAAGCTTAAAGAAGCAAGAACTAAACCATTTTTCACCACAACTATTCCACCACCTAATCGCTTAATTTCATTACAAGCTAGAATCATATCAGTATCATTAGTACCACATACAATTAAATTATGAGAATCATGAGCTACAGTAGTTGCAATGGCACCAGATTTTAATTTTAATCCTTTAACTACTCCTAAACCTATATTACCTAAATTATGATGTCTTTCTATTACAGCTATCTTTAATAAATCTTCATCAATAGATGGGATGAAAGATTTATCTAAATTTAATGCTGAAATATTTATTTTAAGATGATTAGTTTCTAAGTTATTAGGTATGATTTCAATTACATTTAATTGTGTCTTATTTTCAAGAGATATATTAAAGCTTTCTTTTGTAAGCTTTGGAATATTAATAGTTGGCTCAATGTTAATTTCCGTTACATCAACAGAGCTATTAGTAATTAGTTTATTATCTTGTACTACAAGTTTACCATTTTTATAAACAGAAGAAATTTTAAAGGTAACTAAAGAATCAAGAATGATAAAGTCTGCAATATATCCAGGAGCAATGGCACCTTTTGTTTTTAAACCATAACATTCGGCGGTATTTAAAGTAGCCATTTGAATTGCTGTCTCTGGACGTAGTCCATCACGGATACACATTTTAATTGAATTATCAATGGAACCATTTTTTAATAAATCATCTATATGTTTATCATCTGTACAAAGACAAAGTCTTCTGCTATTATGTATTGAAGCACCTTTAACTAGTTCATTTAAATTTTTAGCTACAGTACCTTCTCGTATAAGTACGTACATTCCCCTACGAACTCTTTCAATAAGTTCCTCATAAGTGTGACATTCATGATCAGTTTTAATAGATGCAGCAGCATAGCTATTTATTTTATCAATATCAAAGCCAGCTCCATGACCATCTATAATGGAGTTGTTTTCAACTGCATCATAAAGTTTACATATCATATGTTCACTACAGTTAATAACTGATGGGCTATCCATAACTTCTGCAAGTCCTAAAACTCTTTTATTATCATATAATGGCTTTAGGTCTAAGTTATTTAATATAGCACCAGAATTTTCAAAAGGAGTTGATGGAACGCAAGAAGGAAGCATAAAGTAGAAATCTAACGGTAAGTTTTCACTTAAATCCATCATAAGGTTAATACCTTTTATACCTAATACATTTGCAATTTCATGGGGGTCAACAATCATAGAAGTTATTCCATGAAGTAATGCGGCTTTATAATATTCTTTAGGTGTTAATAGTGAACTTTCAATATGAGCATGTCCATCTATTAAACCAGGACAAATGTACTTTCCAGTACCATCAATTTCAGTTTTTCCTTTATATTCACCTATACCTACTATATATCCATTACAAATTGCAACATCAGAAATGAATGTAAAGTTTTGAAAAACATCTACAATGGTGATGTTTTTTATGACCAAGTCAGAAATTATTTGCTTAGATGCAGCTTGTATGTTTTTGATAAATACATCTTTTTTCATTAATAAATCCACCTCTTTATATGTACTTAACCTTCGTGGACTTTTCTTCATAGTAAATATCATTTACGGTGATATTGTAGAGACGCTTAAACCGTATTATTAAGCTTATACGAAAGTTATTGTTTATATTATAGTAATTTTACGTAACTATGTCAAAGAATAATTTATATAAGCACCAAGATAGTTATAAATTGAAAATAATAATAAATATGAAAAATAAAGTAAAAATGATTTAGTAGAGGAAAGGGAGGAGAAAAAATATAGATAAGTATTTCGAGAGATTTACCTAAATTTAAGGTGTTAAGTGACGAAAATATTTTTTAATGAATAATGAAAGAGATGTTTCACAGGATATAATAAAATTATGCTGAAAAGTTGTTAATGTATGAGGTAGTGTATATAATTATAAGTATGTTTTTAAATAAAAAGTAGGTGGTGAAGTATGTTAGGTCTAATAGGGATAAAAAAGGGTGTAGATGTAAGTATTAGAGAAAAATTAGTGATTTCACCAAGAACTAAAGATTTAATAAGTAACTCATTGAGAAATATTACTGATGAATTTGTAATATTAAGCACATGCAATAGGACAGAAATTTACTTTAAAGGTCAAGGCATAGATAAGGAATTGATATTTGAGGTTTTAAATTGGGATAAGAGTCTTTTAGAGTATGTATTTTACATAGATGATGAAAGTGCTGTAAAACATCTATTTGAGCTTGCTTGTGGTTTTCATTCCAGAATATTAGGTGAGGATCAAATCTTAGGTCAAATAAGGGATGCTTATTTAGAAGGAGTTGAAAAAGGATATATATTTTCAGAGCTTATGAGACTTTTTGAGGAAGCCATAAGCTGTGGTAAAAGATTTAGGAGTGATACTAAGCTTTATGAGATTCCAGTATCATCGTCTTCTATAGCTGTAAATAAAGTTATAGAAAGTAAAGCTGAAAAATTAATGGTTATGGGTTATGGAACTATAGGAAAGCTAGTGATTAAATATGCTTTAGGTACAGAGCTTAAAGAAATAAACATAGTAGTAAGAGATAAGAGTAAAGTAGAGAAAATTACTGACCAGAGGGTAAATATATTAACTTACAATGAGGCTAGAGAAAGATTAAATGAAATGGATGGCTTAATAAGCTGTACAGCAGCTAGCCATCTTGTAGTTGAAAAATATCATATAAATAAGGAAGGTAAGAATATATTATTGATAGATTTAGCCATGCCAAGAGATATTGATCCACAGCTTCAGAACTATGAAAGAGTACAACTTTTAGATATTGATAAGATAAGTAAGCTTGATGATGAAAATAAGCATTTAAGAGTGGAAAGAATGCAAAAAAATAAATATATTATTGATAAATACATAAAAGAATATATGAATTGGTTGAATTTAAGATGTGTTACCAACTATATTAAAGAATTTAAAGATTCAGGTGATTTTATCGTAAGCCATAGAGTTAAATCTTTTGAAAATAAATGCAAGAATAAAGAAGATGCTAAATTAGCAGAAATACTGATAAAAAGTACGGCAGATTATTATATAAATAGAGCCATAAAAGTGCTAAAGAATGAAAAGGCAAAGGGTAGGGAAGAACAGTGTCTAAGAATTTTAATGGAGATATTTACGAAAAAATAGAATATATGCCAATAACTTTCTTTGCTAATACTTTAAGAGTTGGTATTATTGGAGGGGGAAGAGGTTCATATATTAAAGCAAAGACTTTAAGTAGTAATGGAGTGGAAGTGGAAGTGCTATCAAGAGAATTTATTGATGATTTCCAAAATATTTCAGTTACATTAATAAAAAAAGAATATTATAAAAGATTTATTGAAGATAAACATATGGTCATAATAGCTATATCAGATGAAGAAATTATAGATAATATAATAAGAGATTGTAATTCTTTAGCTAAAATATATATTAATTCTGCAAATTTTAAAAAGGGTATGGGTGTTATTCCAGTGAAAAGGGAAAGCAGTAATATTTTAATGAGTATAAACACCAAGGTTGGTAATCCAAAAGGTGCAGTGATGCTGGCTGATAAACTTCAAAAAGAAATTGTAGGATATGATGATTTTATGGAGTTTACAGGAAATTTAAGAAATACTATTAATATGGAAAATGCAGAAAAGCTAAAGCTACTTTCCTTTGTTAATAGTGAAGATTTTAAATATATATTTGATAAAGGTAAGGGGAAAATAGTATTAGAGTTATTTTATAAGGAGAAAATAAATGAATTTGATTTTAGCAACAAGAAAAAGTAAGCTTGCACAGAAACAGACAGAAACTATTATTGCAATGCTTAAAGAAAAGCAAAAGATAGATGCAAAAAAATTATTAGTAGTTACTGAAGGAGATAAAAGACTAGATGTAACTTTAGATAAGATTGGTGGTAAAGGTCTTTTTGTTAAAGAAATAGAATTTGCTTTATTGGAAGGAAAAGCACAAGGGGCTGTTCATTCAATGAAGGATGTACCATATGAATTAGCAGAAGATTTTGAATTAGTAGCAATGCCAGAAAGAGAAGACGTAAGAGATGTTTTTGTATCAAGATATGGAATTTCCTTAAAGAATTTAAGAAAAGGAGCTATAATTGGAACAAGTAGTATTAGAAGAGCAGCACAATTAAGAAAGATAAGAAGTGATTTAAATATTGTACCTATAAGAGGGAATGTAGGCACTAGATTAGAAAAGATGAAAAATGAAGGTATGGATGGGATAATACTTGCAGCAGCAGGTCTTAAGAGACTTGGCATGGAAGATATAATAACAGAATATTTAGATCCAAAGGTATTTATACCGGCTGTCGGTCAAGGTGCATTAGGAATTGAATGTTTAAAAAATAGTGAAAGTAGAAAATATTTTAAGGCACTAGATGATAAAGATACAAGAATTGCTGTAGAGGCAGAAAGAAGTTTTATGAAAAGGCTTAATGGTGGATGCCATACATTAATAGGATGCTATGCTGAAATAAAAAAGGATAATCTTTATATCATAGGAACATTTGAAGTTAATGGCAAAATAGTTGTTAAAGATATAACTGGAAAAAAGGATGATAATATACAATTAGGTATTAAATTAGCAGAAAGCATATTAGAAGTATAGGAGGATTAAAAATGGGCAAAGCATATATAATTGGCACAGGGCCAGGAGATGAGGAGTTATTAACTGTAAAAGCAGTAAAGGTATTAGAAAAATGTACAGCAGTTCTTTATGATAGGCTTGTATCTAATAATATACTAAATTATTTAAAGGAAGATTGTGAAATATATTATTGTGGAAAAGAGCCAGGATGTCATTATAAGACTCAAGAAGAAATAAATGAGATGATTGTAAGTTTGGTAAAGGAAGGCCATGTAGTAGGTAGGATAAAAGGTGGAGATCCATATGTTTTTGGTAGAGGAGGCGAAGAAGTATTAGCTTTAAAGGAAGAAAACTTAGAGTTTGAAGTTATTCCTGGAGTTACTTCTCCTATAGCAGTACTTAATTATGCAGGTATTCCTATAACTCAAAGGGGAATGTCACAAGGATTCCATATAATAACTGGTATGACAGCAGCTGATGAAAAGATTAACTGGCAGGCATTAGCAAAGGAAATAGGTACTTTAGTATTTATGATGGGGCTTGAAAATATTGAAAGAATAATGAGTAATTTATTAGAAAATGGTAAAGATGGTAGTACACCAGCTGCTGTGGTTATGAGAGGTACATCGTCTAAGCAGAAAAAAGTCATTGGTACTGTTGATGACATATGTGTTAAGGTGAGAGAAGTAGGATTAAAGTCTCCATGTATCATAGTGGTTGGAGAAGTAGTATCATTAAATGAAAAATTATCATGGTATGAGAAAAAACCTTTATTTGGAGCAAATATTTGTATAACTAGATCAAGAGAGCAAGCTTCAAACTTAAAAAATAAGTTGCGAGATTTAGGTGCAGAAGTTACAGAAATTAATTCTATTAAGAGAAAGTCTACAATGGATAATCTAAATGAAGTAAAGAAAAAGATTGATAAATATGACCATATAATTTTAACCTCTGTAAATGGAGTAAATATGTTCTTTGATTATTTAATTAAAGAGAAAATAGATATTAGAACTATTAAGGCTAATTTCTCAGTTATAGGAAAAGCAACAAGAAAGGCTTTAGAGGCTCGTGGAGTAATGCCATTTATCATGGCTAGGGAGTTTGTAGGTGAAGGATTATTTAAAGTACTTAATCCATATCTTAAAAAAGGAGAAAATGTACTTATTCCGTGTTCTTCAAGTAGTAGAGAGTATTTAAAGGAAGAAATAGAAGCCTTAGGATTAAATGTTGATAGAGTTCATACTTATGATACAGTATGCGGAGATATGAAAAACAAAAAGGCTCTTGAAGAAGTAGATTATGTATTATTCACAAGTCCAAGCACTGTATATAATATGATTAATGTATTTGGTAAAGAAGAAATAAGCAAGAAGATATCAATAGCCATTGGTAGACAGACTGCTAAGGCATTAAAGTCTAATGATATTCATTGTTATACTTGTAAAAAGCATTCAGAAGAAGGATTTTTGGAAGAAATAATAGGTATAAAGGAGGAATATGATGTTTAGAAGAGGAAGAAGATTAAGAGATACAGTAATTATAAGAGATCTTGTAAGAGAAAATGAGCTTAGTGTGAAAGATTTTATCCTTCCTATTTTTGTGGTGGAAGGTGAAAATATAAAAAGAGAGATAAGCTCTCTTAAAGGAAATTATCATTGGTCAGTAGATAGACTAGGTGAACTTGTAAAGGAATTAAAGGAAACAGCAGTAAGATCAGTAATAATTTTTGGTGTGCCAGAACATAAGGATTGTAAAGGAACAGAAGCTTATAATGAAGATGGAATAGTTCAAAAAGCCATAAGAAAGCTTAGAGAATTAGATGATGAACTGTATATAATAACAGATGTATGTATGTGTGAGTATACAGATCATGGACATTGTGGAATCCTTCATGGAAAGAGCATAGATAATGATGAAACTTTAGAGTATTTAGGAAAGATAGCTTTATCACATGCAAAGGCAGGTGCACATATGATTGCACCATCAGATATGATGGATGGAAGAATTGGTCATATTAGAAAGGTTTTAGATGATAATGGCTTTAAAATGACACCTATAATGAGTTATGCAGCAAAATATGCATCAGGATTTTATGGTCCATTTAGAGAAGCAGCTGGTTCAGCTCCACAATTTGGCGATAGAAAGGGATATCAAATGGATCCTGCTAACTCAAGAGAAGCAATGCTAGAAATTGAAGCAGATATAAATGAAGGGGCAGATATTATAATGGTTAAACCAGCTATGTCATATCTTGATATAGTAAGAGAAGCAAGAAATAGATATGATGTACCATTATGCGTATATAATGTCAGTGGAGAATATGCAATGGTTAAGAGTGCAGGAGAAGCAGGACTAATTGATGAAAAAAGAGTTGCTTTAGAAATGCTTATGTCTATGAAAAGAGCTGGTGCAAAAATGATAATGACTTATTATGCAATAGAAGCAGCAAGATGGTTAAAGGAGGATAGTAATTAATGAGAAATGAAGAAATATTTATTAAATCAAACGAATATATGCCAGGTGGAGTTAATTCACCAGTAAGGGCATATAGGGATATGGGAATAAATCCTCCTGTGATGAAGAGTGGAAAAGGTGTAATAATCAAAGATGAAGATGGTAAGGAATATATTGATTTTGTATTAGCATGGGGACCTATGATATTAGGCCATTGTAATGATGAGGTAGTGACTGCCATAAAGGAAATAAGTGAAAGTGCAATAGCCTTTGGAGCACCAACAGAATTAGAACTTCAAATGGCAAAATTTCTATGTGAGGAAATGGATAATGTTGAAATGGTGAGAATGGTTAATTCAGGAACAGAAGCAACTATGAGTGCCATAAAACTAGCTAGAGGATATACCAAGAAAAATAAAATAATCAAATTTGCTGGATGCTATCATGGGCATTTTGATGGATTCTTAGTACAAGCAGGATCAGGTGTGCTTACAGAAGGCATTGCCGGTTCTCTTGGTATACCACAAGATAGTATAAAAAATACATTAATTGGTGTTTATAATGATGCAGAACAAGTAAGAGGATTATTTGAAGCTTATGGTGATGATATTGCAGCTGTTATTATTGAACCAGTAGCAGGTAATATGGGTGTTATTAAAGCAGATAATGAATTTATGGAAACTCTTAGAGTGCTGTGTGATGAGTATGGCGCATTACTTGTTTTTGATGAGGTAATGAGTGGTTTTAGAGTTGCTTTTAAAGGAGCACAAGAATTATTTAATGTAAGCCCTGATCTTATAACTTATGCTAAGATAATGGGAGGTGGACTTCCAGCAGGTGTTTATGGAGGAAGAAAAGAAATAATGGAAAATCTTTCACCTCTAGGGGGAGTATATCAAGCTGGTACTATGTCTGGAAATCCAATAGTTATGTCAGCAGGACTTGCTACGCTTAATATATTAAAATCTAAGCCAGAAATATATGATAAAATAAATTATTTAGGACAAATGTTACAAAAAGGTGTAGAAAGTATTGCTTCTGAAAATAATATAAATGTAGTGGTAAATAGATTTGGTGGAATGATGACCATATTCTTTACTGATAAAGATACTGTAAGAACATATGAAGATGCTAAAAGTTGTAACTTGGAAATGTTCAAAAAGTATTTCTTATGTATGAATAAGAATGGAATAAATATTCCTCAATCGCAGTTTGAAGCATTATTTTTAAGTAGTGAGCATAATGAAGATCATGTTAAAAAATTCTTATCAGCTTTTAAGGAGTTTGCGGAAAATGAATTCATTGTTTCCATATAGTGAAATACACAATTTATATATTGAAATGATTGACTTTTCTGACAATTTACAAAAAGGGGAAAAAGTTGTATTATTATTAAGGTCATATAGGTGTGATAAAGAAAAAATATGTGATTTATAGGAGGAAGTAGTAATGTATAGAAAAGAGATTGATAATTTATCTCATTCAGCTGAAGTTAAGATTGGATTATTTAACAAAAGCGTGCCAAAGTACTTAACATCAGCAATGCTTGGAAGCTTATTTGTAAGTTTAGGAATTATGCTTATTTATTCTATTGGTGGAATAATGCATCATGCTGATATTGGAACCTACAAAATAGTAATGGGATTATGTTTTGGTGTTGCTTTAAGTTTAGTGTTCATGGCAGGTGGAGATTTATTTACTAGTAATGCTATGATAATGACTATAGGTGCTTTAGAAAATAAAGTAACATGGCTAGATGCAGTGAAAATATGGGTTGCAGTTTGGATTGGAAATGTAATGGGTGGTGTTATAGGTGCATGCCTATATGTTTACAGTGGTGCTGCTTTAGGAAAAAGCGATTATATAGGTGAGTTTATAGTAGAACAAGTTGCTATAAAAATGGGAACTCCTTCTGGACAATTATTTTTAAGAGGATTACTTTGTAATATATTAGTTTGTTTAGCAACTTGGATGTGCTATAAATTAAAAGAAGAAACAGCTAAATTAATAATGATTTTCTGGTGCTTATTTACATTTATAACTGCAGGTTTTGAACATAGTGTTGCTAATATGGGATTCTTAACTATGGGATTATTACTACCACATGATGCAGCAGTTACAATTGGAGGATGGTTCCACAATATAGCTTGGGTTTCCCTTGGAAACTTTATAGGTGGAGTATTATTTGTAGGATTACCATATTATTTTATTACTGATAAGAAAAAATCTACAAAAGAAGCTGAGAAAGTAGCATAATAAAAAAGATACAGCAAAAGCTGTGTCTTTTTTAATTGATTTTGTAAATCCACCCTTCAGGTGCTTTTATATCACCAAATTGTATCCCATAAAGAATTTTATAAAGTTCTTTTATAACAGGACCTACTTCAGTTTCACTATAGAAGACATGAAGTTTACCTTTATATTCAATTCCACCAATAGGAGTTATGACAGCAGCAGTACCACAGGCACCTGCTTCTTTGAATTCATCTAAATTATCTATATATACCTCTCGTTCATAAACAGGCATATGAAGATATTTTCTAGCTATTTCCATAAGTGAATATTTTGTGATGCTCGGCAATATGGAAGGTGATTTTGGTGTAACAAATTCATTGTTTTTTGTAATACCAAAAAAGTTTGCTGCACCAACTTCTTCAATTTTGGTTTGAGTTGCTGGATCAAGATAAATACAATCGGCAAAGCCTTTGTCAGCAGAGAGTTTGTGTGCTTGAAGAGAAGCGGCATAATTACCCCCAACTTTTGTATGTCCAGTTCCACGAGGAGCTGCTCTGTCATATTCAGCTACATTAAAATTGCAAGGAGTTAATCCTCCTTTAAAGTAAGCACCTACAGGGGTACAGAATACCGAAAAGATATACTCAGGAGCAGGTTTTACGCCAATATTATGACCAACACCTATGACGAAAGGTCTTAAATATAAAGTTGCACCACTACCATAAGGTGGAACAAAATGTTCATTTGCTTTTACTACTTGTATACATGCATCAATAAATTTTTCCACAGGAATTTCTGGCATAAGAAGTTTTCTTAAGCTAGAATTTAATCTTTCAGCATTTCTATCAGGCCTGAATAATTGAATTGAGCCATCTTTTGTTCTATATGCTTTTAGCCCTTCAAAGCATTGTTGTCCATAATGAAGAGCACAAGATGCTTCACTAATATGGAGATAATTATCATCAGTAAGTGATCCTTTATCCCAATTACCGTCTTTCCAAGTTGATATATATCGGAAATCAGTCTTTATATATTCAAACCCCAAGTTATTCCAATCTAAATCTATAATTTTACTCATAAGTATCACCCTTTTTTATTTATTTTATAATATTTTACCACTACTAACATTAATATGAAATGATAAATGTAGAAAAATAATATTCAAAAATATAAGTAAAATAGTATATAATCAATTTATGATATTGTATGAGGAGGATAAAAATGAATAAAGAAATAATATCAACTAAAAAAGCACCATCAGCAATTGGACCATACTCTCAAGGAATGATAGTAGGAGATTTAGTATTTACTTCTGGTCAAATTCCATTAAATCCTGAAAATGGAGAATTAGTAACTGAAATTAGCAAAGCAACTGTACAAGTTATGGCAAATCTTTCAGCTGTCTTAGAAGCAGCAGGAAGTTCTTTAGAAAAGGTGATTAAAACAACGATTTTTCTTCAAGACCTTAATGATTTTGAAAAAGTTAATGAAATTTATGGGGATTATTTCAAGGATAACCTACCAGCAAGAAGTTGTGTACAAGTAGCTAAGTTACCTAAGGGAGCAATTATAGAAATAGAGGCTATAGCTATTAAATAGTATAAAATTCAATGAAAAGTTTAAAAAAAGCTAAATTATTATTAAAAATGATTTAGTTTTTTGATTAAAAATTTACATATATTTAAATAATATTTAGAGAAATAAAAAATAAGCAGAAATGCCTGTTATTATAGCAAAATTTGCAGTATAATAAGTACATATTACATATGTTGAAAAAAATAGAAAAGATTCTATTAAAAGATGATAATGAGTATATTTCTTCTGTTATAATAGAAGTGGTTAAAGAAAATTTAGATAGCAAATTAATATGCAAATATACGTTGTATATTTGCATATATTATTTATAGAACAATACATATTTATTGAAAGGAAAATAATAAATGAAAAAGATAATAGCTATTTTTACGGTTTTCATTATGATATCTGCAACAATGATATCATGCAAAAAAGATGAAAAAACTACAATTAACTTTTTAAATTGGGGAGAAAATATTGCAGAAGGGTTAATAGATGAGTTTGAAGAAAAATATAATATAAAAGTAAATGAAGTATTTGTTGATGATAATGAAGCAATGTATCAGGAACTTACTTCAGGTAAGACTCAATATGATGTGGCAGTACCAGGAGATTATATGGTGGAAAGACTGATTTCGGAAGGTAGATTAGAAGCGTTAGATAAACAAAATATTCCTAATTGGACTGAACTTTTATCAAGTAATTTAAATAAAAGCTTTGATCCAGGTAATGTTTATTCGCTTCCATATATGAATGGAACTATAGGAATAATATATAACACAGAACTAATTAGTGAAGATATAAATAGTTGGAGTGACATGTGGAATCCTAAATATAAAGATGAAATATTTGTTTTAGATTCTCAAAGAGATGCTATAGGTATGGCACTTAAATATTTAGGATATCCATTAAATAGCACTGATGAAGTAGAACTTTCAGCGGCTAAAGCTGCCTTAATTGAGCAAAAGAAATTAGGAACTATTTATGGAGCTGATAATGTTAAAGATTTAATGATATCTGGTGAGAGAGCTATTGCAATGATTTGGTCAGGAGAAGGACTTACTTTAGCAGATGAATATGATTATTTAAAATATATAGTACCAAAGGAAGGTGCTAATTTCTGGATAGATTCATTAGTAATTCCAAAAGGCACAAAAAATAAATCAGCAGCAGAAACATTTATTAACTTTTTATGTGAAAAAGACAGTGCGTATAGAGTTGCCGAGGAAATAGGTTATACTACTCCACATGAAGGTGCTATGATGGAGCAGGATGAGGAGGTAAGAAATAATCCAGGTGCATATATGCCAGAAGAAATTATGAATAGATGTGAAAGTTATAAGTATTTAAATGAAGAAGAATTATTAAAATACGAAAAAGTATGGTTGGAAGTGAAGAGCTAAAAATAGTAGTATAATGAATAAAGTTGGTATATAATAAATAATAAATGGTGCTTAGGAGGGTAAGCTGAATGGATAAGATAATTGATTTTAATGAACTTAAGAACAAAGTAAATGAAAAAGACATAGATAATTTCGAGTCTTATATATATAGCTTATACTATAAGATGGCTGAAGGTAAATTGACTATGGCTGAATTCACAAAAGAAATGACAGCATATATGGAAAATAACAATATTTCTCAAGATAAATTTTTAAAGATTCAAACTAAACTTATGGAGAGATATGGATTAGATACTAAAGGTTTTGAAGAGCAAATTAAATCACTAGGTTTAGATAAATTAACTAATAATTCGCTAGATTATGAACAAGCTAGGAAGACCATGAGTTTTCAGGAGAAATATAAAGATAGAATTAAGGTAAAGCCAACTACTGAATATTACATCAAAAATGATAAAAATAATGTAATTATCTTATTAGATGATCATAATGTAATAATAAGAAGCAAAGATAAAGTTGACTTAGTTGATACTGAATTAAATGAATTTTTATGTTCATATAAGAAGACTTTAAATGATGATAAATTAAAAGTTATTATTTGTGATTATAGCAAAGCATATGATTACTAAAATTTAGAAAGAAATTTCTATTTATTTTAGCTTAATATAATGTATAATAAATAGAGTGTGAATTTATGTTTCGCACTCTATTTTTACGCTTAGGAGGAATAAGATGAGTGTACTAACAGTAAAGAATATCAGCCATGGTTTTGGCGATAGAGCTATATTTGAAGATGTATCATTTAGATTACTTAAAGGTGAGCACGTAGGATTAATAGGTGCTAACGGTGAAGGTAAATCTACTTTTATGAATATAATTACAGGAAAGCTTATGCCTGATGAAGGAAAAGTAATTTGGAGCAATAGAGTTAGAGTTGGCTACATGGATCAACATGCTGAACTTGAAAAAGGATTAACTATAAGAGAAGTACTAAGAAGTGCATTTAAATACCTATTTGATATGGAAGCAGAAATGAATGAGCTTTATGGAAGAATGGGAGAAATGACTGATGATGAAATGAATAAGGCCCTTGAAAGAACAGCGGTTATTCAAGATATGCTAGATAACAATGGGTTTTATGTAATAGATGCAAAAGCAGAAGAAGTAGCAAAAGGTCTTGGACTTTTAGATGTAGGTTTAGATAGAGATGTTACTGAGCTTAGTGGAGGACAAAGAACTAAGGTACTACTGGCAAAATTATTACTAGAAACACCAGATATATTATTACTTGATGAGCCTACTAACTATCTTGATGAAGAACATATAGAGTGGTTAAAGAGATTCTTACAAAATTATGAAAATGCTTTTATATTAATATCCCATGATATTCCATTCTTAAATTCAGTAATTAATTTAATATATCATGTGGAAAATAGACAGCTTACAAGATATGTTGGTGATTACTATGAATTCCAAAGAATATATGAAGCAAATAAGGCTCAGTTACAAGCTGCTTATGAAAGACAACAAGCTGAAGTAGCTAAGCTACAAGATTTTGTTGCAAGAAATAAAGCAAGAGTTGCTACAAGTGGTATGGCTAAGGCTAGACAAAAGAAGCTTGATAAGATGGAAATGATTGAACTTGCAGCTGAAAAACCAAAGCCAGAGTTTAACTTTAAGCAAGGAAGAACTTCAGGTAAGGTTATCTTTGAAACTAAGGATCTTGTTATAGGATACAATGAACCATTAACAAAACCATTAAATATATCAATGGAAAGAGGTCAAAAGATTGCTCTTGTTGGAGCTAATGGTCTAGGAAAGACAACTCTTTTAAAGAGCTTAATGGGTAAAATACCTGCACTTAGTGGAGAAGTTCATTTAGGAGATTATCAACAAATAGGTTACTTTGAACAAGAAATAAAAGAAGCAAACTACAATACTTGTATTGAAGAAGTTTGGGAGCAATTCCCTTCTAAGACTCAATATGAAATAAGATCAGCTCTAGCAAAATGTGGTTTAACAACTAAACATATTGAAAGTAAAGTTTGTGTATTAAGTGGGGGAGAACAAGCTAAGGTAAGATTATGTAAGCTTATTAATGAAGAAACAAATATCTTAATCCTAGACGAGCCTACTAACCACTTAGATGTTGAAGCTAAAGATGAGTTAAAGAGAGCTTTAAAAGAATATAAAGGAACAATACTTTTAGTATGCCACGAACCTGAATTCTACAGAGACGTAGTTACTGATATTTGGAACTGTGAGGATTGGACAACTTTAGCTGGAGTTTCCACAATGAGAAAATAGTAAGTTAGAAAAGGCTTGAATCCTTGAGTTATGAGGATTTAAGTCTTTTTATTTGTTAATAGAAGTTACTTTACAGACAGTGATTTTTTTCTTTGTTGACAATGAAATTATTCTTTATCGGATGATGATTTTTTTACTTATCTATACAAGGAAATTTTTCATTGACATACTATTCTATTAAATAACAATTCTATTAATATACTATTCTAACAACTACAAAGAGAATTGTTGTTGCCTACAAGGATATATTTCATTTTGCTTTTATAGGTGCTTATTGATATAATTTAGTTAATGAATCAAACGGAGGTTAAAGCAATGACTATTTGCATAAATGAGAAGATATTAAATGATGATAATATAAAAGCTCAACATATACATACTTTATTGCAACTAATGAAAATAGCCAATAAGGAAGCTCCAAATACATTTATATCAGTATTTTCACTAAAAGAACTTATGGAGCTAGTGAGATGTAACAACAAGGAAACTGTATTAAAATATTTAAACACATTAGTAGAATGTGGATATATAGAAAAACTAGAACCCACAAACAGAAAATCTACATACAAACTTAATAGTGAAATATTATATAAATAGAGATTTAAAAAAATCTCTATTTTTTTTAAAGTACAGGAAAGTATAAAATTTTCGATGGCTGAAAGTTAGATGTTATCTAGCTTTCAGCCTTTAAATATGTTAAATTTATTAATTATAAATTAGAGGTTTTTACATAT
>ERZ827363.111-NODE-111-length-81774-cov-10.363746_pt1 | contig 81774 bp, 80 predicted proteins | sample MGYA00519776_ERZ827363 | MGnify/ENA primary metagenome ERZ827363 (study PRJEB31778, sample SAMEA3449288) | human gut metagenome | biome: human gut; feature: human-associated habitat; material: faeces | place: United Kingdom | collected 2010/2012 ... | reverse complement strand
CCTCATATTCATCTTTTAAATTATTTAAGATTACAATAAATTCATCTCCACCTTGCCTAGCAATAAAATCATTGGGACTAAGGTTGTCTTTAAGTCTTTGACAAGTTGCTATTAACAATTTATCTCCTATATCATGGCCATACCATTCATTAATAGATTTAAAGCGGTCTAAATCTAAAAAGAGTAATGCAAATTTATTTGTTGAATTACATTTAGATATAAGATTGTCTAGGTAATCCACAAAATTTCTTCTATTAGGAAGAGATGTAAGTGGATCAATATTAGCTAAAAGATACAATTCATTGTTTTTAGATTTAACGTCTTCTAAAGTTTTTAATAAAGTTTCATTAATTAATAGATAATCTTTGTTAAGTTTTTCATTAGTCAAAGAAGTATCAATATATTTAAGAGAAATTCGTCTAAAAATCAAAATAGTTATAAATAAAAGTGTAACTAAAATATGATTGCTTTCAATTATACATATAAAAAATAATATTAAAATAGATATACGTATACGATTACGATGATCTGTAATATCAAGATTTGAATTTTCATAATCAGGTAAAAAATCATCTGTTATATAAAAAGCAAAACAAGATAATGTAAGTAGACCCAATGTTCTTCCTAAATTAGTGATTAGAAAAAATAAATAAGCATTATTAAATGCATTGTGATTAAAAACAAAATAATAATGAATAAATTCAGCTATTGCATAAATATTAAACCCTAAAGTTAAAAAACTTATAGATGATGTAAATTTATATAGTTGGAATAAAATAAGTATTCCAAGTGCTATAAGAAAAGCACTAAATAATAACATTACAGAAAAGTAAGTTTCAAATTTCCAATTAACTATTTTATGAGGACTTTTTGATATAAAAATATCCCAAGCAATATATACTATAAAAATAGTGAAAACAAATAAGTTTAGTAAAATGTAACTCAAATCCCATTTAGTTGATAAGTAGATGATTAAGTTGCATATGGCAATAAATAAGCTAATGCTACAAATCAAATAAAAAATACGACTAGAGGAACTTGGAAAAGATTTTACATTGAAGATGTCTATTAAACTTCCAATGAAATATGAAAAAATACTGAAAGTAAGTACTTTATAATACTTTTTAAACTTTTTATTTTTTTTATAAGCTTTATATGATAAAACGGTAGCTACAGCCATGCTAATAGCTAAGAGTATATAATTTAGGGTAAAACTGTTGTTTTTAAAACTATAAATAGATAGTAAAAATGTTAGGATTACGTAAGTCACTAATCCAGATGCTATTTTTCTTAAGGTAATCATATTTTTTCTCCCTATATGTTTGTCTTTTTTATTATAGAACATTGGATGACATATGAAAAGAATTGTACGTAAAAAAAATAATGTCTGAAAAAAGAGACTATTTAAAATTTTATATAAAAATATAATATTTTCATATAAAAAAATAATTATATATTCAACACTAATCGACATAACAATCATTTAATTTATGATATATTATCCATTGATATTTTATATAAAAATAAAAAATTTATGATATATTGAGAATTAAGTCAACAAACCAAATATAACTATCTGGTTTATTGAATAGTAATAATAAATATAAAAATTAATAAAATAGTATAAATATGATAGAAGGAGATAAATATGGGTAACAAGTGGCAATTTTCAGTTATTCCATGTATAGAAGAATCAACTTTCAATAAAATATTAGAGAGATTCTATAATTTTGGTATATCTGGATTAGTAAGAGAAAATATACAAAATTCTTTAGATGGAAAATTACCAGGATCAAATGAACCAGTTATAGTTACTATAAAAACAGGAAGTGTAAATAAAAATGATATACCAGGATTAGATGAAATAAAAGAAATAATTAAAAGCCTTAAGGGTCAAAATAATTATACAAAAGAAACAATTGAACATATGAAAAAGAAGATGGATGATGAAATAATAAACTACATATCATTTGAAGACTTCAATACAAAAGGACTTACAGGTGCTAATAATGGTCAAAGTGATAATAAAAAAGATACTTGGAGTATTTACGCATACAACAAAGGAGTTCATACAGAAGAAGATGATGAAAATCTAGAAAAATCTAGAGGAGGATCTCATGGTATAGGAAAAATTGCATCAAATGCAGCATCAGATTTATATATGATGTATTTTGCAAATTGTGATGAACAAGGAAATAAGCATCTAGGAGGAACAGTTCAGTTAATTGAACATAAATTTAAAGATAAACATTATAGATCTACAGGATATTTTACAGATGTTAAAAATATGGGGGATAATAAAACTAAATTCTATCCTTTTGAAAATAAATTCCATGAAATATTTGAAAAAAATACAAGAGGTCTAAAAATAATAATACCTTTTTTAAGAGAACAATTTAATAATGAAAAAGAAATAATAACAAGTGTTTGTGATAGTTTCTTTATTGCTATTATGGAAAATAAATTACAAGTTATAGTAAATGATAAAACTATTAATAAGGATACAATTAAAAATTACATAAAAAATGAAAATTATTATGAACAAAATATAGAAGATCTGAAAAAAGAATTTACACCACTTTATTTTGATACATACACAGATGAAAATCCTGTAGAGTTAGTAATTCCAGATAAAAAAGATGATTATAAGTTTAAATTATACTTTAAGTATGATACATCTATTGCTACAGGAAGAGTAGGTATTATCAGAACTATAGGTATGAAGATTGAAGATAAAAAGGTGAAAAATAATGTTAAAAAGCCTTTTAATGCAATATTAATACCTCAATCTATTAAAGAGGATGCTTTCTTGAAATCATTGGAAAATGAATCACATACAGAACTTTCTTATGAGCATATAAAAGATCAAAAACTTCAAAGTAATGCCAAGAAATTTATAAACAATATATCAAATAAAATGGCAAAGGTCATTGAAGAAGCTATAAAGAAAAATAATCCTACAGATGGAAAGATGGATACTGGGGATATAATTTATGAGGTTGAAAATAAATTTAAAAAAGATTTATCAAAATCAATGCCAACAGTTAAGTTAAGTAATGGAAATAAGGAAAAAGATAAAGTAGTAGTTAAAATGCCAACAGGTGTTCCTAAAAATAATGAAAAAAAAACTAAAGAAAAAATAAAGTCTACAAAAGAAAGAAAGCCAAGAAAACCGGCAGTGAAGGAAGTTAAGGCAACTGAAGAAAGTAGGAAAAGAGAAACTACTAGATATAATGCTAATCCAGAAATAGTGGAGAGAGTAGTTATAGGTAATAACGAATATGTTAATTTTGATTTCTCAAGCAGTGATGATTTTAAAAAGTCAAAGTCATGTGATATTTCCATAGTTGTAGTGGATGGAATGGGAAATGAATATCCAAATGAGTTTGATATGAAGAAAAACTATGAATCAGTAATAGATTTATCAACAGGTAAAAAATTAAAAATAGAAGATAACCTTATAAAAGGTGTAAAAATAAAAACTGGAAATGCACAAATTCAGCTAAAACTAAAAGAAGAGTATAATAGAGCTTTAAAATTTGTTTATTATGTGGAGGTGTAAGATATGATATACAAAAAGGATGCAAATTTTCCATATCCACTATTAACAAATACATCAAATAGTTATGATGGTTGCAATTTTATACTGGATATAGAACTAAATGAAAATACTTATGATTATATAATTCAGATAGATTATGATATAGAATCAGATTTTATAAAAAATCTTATTGATCAAAATAAAGCTCAACTTGTTCTAATTGTTCAATCAAAAGATAATAAATTTTTCAATATTAAGCAGGGACAAAGGCAGATACATATTCCTAAAACCAGAATATCTTTTAATAAGAGAACAACAGTGCAACTACTTATTCAAGCTAAAGAAGAAGTTAATTTTAAGGAAAATGATGATTTAAATTCTTTTTATTCAACTATAAAGGATCAAATCAATGTGCCAAAACATGCTGTTCTTGGATTTTCTAATAGTGTAGTATTTGATGGAAGTATAGCTAAGCCATTGGATTTATTTGAAAAAAAGGTTGATACAAATCTTAAATCAGAAGTGAAAATTGAACTGGGGAGTGAAACTATAATTATAAATTATAGAAATGAAGATTATCAATTTATTGATAGTCCAGCATGTTCATCATTAAATAATATTTATGTTTATATGGGATTACAAAAGGCATTATACAGATTTATTATGACTAATGGTGAAGACGATGAAGTTGATTTAGATGAGATAGAAATTCCAACTGATGGACTAGATATGAAGTTATATCAATTGATGAAATCAAAAATGGTAAAATCAGTTAGTGTAGAAAATATGGATGAGGTAATATGTGCAATTACAGATAAAATAATAGATAAGTATACTTCAGCAGTTAGGGGGTTATATGCTAATGGAAATTAGGTTGTTGAAGAAGGATTATATAAAGAAGGAAGGATTTTATAAGGATTTTTTAGAAGACAAAATCATGGAGAAGGAAGAATATTTCTCAGATAAGATTGTTCATATAAAAGAAGCTCCAGATTTTCCTATTTATATGGGAAAAGGTGGAGAAGAAGAAAGAGGAAGATTGTTTAAGGAAGCTTTTAGAGTTATGTCTGAATGTTATTTGAATACAGATCGTGATATTCATATGGATGAGATGTTTTGGTATTCGCTGCTTTGTGTTCATAAAAGGGAGTTTTTGCTTAGAGAATATCCTCAAATTGGTGAGAGCATGAAGGATTTTCATAATATTGTTGTGAAGAAGTTTGACTGGGAGAACTATATATACAAGTGTATATTAGGTGCTCAGTATATTAAGGATAATGCTGATAGTGAGGAAGAGATGGAGAAGTATTATGATTTGATAGTTGAGAATCTTGATGTTTTTAACTATATGATTAAGTATGAAGTTTTTAGAAATGATAAGTTTATAATTAATGTGCTTGACATTATTAATGATAATGATTTGGCTAAGGTACTGAAGGCTAAGATTAAGGACAGACCTGATCTTGGTAAGGATGAGAGATATGGGAGAAGGGTGCTATTTGAGTTTAATAAGGCATATCCTGTTGTGATGAGCCCAATGCTTGAGAAAGAAGAACTTGAGGAGTTGTTTATGGAGTATTTGGGGTATTATTATGATTTAGATAAATTAAAAAGTATAGAATATAGTTATATGAGTGTATAGTAATAAACAATAAAATTTATTAGGGGGATATATGAGTATTAGTAAAACTATAAATAATATAATGACAAACTATATGCCAGTTAGGAATCTAAATGAAGATAAAAAAAAGATATATAATGATTTATTAAAGAATAAATTAGTAAGTCAGTTATGTGAGTTGATTAAATTAGATAATTTAGAAATAAAAGGTCATACAAGAGTTAGTAAGTGGGCAGATATTCCATGGATTGGAATAGGAGATAGTCGAATTGATTCTAAGCCGACTACAGGTGTATATATAGCTATTCTTTTTAGGGCTGATGGTAAACAGGTATCACTGTCTATACAACATGGTACAGATAAATTAAAGATAAAAGAAATTAAATCAAGAGTAGCATTATTAAGAAATAATAAATATTTAAAATCTGATAAATTTAATAATTCAGATTTGAAAATAAAGCAGCCTAAATATGAATTAGGTTTTAATTTATCTCAACGAGCTGGAAAATATGAAATAGCAAATATACTTGGAAAGACTTACTCTAAAGAAAATATTAAGGATATAGAAGAGGATATATTAGATATAATAAAAATATATATTAAATGGGTTGAGAGTACTTTGTATAAGGATAACTATCAAGTTAGATATATATTAAATGAAGAAGATGAAGAATATTTAACTAACAAAAAATATATAAAATATACAAATGTATATAAGATAGCCAGGGATAGCAAACAAGTTGACATAGCTCTAAAAAAATCAGGGTATATATGTGAAATTGATGAGAAACATGAAACCTTTGTTAAAGATAATGGAGAAGTGTATTTAGAAAGTCATCATTTGATACCTATGGAATTTTATAGTGAGTTTGAAAACTCTATAGATAGCTATATAAATATTTATACACTATGTCCATTATGTCATAGAAAAATTCATTATGCAAAAAAAGAAGAACGATTTAAAATGATAGAGTTTTTATATAATAAAAGGAAAGACTTATATGATAAATATTATCATATAAGTTTAGAAAAAATGAAGTTATATTATAATAAAGAGTTAATAGAAGAATAATATTTAATATATTAATGTAAAATGAATTAGGCTTATGATGAAATAAATACTTCTTTATAGAAATAATAAAAATATAAGATTAATGACAAGAAGGATAATTTTTATTAGTAGGCTAAGTAAAGAACAGATAAGAGGAGTTTTGATTACTTATAAATATGAATTATATTACTTAGAATATAAATTAAAATTTTCACAATAGATAAAATGTATAGTATAATATGATAATAAAATATTCATATTTTTGAAGGTTTTATTAAATAATAAGCAATAAACATTAACATGGAGGTTTATATGAAAGGAATTTCACTATTTGCAAGTGCTGGAATAGGAGAAACATTTTTTGAAGAATGTGGAGTAGACATTATTGTAGCAAATGAACTAATAGAAAAAAGAGCTAATTTATATAAAGCTATTTCACCTAAAACAAAGGTTATATGTGGGGATATAACAAATAAGGAAATATTTAATAGTATTATTGAATCAGCTGGTGGAAAAATAGATTTTTTATTAGCCTCTCCTCCTTGTCAGGGAATGAGTATTGCAGGTAAAAATAGGTGTGAAGATACAATGGCAAACGATGAGAGAAATTATTTAATAACATATGTTATTAAGGCAATAAATAAGCTTTCACCTAGCTATATATTGATTGAAAATGTACCTTCATTGTTTAAATTGAAATTAAATTACAAAGGTGATTTCAGAACAGTACTAGAAATTTTAGAATATGAGTATGGAGATAAATATCTTATAGAACATAAAATTTTGGATTCTTCTGACTATGGAGTTCCACAGACAAGGTTAAGAGCTATTATAAAAATGAATATATATGGAACTAAATGGGACTGGCCTGCCATTGAGCCTAATAAAAAAACAGTTAGAGATGCAATTGGTCACTTGCCATCACTAGAGTCGGGTGAAAAATCAAATATAAAATGGCATTTTGCAAGAAAGCATAATACAAATCATATAACATGGATGAAAAACACGCCTACAGGAAAATCTGCATTTTCAAATGAAGTATATTTTCCACAAAAAGAGGATGGAACTCGAATAAAAGGCTATGAGTCTTCATATAGAAGAATTAAATGGGATGAGCCTGCTCCAACTATTACAATAAGAAATGATGCAATTAGTTCACAAAGAAATGTTCATCCAGGAAGATTGTTACCGAATGGTCTATATTCAGATGCAAGAGTTCTTACACCATTAGAATTAATGATATTAAATTCTTTACCAGAAGATTGGAATATACCTGATGATACTCCAGAAATATTAATTAGACAATGTATTGGAGAATCAATTCCTCCGTTGATGTTAAAAAAGATAATAAGAGGTATTCATAATGAGTAAGTTAAAAGCAGTATCACTATTTGCAAGTGCAGGAATAGGAGAATTATTACTAGATAGAACAAATGTAGAAGTTATAGTATCAAATGAATTAATTGCTAAAAGAGCAGAATGCTATTCATTTTTTTATCCTAAAACAAAAATGATTTGTGGGGATATCGTTGAAGATAAAATTAAATATGAAATAATTAAAATTGCAAATGATTCAGATGCAAAGCTATTAATTGCGACACCACCATGTCAAGGCTTAAGTACGCTGGGAAAAAATAAAATGCAATCACATTATGAGGAAGATCGTAGAAATTACTTAGTACTTGAAGTTATGGAAATAATAGATAAATGTAATTTTGATTATATTTTAATTGAAAATGTTCCTAAGTTTATTGAAATGTATTTTCCATATAAAGGAGAATATTTAAAATTAGAGGAAATCTTAAATAAAAAATATTCAGATTTTTATAATATAGAGGTTAAGGTATTAAATTCTAAGGATTATGGTATATGTCAATCAAGGCCAAGAGCTATAATAAAGTTATTTAAAAAAGGCTTATTATGGAAATGGCCAGAAGAAGAAAAGGAAATACCATTAATAGATGCTATTGGAGATTTGCCATCTTTAGAATCAGGTGAAAAATCGAATATAAAATGGCATTTTGCTAAAAAACATAATGAAAGAGCAATTTTAGCATTAAAACATACGGAAACGGGTAAAAGTGCCCTTACAAATGAGTATTATTATCCTAGAAAAGAGGATGGAACGAGAATTAAAGGTTTTCATAATACTTATAAAAGAATGGCTTGGGATCAACCATGTCCAGCTAGAACAACATATAGTGGAAGTATGAGTTCTCATAATAATGTGCATCCAGGTAGATTATTAGAAGATGGTACTTATTCAGATGCAAGGGTATTAACATTATTAGAAACCTTTATTGTTTCATCAATTCCAGAAGATATAAAGTTTCCTAAAGATTCATCCGATACATTTATTAGAACTATAATTGGAGAGTCAATACCACCCAAATTAATGATGAAAATTATAGAGTTAATAGGTAGTAAATAATAAAAAATATATATAGTAATGGGGGAATGATAACATGCCAGTAATGGTAGAACGAAAAAAATGGATTTTATATAGGCATACATGGAAATATGAGCTAATTAAAGCTATTGCACTAGATTTAAAGAATAATTGTAAATCTCAAATTAGTGATAAAGAAAAATATAGAATACAAGAAAGATTGCAAGCTTTAAGTTTATATAAAATGAGAAATAAAGATGAAAAACCGTTAGATTCAATTAATCATAGGATAAATACTCTTGAATACTGGATGTTTGGGTATGAGGAGGAAACAAGTGATGGAAAAAGATTCATGTTTAGTCCATTAGGGAATTTGTTTTTGAATAACATAAAGGATGAATCAAAGTTAAGGAAGATATTTATATCCATGTTATTTGCTTTACAGTATGAACATCCTGGGAGCAGGACAGATAAATGTTTTCAAATATATCCTTTTAGATTAATTTTTAAATTATTATTAGATGCAAGATTAGATTATAAACTTTATAACAATGAGGTAGAATATCTAATTGTATTTATAGATAGTATAGATGATGAGTCTTATGAAAAGTTAGTTGAAGATATACTATCATTGAGAACAAAGTCTAATGATGAAATGAAAGTTTTGTTTAAAAAAGATGAGCATGCATTTGTAAATACAGTATATGAATGGGAATATTATACACAAAAATTATTAAATAATATAGGTATATTAGATATAAAAGAAGGAGATTTTATCTGTAAATTATTTCATCCTAGTAAAGCTAATTCGAAGAGTGCACCAACTGGGAGAAATGCAAAACGAGGTTATGTAAAATTAAATAAAGATGTTATAGATTTTGTTGAACTTTTATTAAATAAATATAAATTTACAGATAAACCATTAAGGTTAGATGATCCAGAAAGACTAGAAATTGATGTAATAAAAGAAATATATAGTTTTTATCCAAAGGAATTATTAGTTGAAATTGGAGAGTTAGAAGATGAAATTCAAGTAAAATTGCTTGAATTACCAAAGCTTATAGAGGAATATTCTAATAATCCTCAAAATAAGACAGCTTATTTATTTGAAGATGTTTTAGTAGATGGATTTAATATGTTTTATAATGTAGATGCTAGAGGTATAGGTGGATCAGGTAAAACGGATATTGAGTGTCTATATAAGAGTGAAACTAGAAATAAAAAATTTGCAGTTGATGCAAAATCCACTAAGTATAAATTAGCTAATTTAAATGCAGGAAGACTTAGAAATCATAGAGAAAATATAGGTGGGGAGTATACAATAGTTATAACACCTAGGTATGTACCTGCAGTTTTAAAAGATATAAAGGATACACCAATAGTAATTATTTGTGCTAGTACATTTTCTGAATATTTATATAATCATATTAATAATGGAATTAGAGAAATTGATTATGATGAAATTGATAAATTGGTAACTAATAATTTAGGTAAAGATATAAGTAAAGAGTTATCCTATATAACTCTTGAAAAATTTGCAGCTTCAAATTAATAAAATTAAAAAATTTATTTTTTATAAGCTATCACATAAATTATGTGATAGCTTATATTACCAAGTCTTCTTTAATACAATATTATCATCAAACACGCCAGACTTAGCCTTCTTCTCAGCTCTTTTACTTAAAATATCCTCTTCAGAATATCCGTATTTTTTGCCAATAGCAAATAGAACTTCAACAACATCAGCAATCTCTTCCAGATTTTTGTCTTCTAGCAGTTCACTAACTTCCTCGTTCAACTTTTTATATAAATATTCTAAAGCAACTTCATTACTAACAACTTCAACTTCACAATGATTACCACTGTTTTCAATAATTTCAGGTATTCTATCTCTAACTAATTTATCGTAAATTTTCATATTTAACCTCCTTAAATAACATAAATAAAATTATAAAACCACAAAGTGAAAATGTCAAAATATGATAGAATATATCTAGAATAATACGTATACAAAGGGGAGAATAATGAAGTTAAGTTTAAATTGCGTAACGGGTTACAATGATCATTTATATAAAAGGCTTCAGCAAAGTATTCACACAGCCACTTCCATAGATATAATAGTGTCATTCCTTATGGAGTCGGGAGTAAAGCTATTGCAGAAGGATTTGGAGGAAATTAGGGATAAGAATATTCCTATCAGAATTTTGACAGGAAATTATTTGAATATAACTCAGCCATCAGCCTTGTATTTGTTGAAGGATATTTTGGGAGATAAGGTTGATTTGAGATTTTATAATGATATAAAGAGAAGTTTCCATGCAAAGGCATACATGTTTGAAAATGATGAAGGTGGAGAGATTTTTATTGGTTCATCTAATTTATCAAAATCAGCTTTGACTAGTGGAATTGAGTGGAATTATAGAATAGATAAAAAAACAAATGAAGAGGATTACAATTACTTCAAGTCCATGTTTGAAGATTTATTTTTAAATGAATCAATTATAGTAAATGATCAAGAGTTGGAAAATTACTCTAAAACATGGAAAAGACCTAAAGTTTTCTCTCAAATAAAAGAAAATAAGGAAGAAATAAATTACTTTTATGATAAAATCACCAATTTGTTTGAACCTAGAGGTGCACAGATAGAGGCATTATATCAGTTGAAAAAAACTAGAGAAGAAGGGAATGATAAAGCTTTAGTAGTAGCTGCAACGGGTATAGGAAAAACTTATTTAGCAGCTTTTGATAGTAGAGAGTTTAATAGAGTACTATTTGTAGCTCACAGGGAAGAAATTTTGAAACAAGCTTATGAAAGTTTTAAAAATGTTAGGTTAGATAAATTAAAAAAACATGAAAATATAGCTACTAAGGTTGCAGAATCAGTAACTACAGAGAAAGAAAATTATAGTGTAGGTACTAAAGATTTGGATTTAGTAACTAAAAAATATAACGAAGATGGATACAATATGGGATTTTTCATGAATTCAATCAAAGATAATGATAAAGATATAGTATTTGCATCTGTTCAGAGTTTAGGAAAAGACAATTATCTAAATGAAGATTATTTTCCAAGAGATTACTTTGATTACATAGTAGTAGATGAGTTTCATCATGCTGTATGTAAAAATTATCAAAACATAATAAATTACTTCAAACCTAAGTTTATGCTAGGTTTAACAGCTACACCAGACAGATTAGATAACAAAGATGTGTTTAGTATATGTGACTACAACACTGTTTATGAAGTAACTTTAAAAACAGCCATAGATAAAGGGTGGTTAGTGCCTTTCAGATACTATGGAATATATGATGAAAGTGTAAACTATGATGAAGTTGAATTTAAAAATGGAAAATATAATGAAAAACAATTGGAAGAAGCTCTAAGTATAAATAAAAGAGCAGAACTAATTTTAAATCATTATAAAAAATATAAATCCTCTACAGCACTAGGCTTTTGTACAAGTAAATCTCATGCTGAGTTTATGGCAAAATATTTTAATGAGAATGGTATACCTTGTTGTTCTGTTTATAGTGGGGATAAAGGTGAATATAGTGAGGAAAGAAACACAGCTCTTATGAAACTAAGAAATGAAGAGATAAAAGTTATTTTCTCTGTAGATATGTTCAATGAAGGGCTAGACGTGAAAAATGTTGATATGGTTATGTTTCTAAGACCTACTCAATCACCGACTATATTTTTACAACAACTTGGTAGAGGGCTTAGAAAAGACAAAAACAAGAAATACTTAAATGTACTAGACTTTATAGGAAATTACAAAAAAGCAAATTTAGTGCCATATTTACTTACAGGAGAAAGTAAGAAATTAGATAAAACAACAGGCTTTATACTAAAGGAAGAAGATTATCCTGAAGATTGTTTTATAGATTTTGATTTTAGGTTGGTTGATTTATTTGAAAAGATGAACAAAGCTAATCAAAAGTTAGAAGATGCTATACTAGAAGAGTTTTATAGAATAAAAATAGATCTAGGTCATGTTCCTTCCAGAGTGGAGATGTTTACGTATATGGATGAAGACTTATATTACAATATGAAGAAAAAATCTAAGATAAACATTTTTAAAGATTACACTAAATTTCTAAAAGATAATAATGAAATTAGTGAAATGGAATATGAATTAATAGGTACCTTTGCTCATGATTTTATAAAATTTATAGAAAATACTAGCATGAGCAAAACATATAAAATACCTGTTCTTTTAGCATTTTATAATAATGGTAAAATGAAGTTAGAAATAAATGATGATGATTTATATAGAAGTTTTAAAGAATTCTATAGCAAAGGATCTAATGAGGTTGATATGTTAAAAGATAAATCAACTTCTAAATTTAAAACTTGGCAGCAAAAGGAATATGTATCTTTAGCAAGAAAGAATCCAGTACATTTCTTATGTAAGAGTAGCAGTGAGTTTTTCACTATTGAGGAAGATAAAGTATGTTTAAATAAAGGATTAGAAGAATTTTTAAACAATCACACTTTTATAAATAATGTAAAAGATGCAATAGACTTTAGAGTAAAAGAGTACTATAAGGCTAGATTTGAAAACAAGTAGATAAAATTAGAGAGAGGAATTATTTCAAAGTTATGAATAAAGATAATTATATTTACAAAAAGGGTATAGATAAATCTTTACTAGATGGAAAAATAACAGTACCCATACAATATCATCAAAGGTTTTTTGATAATTTAGAGAGTAATTATATAAATAAAGGTGAGTATGTTGATATAAAACTAAAAATAGATGATAAAATATTTTCTTCAAGATTAAGAAATGTAAATAGACAAAATTATAACTCAGATACTGTACAAATAGAATTTAATAATATTGAAATAAGAGAATATATTAAGCAGAAATTAAAATATAGTAGTAATTTAGAGCAAATAGAGAATACAGATGAATATGTGGAATTCTATACAACAGAGGAGTTAAACTGCTTTGAAATGAAATTGCATATACATAATGCTGATAAAGTTGAAAGGAAAGTATTTATTGGTAAATTTGGAGATGCTAGACCTCAACAAATAGAAGAAAAATTCTATGCAGGGGGAGAAGAAGGTGGTCTATTATATAATGGAATTAAAGTTGGAGATTTAATGTTCCCTGTTTATAAGGGTGAAATTTTAGGTATTTGGAAAGTCAAAAACTATGGAAAAAAACTTAATAATTCTCATAAAGAAGACTCTTTAGAATCTTGTTTTTTTGAAGAAGTAGTAAAATTTGATACACCATTGAAAATAAAAGAATTTAATAGATTTAAATATTTTGACTTAGACTTACTTATGTTAAATAAAATATCAAAATCAACAATAAAAGAAAAGAAGGCATTCTTTGAAATAAGTATGAATCAAGGTGATATAGATTTAGAAAAAATTCATATAGAAGAAAATTTAAGGCATATTTATATAGTTTTAGAAGATGAGAATTTGAATTTAGAGGAAAAAGATATAGTAATAACTGTTGATGATAATTATAAAATTAATAGTATTAAAGTGTTAGAAAATGGTGTGTTAAATGAATACGAATCATTGATGAATTTATATATTGAAAAAAATGAGAAAGAATATTCTCTAAAGGAAAAATTAAAAATAGCAAAAAATACAAGTAAATTAAAATATAATTATTTGAATGAACTTTTAAATGAACTTAATAAAAATAGATTTTATGAAGTTAAAGATTTAATTAGAATGTATGATTGTATGTTTGTTACAAATGGATTATATAAAGAGAATGAAGGTGGAGGTGGTGAAGTAGATGATCCACCAAGCGATTATAATCGATATAGAATAGAAGATATTCTTGAAGATGTTTTTATAGAACAAGAAAAAATAGAAGATATAATATTTAATATGAAATATAAGAAAAACATAATATTACAAGGACCTCCAGGAGTTGGGAAGACTTTTGTGGCAAAGAAGCTTTGTTATCTTCATCAAGGTTACAAATGTGATGAACAAATAGAAATGGTGCAATTCCACCAATCTTACTCATATGAAGACTTTATAAGAGGATATAGGCCAAATTACCAAGGTGGATTTTCATTAAAAGATGGAGTATTTTACAAATTTGTACAAAAAGCTATATCTGACCCTGATAAAAAATATTACTTTATAATAGATGAAATAAACAGAGGAAACCTAAGTAAAATCTTTGGTGAACTTATGATGTTAATTGAAAAAGACAAAAGAGGTAAGGGCTATCAAGTTAGCCTAACTTATCAAGAAAATGATGAAAAATTCTACATTCCAGAGAATTTATACATAATAGGAACTATGAATACAGCAGACAGATCATTAGCAATGGTAGATTACGCATTAAGAAGAAGATTTGCCTTTATAGATATTGAACCTGCTTTTGATAATCCTATTTTGAAAAGTCATTTAAAAAAACATTTAGGACAGGAAATGACAGATAAGATAATATTAAAAGTAAATAAATTAAATAAAGAAATAGAAAAGGATAGTTTAGACTTAGGTAAAGGTTATAGAATAGGTCACAGTTATTTTACTCCAACGGAAGAAATTAAAGATGTGAATAAGTGGTATAAAATGATAATTAAGATGGAGATAGAACCACTTATAAGAGAATATTGGTTTGACAAAAGTGATGAAGAAATTCAACCGAAAGTAGATGATTTACTTAATGATTAGGAATATACCAATACAAAATATTTACTATATGCTTTGTTATGCTTGGAATAGAGTAGAAGAAGTTAAAAAACTAAATTTAAAAGGTATAAAAGGGAATAATTTTTATGATTTACTATCTTTAGCGTTATGTAATTCAGTTTCAAAAATAATTAAAAGAGGTATTTATAAAGAATATATTTATACAAATGAAGAAACCTACTCGTTAAAAGGAAAGATAGATTTTGGAGTAAGTTTAAAGAAAAATAGTATAAGAAATGGAAGGGCATATTGTCAATTTGATGAGTTTAGTGATGATATTATACATAATCAAATTATAAAATCAACTCTTTATAATATTTTAAAATGCAAAAACATAGATAAAAATATAAAAGACACAATTATGAAGGTTTATCATTATTTTGAGCATATAAGCAGTATAAAACTTAATAAATTTGCTTTTGAACAAGCTAAAATTCATAAAAATAATAGTCATTATAAGTTTAGTTTAGATATTTGTAAATTGATTTATAATGATATGATAGTTGATGAATCAAGTGGAAATATTTATTTTAATTACAAAGAAGAAGAAAAATTATCATACTTATTTGAAGATTTCGTAAGGAATTTTTATAAAATTCATTTAGAAGATGCTTATGTTTGTAGAGAAAATATTAAATGGGATATTGTGGGGAATGAAATGAATTTTCTTCCTATAATGCAGACGGATATAACTATAAAAAGAGAAAATGAAATTATAATAATGGATACGAAATATTATAAAAATACATTAGCTTGCAATATGGGGCATGATAAATATAACAGTACTAATATGTACCAGATATTTTCATACTTAAAAAATGTAGAAGCTAAGGGTGGTTTATATAAAAATTCTAAAGGAATATTGCTATATCCTCAAGTTGATAAGTCATTGGACAATGACTATGAATTACAAGGACATAAATTAAAGATATGTACTGTAAACTTAAATGATGATTGGCAAAATATACATAATAGATTAATTGAAATTGTGAAATAAGTTTAATAACAAAAAAGACGAAGTTTAGATACGGTTTATAGAGATTTAAAATAATCTGTTCCTAGCAAAACATAGGAACACCAATAGGAACACCCTTGAAACAAGACAAATACTGACATTGAGGGGAACTGTTCCTATGTTCCTAAGTTTTTATACTTAATGCTATATATAGATATATATATACTTATATTATTATACTTTATATATAGCATTTATAGGAACATAGGAACAAAAAAGATGAGCATAAGTAATTGCAATAGATACAAGGCGTTCCTAAGAATGTTCCTATGAAACCTAAGGAACACATAGGAACAGTAAAATATAAAAAGTTAATAATTAAATCCAGTTTATGTTAATCTAGTAATATATCGGTAAAGAAAGAAATATAAAATGGGATTAATAAACGCATTTAAAAGTATATTTGGGAGAAGAAAAGAAAAAGCATATGAGGATATAGATGAAAATCAAATACCAGAAGAGCTTAAATCTTTAATTGGAAAAGTTTAAAGGCGAGAAATCTATGAAGCATTCTTCAATTAGACACCAAGCAGAACATGATGTAATACCGAATAATATAGAAGATTTCAAAATAGTACAAGAAAAATCAGACTCTCAAGTTTCAATTATTAAATTATAAATGCCAAGTAAATATATATTTATTAATAAATATAAGACGCAGTTTAGCTGCGTCTTATATATTATCACAAAGTTTTTTCATAAGAGAAATTAACTCATCAGACTCCTTCTTATCAAAACCTTCCAAAATCTTATCATACCATGAATCTTGATAATCATTTATAGATTTTAAAATATCCATGCCACTATCAGTAAGGCATAAACTGAAAAATCTATTGTCGTCATCTCTTTTTACTTTTGTAACATAATTAAGTAATTCGAGTTTTTTTATATTTCTAGTAACAATAGCACTATCTACATTTAAAAACTTTGCTATATCCTTTAAATTACAGTTTTTATTATTATCTATCAACATCATACAACGCCACATATTAAGAGTTATATTATATTTTGATAATTTTACTTCAGAGTGCTTAATAAAAGACCTATTTAAATCTGACAAATATTTACCCAATACTTTATATGACAATCACATTCCTCTTTTCTAATTACTTTTCTTTTCGTAAATTATAGGATCAACGAAACCAAAAGTTATTTTACCATTTTTTCTAAATACTTCGCTAACATACATTTTACCATCTTCTATTCTTTCCTTTAAAGTAAATTCTGTTTCACTAGAGAAGTTGCTTATACTTTCACCTTCATAAACACCGTTATTTTCTTTATAGACCATAGGTGTAAATTTAGATGAAATTTTAAGCTCATTGTAGTTTATTACTAAATCTTCGTTATCATTTCTAAAATCAGCTTTAGATATATTTTCTGGTAAATCATAAGAAGTTAATACAACATTGTTATCTTTATTTAATGTAAATAAAAATAAATGAGGAAGTATATTTTTGAATTTTCCTTGTTCATAATAACTTTCTTCAATAACAAAATATCCTTCAAAGTTTTCTGGTAAGTTTTTAATTTTATGGTTACAAACATTGTTTATATGTCTTGCTTTAGGATGTACAACTTTTCCAGATTCGAATTCTTTTTTTAGTTGGTTGTCGTTGTTAAATTCTCCACATAAGTTTTTTATAAATATTTCTAGTTTATTCAAATTAAATCACTCCTTAAATTAATTGATAATGTCAATTATAGTTATATTAGTTGATAGTGTCAACCATGCATTACATAATATTAAAATATGATACTATAATAAATAATATAGTTCAAAATAAAAAATAAGGGTTATAACATTTTTGTTATCACCCTTAAAATATTGAAATTTAGCTATTTATAACTTTTTTTACTATAGGCATATCAGCAGGTGCCCATACTAAAGAATTTAGGTTTTCTCTTTTTAAATATATTATCTCAGAATGTTCATCAGCTAAAGGAGAACCTTCAACTAAATCACATTTTATTGCTGTTAAATTAACTATTATATTTTCATACTCATGAGTATTCTCATCAAATATTTCAACTGCTTTTACTGTGCAGCTTAGCTCTTCTTTTATTTCTCTTTCTATGGCTTCATGCAATGATTCGCCTTTCTCTACTTTTCCACCTGGAAATTCCCATTGGTTAGGAAGTATCATATCAGGAGATCTTAGTGCGCATAATATTTCATTATTTTCATTTTCAATGATTGCAGCTACTACCTTAACTGTTTTTTTCAAATAAATCACCTCGCATAATACTATACCATAAAAGTTAGAAAAAGTAGTAAAATATTAAGATTTAAACTAATAAACTTATACTATATGATAAAAAAGAATTGGACAAATAAGTAAAAAAGAGTTATTTAATATATTAAGGAAAAAATTAAAAATAAAAAGGGGAATTTAGGAGATGAATTTTAATTCTACAAATAATAGATATAATTCTATTCGAAACTTAATATATTCTAATAATGGTGCAGTGGCAACTTCCACACCCATAGCAGCTCAGGTAGGGCTAGAAATTTTAAAAAAATTGAACTTGATTCTAATAAAGAAAATGTTGAAAATTATCATAAAATCATAGAAAGTTTAAAATTAGCATTTGTAGATAGTAAAACTTATGTAACAGATATGGATGAAATGAAAGTTAAAATTGAAGATTTATTGAGTGAAACTTATGCAGACAAAAGGCGTGAACTTATTACAGATAAAGCCATAATACCTACTCATGGAGATCCTTACTCACCGGGAACTGTTTATTTATGTACCAGTGACAAAGAAGGAAATATGGTTTCATACATACAAAGTAATTATACGGAGTTTGGTTCAGGATTAGTTGTTCCAAATACAGGAATAGCCATTCACAATAGGGGCAATAATTTTAGCTTAGACAAGAATCATGTAAATGTAGTAAAACCTTTTAAAAAGCCTTATCATACGATTATTCCAGGATTTATTTGCAAAAGTAATGAATCTGTTGGAGCTTTTGGTGTAATGGGAGCATTTATGCAACCACAAGGTCACTTGCAAGTTATTACTAACCTAATTGATTTTAATTTAAATCCTCAAGAATCGCTAGATGCACCTAGATGGCAGTGGATTGGAGAAAATTTAATTGAAGTGGAAGAAGATATGCCACTTGATATAGTTAAAGGGCTTATGAAAAAAGGTCATAAAATAAAAATAGTTAAAGATTTTACTTCCATGGGTAAAGGTCAAATTATTTTGAAGAAAAAACTGAATGAAAAAGAGAGCGTTTATATTAGTGCCACTGAAAAAAGATGTGACGGTCATATAGCTGTTTGGTAAAATGTAAATGTTACAAATTGGAAAAAGTTTAAAAAATTAAAAATATTCTTAAATATTGAAAATACTCATTTCTATCTTGTAAAAAGTAGCCTAATTGTAAATTATTTGTAAATATTTTCTAAAAAACACTTGAAAAGTTACAAAATTGTAATAAACTATAAGTATAAATTTTAAAAAATGAAAATCTAAAAAAGAAATATTTTTATTGGAAAATAATATTTATAAATAAAATTGGGGGGAAATATATGTTTAAGAAATCTTTACAATTAACTGCTTTTGTATCAACAGTAATAATGTCAGTTGGAGTTGCAGCTCCCATATCACAAGGAGCAACTGTTAAGCATAATGCCAATATGAGAAAGGGTGCATCAACTAAATATAAAGTGACTGGAGTTCTTCAAAAAGGAGAAGAGGTAAAAATATTATCACAATCAAATGGTTGGTATAAAATTCAAAATTCAGATAATGAAAAAGGATGGACTTATAATACACATATAAATGCATCTGATAAAGAATTACAAAATACAACTGATAAAAACAGTGGAGTAGTAAGATTTAATTTGAACTTTAGAAAAGGTCCATCAACAGATGAAAAAATAATATCAGTTTTGCAAACAGGGGAAAAAGTAAAAATATTATCACAATCAAATGGCTGGTATAAGGTACAAAATTCATCAGGAAAAGTGGGATGGTCTTATGGTAAATATATAAAAACTTCAGATAAAGAAGTAAACTTCTCACAAAGTGAAACAGATGATACAAATGGAACATTTAAAGATACAGCTAATGTGAGAAAAGGTGCTTCTACTAACTATGGAGTTATAGAAACTATACAAAAAGGCCAAAAAATAAAAGTTATATCATCATTAGATGGATGGTATAAAATAAAATGTCCAGATGGTCAAGTAGGATGGACTCATGGTAGTCACATAGACTCGTCAGTACCACTATATAAATATAAATCAGAAAATAAATCAAAAAAATCAAGTGACTCATCAACAACTTCATCAAAATCATCAAGTAAAAAAATATCAAATTCAAAAAACTCAGTAACATATGGATCAAAATCAGGAAACAAAATGGTAGTATCAGCTACAGCTTATAGTGGGGATTCAATAACATCAACAGGAACAACTCCTAAATTTGGAACAATAGCAGTAGACCCAAGTGTAATTCCTTATGGAACAAAGGTCTATATACCTAGATTTGGTCAAACTTTCATAGCAGAAGATTGTGGTGGAGGAATCAAAGGAAACAGAATAGACATATTTATGAACTCTGAATCTGAGTGCAACAGTTGGGGCGTTAGAAGTATAACTATTGAAATATTAGATTAATAAAAATTTGTAGAAATACATATAAAAATAATAAAAATTGTTGACAATAAAAAAACATGTGGATATAATACGAATATAATCATAAATAACAAAGAAAAATTCTGTGAAAAAGTGAGTAGCTTAAATTAATTTTATAGAGAGCTTGGGATGGTGGAAGCCAAGTATTGAGATTTATGTGAAAAGAGCTTTGGAGAAGACTGTAGGAAATTAAGTATGACAGTAGGTGTTCTCGCCTTAAGAGATAGAGTGGGTAAAATTTTTGTACGTGAGTGAATTTTAATCAACGGACAAAGTCGTTGGCGATATGAGCGAAGCGAATTTTATCAATAAGAGTGGTAACGCGGTATATTCGCCTCTTGGATTTTAATCCAAGAGGCTTTTTTAATACAAAAAAGTGTACACTAGATAAGATGAGCGAGGTAAATTTTAATCAACGGACAAAGTCGTTAGCTATATGAGCAAAGCGAATTTTACCAATAAGAGTGGTACCGCGGACTTCGCCTCTTAGCAATTTTGCTAAGAGGCTTTTTTTATATATTAAAGCAACTGGCCAGGCTTAGTATATAAGTAAAAATAATTATTTATATAAAACAAATTTTACTAAAAATTATTAAAGGAGATTAAAAAAAATGGAATTAGCACAAATAAAACTGAAAGAAAAATCAAAAAAACAAAAAATGCAAATGCCTCATACTTTAGTAATTATTGCAGTAATAATTGCCATAGTAGCAGTTGCAACATATATAATACCAGGTGGTGCATATGAAACAACAGTCAATGAATCAGGAAAAACAGTAGTAGTAAATGGAACTTTTAAATATATACAAAGCCAACCACAAAATATATTCAATGTATTGCAAGCACCAATACAGGGAATAGTTGAAGGAGCAGAAATTATAGCATTTTTATTTATAGTTGGAGGGGCTTTCAACGTTATATCAAAAACTAAAGCTATAGATTTCGGAATTTTAAGAGTAGTTGAAATATTCAAAGGAAAAGAAATATTAGTATTACCAATTTTAATATTTATGTTCTCCCTTGGTGGAGCAACTTTTGGAATGAGTGAAGAATCAGTTGCATTTATAGCAATTTTATTACCTTTAATTTTAGCTCTTGGATATGACTCTATAGTAGCAATGTGTGTTACATATCTTGCTTGTAACTTAGGATTTTCATCAGCAATGCTTAATCCATTTACAGTAGGAATTGGTCAATCCATAGCAGAAGTACCTCTATACTCAGGTGTAGAATATCGTACAATAACTTGGTTTATAACAACTTTAGTAGGATGTGCCTTTGTAATGATATATGCCATGAAAGTTAAGAAAAATCCAAAACTTAGCCCAGTATTCGAAAGCGACCAAATAAAACGTGAAAAATTAAAAGATATACAATCGGAAAGTGCAGAATTTACAACTTCACACAAAATCATAGTATTATCTTTATTTATAGGAATTGGAATAATAGTTTATGGAGTTTTAAAATTAGGATTTTGGATTCCTGAAATAGCAGGAATATTCTTAGCAGTAGGGCTTGTAAGTGGAATAGTTGGGAAATTAGCACCAAATGAAATGGCATCAGCATTTACAGAAGGTGCAAAAGATATGATAGGTGCTGCCATATTAATAGGTTTTGCAAGATCAATAATGATAATAGCTCAAAATGCAAATATAATAGATACAATTTTATTTAACTTATCAAATGCAATAGGACATTTACCATCACTAATTGCAGCATATATAATGTTACCAATCCAAATGTTTATAAACTTCTTTGTAAACTCAGGTTCAGGACAAGCTGCACTTACTATGCCGATTTTAGCACCACTTGGTGATTTAGTTGGAATATCTCGTCAATTAACAGTTTTAATTTATCAATTAGGAGACGGATTCTCAAATGCTATGTTCCCAACATCAGGAGTTTTAATAGCATGTTTAGGAATAGCAGGCATACCTTATGGCAAATGGTTAAAATGGATAATACCTCTACAAATAATATTATTTATTTGTTCATTAGGATTTATAACAGTAGCAACATTAATAGGATGGGCTTAATTTAGGGAGGCAATTTATGAAAAGCATATTAGAAAAAGAAGGTAAAAAAATACACGCTAATTTATGTGAAATAAGCGATTATATATATGAAAATCCAGAGCTTGGGAATGAAGAATTTAAATCATCAGAGAAATTAATTTCTTTCTTACAAGATCATAACTTTGAAATAGAAAAAGAATTTTTAGGAATAAAAACTGCTTTTAGAGCCACTTATGATAGTAAAAAAGAAGGAGCAACTATAGGATACTTATGTGAATATGATGCTCTTCCTGAAATAGGTCATGGATGTGGACATAATATGATAGGTAGTATGTCGGCAGGGGCAGGCATAATTTTAAGTAAAGTATTAGATGAAGTTGGAGGAAAAATAATTGTATACGGAACTCCAGCAGAAGAAACAAATGGTGCAAAAGTAATATTTGCAGAAGAAGGAGTATTTGATGAACTTGATGCTGCTATGATGGTGCATCCTGGAGATAAAACTTTAGCAAGTGGAAAAAGTATGGCTCTTTATCCTCTACAATTTACTTATAAAGGAAAAACAGCCCATGCAGCATCTTGTCCTCATGAAGGAATAAATGCACTAAATGCTATAATTCAACTATTTAATGGTATAGATGCTCTTCGTCAACATGTTACTCCAGATGTGAGAATGCATGGTGTAATAACTCAAGGTGGAGTTGCTGCAAACATTGTTCCAGATGAAGCAACAGCACAATTTTATTTTAGAGCAGGAACAAAAGAAACTTTAGATGATATATTAGAAAAAGTAAAAAATATAGCTAAAGGAGCTGCTCTTATGACAGGAGCCACTCTTGAGATGAGTAGATATGAATTACCAAATGATAATTTAAAAACTCATGAAAATTTATCAAGTGCTTTTATGGAAAATTTAAAAGCTTTAGGTATTGAAGATATTCACGGACCAAAGGAAACAGGTTCTAGTGATATAGGTAATGTTAGTCATAAAACTGCCACAATACACCCATACTTATCTATATCAAACTGTCCTTTAACTGGTCATAGTGTGCAAATGGCAAATGCTACAATAACTGATTTAGCTCATGAAAGACTGTTAACAGGAGCATTGGCATTAGCCTTTACAGGACTTGATGTATTAAATAAAAAAATAGAATTATAAAATAGATAATAGCAATTATTTTGGAATAAAAATTCTGAGATAATTGCTATTTTTGTATAAGAAACTAGATAAACAAATAAATGAATTTAATCATCTATGTCATTATATAGCCATGAGTAATGATTATAAAAATTTACAATATAAATATACTTTGCTAAAATCTCTTGAGGGAAATGAGATTTCTATAATTAGAATAGTCTCACAAAAAGATAAAGTTATTAAAACTTATAAAATAAATTGCTAGTAACATTACTAAATTATAAAAACCATACTGTATACAATTGTGTTATTATTAAGTTAAATATTGTATGCAAAAATAGGGGGAAATAGTGATTATGAAATTAAGAAAAGTTGGGATAATCGGTGTAGGTCATGTTGGGGCACATGTTGCCTTTTCACTTGTAACACAAGGAATAGTTGATGAATTAGTATTAGTTGATATAAATAAACAAAAAGCCATAAGTGAAAGACAGGATTTACTTGATGCTACAGCATATTTACCACATAGAATAAACATAGAAGTTGGTGAATATGAAGATTTAGGTGATTGTGACATCATAGTAAACAGTGTGGGGAAAATAGATGATGTCAGCAGAGATAGATTAGCAGAACTTCAACAAAGTGTTGATATGGTAAACTCTTATATAAAAAGAGTGATGAATACTGGATTTAATGGAATAATAATAAATATAACAAATCCTTGTGACATAATAGCTTATTATATTCAAAAAACTACAGGGCTTCCTAAAAATAAAGTATTTGGAACAGGAACAGGACTTGATAGTTCTAGATTTAAAAATGTAATGGCTCAAGCTACAGGGATAGATCATAAATCAATAATTGGATATTCTTTAGGTGAACATGGAGATTCTCAAATGATTCCTTGGTCAATAGTAAACTTAGGTGGTAAACCTTTAAGTCAATTGGAAAAAGAAAGACCAGAGACTTTTGGCAAGCTAGATAAAGAAGATATAAAAAATAAAACTGTAAAAGGTGGATGGGTAACATATGAAGGAAAGAAATGTACAGAGTTTGGTATAGCATCCACATCAGCTAGACTTATAAAAGGAATTTACCATGATGAAAAATTTGTAACAACAGCATCTACTTTATTAGAAGGTGAATATGGAGAAGAAGGATTATTTATAAGTATACCAGTAGTAATAGGAAAAGAAGGTATAGAAGATAAATATGAACTTAATTTAACAGAAGATGAATTAAAAGAGTTTAAACATTCTTGTAGCGTAGTAAAAGAAAATATAGCAAAAATAAAGTAGTGGTATATTGATTAAACATCTGTCCAGATTATATAAAAACAACGATTACAAAAGTTATATCAACAGGAATAGCTACCATAGATGGTGTAAGTGTTAGAAGTAAGAACTCAGCAAGCGGTACTTATTTAGGGAGTTTACGTACGGGAGACAAGGTAGAAATTATTGAAAAAATGAGTAATGGTTGGTACAAAATAAAATATAATAAATCATTTGCTTGTGTTAGTAGTGAATTTATAAAACTTACAGGTACAAAAACTATAGATAATGAATTAAATACAGGTATAGTTTACAATGCAACAAAACTTACAGTTAGAGAAAAAGCATCAACAAGTTCAAAATGTTTAGGGTATCTACCAAAGGGTACAAAAGTATCAATAGTTAGAGTTACATCTGATAATTGGTATAAAATTAAGTATAAAAATTCATATGCTTATGTAAGAGGCCAATATATAAAATTAACTTCAAGTGTAAAAGTAATAAGTAGAGGAACAGTTACATCAACAACATTAAATGTTAGAAAAAGTAAATCTACATCATCAACAAAGTTAGGAACTCTGAAAAAGGGAACTAGAGTTGCTATAGTTAAAAAAGAATCCAATGGTTGCTATAAGATAATATATGGCGAACAATATGGATATATTGCAAGTCAATATGTAAAAATAAGTTCATCAAATTCTACAAATAGGAAAAATTTGAATGATTTCTTATTTATAGGAGATTCATTTACGGCTAGAATAGAAAAAACAATAAAGAGTAATAATGAAGCTGTTTATGTTCATGCTCAAGGAGGAAGTAGATCCTCTTACTGGTTAGATAAGGTAGATGAAATGCCAGATAAAAATCTTGTGGAAAGTATATCTATATTAATTGGTGTAAATGGAGTTACAACAGCTGATAATATAACAAATACAAAGGCGTTAATAAATCAACTAATTGTAAGATATCCAGATAAAGCTATATATGTTCAAAAAGTATTCCCAGTTGCTAAAAACTTTACAGATGGAAATCCTACAACATATAATAAAACAATTGCACAGTATAATAAGCAGTTAAATGAATTTTGTAGTACAAAATCAAATGTTAAAATAATAGATGCAACTACTGGTTTTGTTGATAGCAAAGGTTATTTGACTAATGCAAGTGATGGATTACACATTAACGAAGTTAGGAATTCTATTTTCTACAAAAATATTTTTAATGCTATAAAGAATGTAGAGAAAACTAAATAAATGTTATATAAGAAATCTACGAATTTAATGCCGTAGATTTTTTATTGCAAGAAATATTTATGACTATAATATATAAGGAGAAAAACTATATGACGATTACTGAAGTTAGTAAATTATATGATATAACACCAGATACACTTAGATACTATGAAAGAATAGGATTAATTCCAAAAATACATCGCAATAAAAATGGGATTAGAGACTATACTCAAGAAGATTGTAATTGGGTGGAATTTATTAAATGTATGAGAAATGCAGGTCTTCCCATTGAAACTTTAATAGATTATGTAACTATGTTTCAACAAGGAGATTCTACCATAGATGCTAGAAAGGAATTATTAACAGAGCAACGTAAAGTTTTAGAGAAAAAAATTAAAGATATGAATGAGACTTTAGGGCGATTAAATCATAAAATTGAGTTATATGAAAAAGGTTTAATGATAAATGAAAAAGAGTTAAGAGAAAAAAATAAATAATTGCAAAAATGTTGATATGGAGTATATATTTAACTAATATTATATATATGAAGTAAATTTAGGGATAAAAATATGGTGGAGGGAGAATAATGGAATTAAAACAAGAAGATTTATTAAATTTTGATTTAGTAAAAAATAAAGTAAATAATATACTAGAGGAATATGCAGATAAAGCTAGTGAAATTGCAAAACTACCCATATCAATACATGAAACTAATAATCTTATGGATTTAGAAGAAGAAATGTGTTTAAAGATATTGAATGCTTGGGAAATTAATAAATTTAAAACAGATGCCGAGTATATATTAAAAGGAAGTATATTATTAAATAAAGACAAATTTATATATAAAACTCTTATAGGAAAAATAATGAGATTAATACCTGGAGGAGTTACCATACTTTCCATAGGTATAAATAGTTCTTTAGCTAGAAGATTTACATTAGCCCTAGGATATTCCATGTCACAATTATCAACTACATATATTAATTTAGTAATAGAGAATAAAGATATAGACCCACTTAATATTTTTACAAAAGAAGCCATAGAAGATTTAATGGAAAGTTATTTAATAGAGTACAATAAAACTGTAACCAATTAATAAAATAAAGAAAAGGGAATATTAATTTTTTAATACTCCCTTTTTGAATTTACATAGATTTATTTAACTTATTTAAGTGAGATAATTCTTTTAGAACATTGTTGTAGTTATTAAATTGCTTTTGATCTTTTAAAATAAATATATATTTCGTATATGTTAGAAACTAAAGATTTCCTTGAGTTTATAATTTGATTATAATTATTTTTTTATTCATAAATAGCCTCCTATTTAGTATTATTTTTCATATTTTTTGTCTTATCATACTTAGATTTTTAATCGTATTTTTTCTATAACCATAAAAATTAAAGTAAATAATAAGAAAAACAGCCTAATTATTACATTAAACCAATATAAATAGTTTATAATATAAATAAAAAGCTTTTTTGTTGTTTTTTAGTGCAATAAATAATAATATGTATTTATAAAAAATCGAACTTATGATAAAATGTATAAATTAGATGAAGAATTCGTTGAGAAAGTAATATAGGAGGATGAAATGAAAAATAATGTAACAATAAAAGATGTTGCAAAGCTAGCTGGTGTTTCCATATCAACAGTATCAAGAGTTATAAATGACTCAAAACCAGTAACGGATGAAGTGAAGCAAAGAGTTTTAGACGTAATCAAAGAAACAGGTTATGTACCAAATCCTCTTGCTAGAAGTTTAGTTACTAAAAAAAGTAAATTAATAGGAGTAATAGTTCCAGAAGTATCTGATTCTTTTGTAAATGAAATATTGAACGGAATAGAAGCAGTTGCTAAAATGTACGATTACGATATACTTCTAGTTAATACTTATTCGGATAAGCAACAAGAAATAGATAGTATAAGACTTTTAAAAACTAAACAAGTTGAAGGTATAGTAATGGTTTCATGGATACTTGACGAAGACCATGTAAATTATATGAAAGAAAGCAGAATACCTGCAGTTTACATAAGTAAAACTGCTAGAGATTATGACATATATACAGTAAGTACAAGTAACGAAAATGCAACTTACGATATGACTAAGTACTTAATCGAAAATAATCATAAAGAAATAGCTTTAATAATGACAAGTAAAGAAGAAACTATACTTGAAGCTGAGAGAAGAACAGGATACGAAAGAGCTCTAAGAGATAATAACATAGAGGTGAGAGATGAATTAATCAAACACGGTAATACTGACTATGAGGGCGGATATAACTCTATGAAAGAACTTTTAGACGATAAAATAATACCATCAGCAGTATTCGTTACAGGAGATGAAGCAGCTGTTGGAGCAATAAATGCAATATTCGATGCAGGATATAATGTTCCACAAGATATATCAGTAGTAGGTTTCAATGATACTAAACTTGCAAAAATATATAGACCTAAGTTAACAACTGTATTCCAACCATTATTCGACATGGGTGCAGTTTCAATCAGAGCTTTAATCAAACTTATAAATGGTGAGCCTGTAGAAGAAAAGAAAATAGAACTTCCATATCAAATCATGGAGAGAGAATCTGTAATTAAAAAATAGATATATTTAATATGAAGATATCAGTGAAATTTACTGATATCTTTTTTGTATACTTAAATTTATATTTTTAATAAAATTATTATGGGTGCAATGGGAAGGATACTTTGCGGAATATGTAGAATGTTATTTAAGCAACTTTTAAATGTAGTATAAACAATAAAATTTTTATTTTTGGGAGGTTTATATGAAAAAAATAATAATCGATGGTAATAGTCTTACATTAGATGATTTAGTTAATGTTGCAAGATATAATTTTCCTGTAGAAATAAGTAAAGAAGCTTTAGAAAATGTTAAAGTTTCTAGACAAATAGTTGATGATATAGTAGAAGCAGAACAAATTTCTTATGGTATAACTACTGGTTTTGGGAAGTTTTCTGATGTGGCCATATCTAAAGAGGAATGTAGACAATTACAAAAAAATTTAATTATGTCTCATTCATGTGGTGTGGGAAATCCTTTAAGTGAAGAAATAGTTAGAGCAATGATGCTTCTTAGAGCAAATGCCTTATCTAAAGGATATTCAGGAATTAGATGTGAAACATTAGATGTATTAATCTCCATGTTAAATAAAGGGGTTCATCCTATAGTGCCAGAAAAAGGATCGCTAGGATCTTCAGGAGATTTAGCTCCCCTATCTCATATGGTACTTACCATGTTGGGACTTGGTGAAGCAATTTATAAGGGTGTAAAAATGGAATCTAAAGATGCCATGGAGAAAGCAGGAATAAAACCTCTTGAATATCTAGGTGCAAAGGAAGGTTTAGCATTGATTAATGGAACTCAATGTATGACTGCTGTAGGAGCAATAACTATTTATGATGCTATGAATTTAATGAAAACTGCTGATATATCACTATGTTTAACTATGGAGGCACTAAATGGAATAACTTGTGCCATGGATGAAAGAGTAAACTTAGTTAGACCTCATAAAGGACAATTTAATACAGCTAAAAATGTTCTTAAAATAGTAGATGGCAGTGAAATGGTAAGTGAACAAGGTCAACTTAGAACCCAAGATGCCTACTCATTAAGATGTTCACCACAAATTCATGGAGCAGTAAAAGATGCCTTAGAATATGTAAAAAATAAAATTGAAATAGAGATGAATTCTGTGACAGATAATCCTATAATATTCCCTGGAGAAGATCAAAAAATCATATCTGGCGGTAATTTCCATGGAGAACCTATGGCACTAGCCTTTGATTTTCTAGGAATTGCTTTATCAGAAATGGCTAATATATCAGAAAGAAGATTAGAAAAAATGGTAAATCCAGCACTTAGCCATGGTTTACCAGCATTTTTAGTTAATCAAGGAGGATTAAACTCTGGATTTATGATAGTTCAATATTCTGCTGCCTCTTTAGTATCAGAAAATAAGGTATTATCCCATCCAGCCAGTGTAGATTCTATACCTTCTTCTGCAAATCAAGAAGACCATGTATCAATGGGTACAATTGCAGCTAGAAAAGCTAGAGATATTATGGATAATGTGAGAAAAGTTATTGCTATGGAACTTTTAACAAGTGTACAAGCAATAGACTTAAGAGGAAAGAAAAAATTAGGAGTAGGTAGTGAAGCAGCTTATAATATAATAAGAGATCATACTCCATTTATAGATAAAGATAGAATAATGTACAAAGATATAAATATTTGTGAAGATTTAATAAAAGACAACTTATTAGTAGAAGTAGTAGAAGAAGCATTGGAAGAAGAGATATTATTATTTGAAGAGATTGAATCAAGTAAACAGTTATCAGATAATTTATAAATTTTAAGGAGACGATAACAAAATGGAAAAAACTTTAGCTTTTAATAATGAAGATATAAATAATGCCATGACTATTAAGTTGTCAGACATACCAAAAGATATACCACCCTTTGTCAAAAACATAAGAAGAGCTCCAAGAAGGGAAGCAAAATTAAGCAACTCAGACATAAAATTAGCCCTAAAAAATGCACTAAGATACATACCTGAAGAGTATCATGAAAAATTAGCTCCAGAATTTTTAGATGAATTAATGACTCATGGTAGAATTTATGGTTATAGATTTAGACCAGAAGGAAAAATATATGGAAAATCAATTGATGAATATAAAGGAAGATGCACTGAAGGAAAGGCATTCCAAGTTATGATAGATAATAATCTTGATTTTGATGTGGCACTTTATCCTTATGAACTTGTCACATATGGGGAGACAGGTCAAGTATTTCAAAATTGGATGCAATATCAACTTGTAAAAAAATACTTAGAAGTTTTAACTGAAGACCAGACTTTAGTTATCCAATCAGGTCATCCTGTGGGACTTTTCAAATCTAAACCAGATGCACCAAGAGTTATACTTACTAATTCCCTTATGGTTGGTATGTTTGATAATCAAGAAGAGTGGAAAAGAGCCACTGCCATAGGTGTAGCCAATTATGGTCAAATGACGGCTGGTGGTTGGATGTATATAGGTCCCCAAGGTATAGTTCATGGAACTTATTCAACTATACTTAATGCAGGTAGATTAAAACTTGGAATACCTCAAGATGAAAATTTAGCAGGAAGATTATTTGTAACTTCAGGCCTTGGAGGAATGAGTGGAGCTCAAGGAAAGGCTGTTGAAATTGCCGGTGGAGTAGGAATAATTGCTGAAGTTGATAAATCTAGAATAAAAACTAGATATGATCAAGGTTGGGTAAGTGAAATAGTTAATTCCCCAAGACAAGCTTTTGACCTTGCTCATAAAAAAATGGATGCAAAAGAACCTTGTGCCATAGCCTTTTATGGAAATATAGTTGATTTATTACAATATGCAGTAGAAAAGAACATTCATATAGATTTATTATCAGATCAAACATCTTGTCATGCTGTTTATGATGGCGGTTATTGTCCAGTAGGAATTACCTTTGAAGAAAGAACAGAGCTTTTAGCTCATGACATAGAAAAATTCGCCCACTTAGTAGATGAAACTTTAAGAAAACATTTTGAATTAATAAAAACTCTGCACCATAGAGGAGTTTACTTCTTTGATTATGGAAATAGCTTTATGAAGGCTATTTATGATGCTGGATGTAAAGAAATTTCTAAAAATGGCGTAGATGAAAAAGATGGATTCATATTCCCATCTTATGTGGAAGATATATTGGGACCACAATTATTTGATTTTGGATATGGACCATTTAGATGGGTTTGTTTAAGTGGAAAACATGAAGATTTATTAAAAACAGATGAAGCTGCTATGAGCCAAATAGACCCAAATAGAAGATATCAAGATAGAGACAACTATATTTGGATAAAAGATGCAGATAAAAATAATCTAGTTGTGGGAACTCAAGCTAGAATTTTATATCAAGATGCCATGGGAAGAACAAATATTGCCCTTAAATTTAATGATATGGTAAGACGTAAAGAAATAGGACCAGTTATGATGGGTAGAGACCATCATGATGTATCAGGAACAGACTCTCCATTTAGGGAAACTTCTAATATAAAAGATGGAAGTAACATAATGGCTGATATGGCAACTCATTGTTTTGCAGGAAACTGTGCTAGAGGCATGAGTTTAGTTGCTCTTCACAATGGTGGAGGAGTAGGAATCGGTAAAGCTATAAATGGTGGATTTGGTATGGTTCTTGATGGTTCTAGGAGGGTTGATGACATACTTAGAACTTCCATGCCTTGGGATGTTATGAGTGGCGTTGCTAGACGTGCTTGGGCTAGAAATGAAAACTCAATAACTACAGTTATGGAATATAACAAAATGTGTGAAGGAAAAGACCATCTAACACTTCCTTTTATAGCAGATGATGAAATGATTGATGAATTGGTTGGAGATAAAGAATTTGAATAGGGGGATAAGTCGTGGCTATAGTACAATGTGTACCAAATTTTAGTGAAGGTATAGATTTAAATAAAATTGAAGAAATAGTAAATCCATTAAGGGGAATAAGTGGTGTAAAACTATTAAATTATGAAGCAGATAAAGATTATAATCGTTTAGTAGTTACTGTAATAGGCGAGCCTGAAGCTGTAAAAAATGCAATATTTAAATCCATAGGTGTGGCAGCAAGCACGATAGACATGAATTATCACAAAGGACAACATTCTAGATTTGGTGCATGTGATGTTTGCCCGTTTATACCAATTAAAGATATGACTATGGATGATGCTGTAAATTTATCAAAAGAGCTGGCTCAGATGGTTGGAGAGTCATATAAAATACCTGTATTTTTATATGAGGCATCAGCTAGTAGAGCTGAAAGAGAAAATTTAGCAACTGTTAGAAAAGGTGAGTTTGAAGGATTGGATGAAAAACTAAAAGATCCACAGTGGAAACCAGATTATGGACCAGCAAAAAAACATCCAACTGCAGGTGCCATAGCCATAGGTGCTAGAAAACCTCTTATTGCATATAACATAAATTTAGATACACCCAATATAGAAATAGCAAGTAAAATTGCAAAAACTATTAGATTTTCAAATGGTGGTTACAGATACATAAAAGCAGGACCAGTATCAGTACCTGAAAGAAATATCACTCAAGTTACTATGAATTTAACTGATTATAGTAAAACAGCCATCTATAGGGCTTATGAAGCAGTAAAGATGGAATCTAAAAGATATGGTGTAAATGTGATGGGAAGTGAGATAGTAGGGCTTTGTCCAATGGAAGCTTTAATAGATACAGCCATCTATTACTTAGGTTTGGAAAACTTCTCCATGGACAAAGTACTAGAATCGAGTTTAATGGAGTAGATTGAAATGAAAATAGATTTAATTATAAAAAACATAGGTAAATTAGTTACTATGGAAAATTCATTTTTCCCTAGAATAGGAAATCAAATGAATGAACTTACCATATTGGAAAATGCTTATATAGCTGTAGCTCAAGGTAAGATTTTTCAGGTGGGAGTAGGAGATGAGTATAAAAAACTTATTGGAGAAAACACAAAAGTAGATGATGTGGGAGGAAAATTAGTAACACCGGGACTTATTGACTCACATACTCATTTAGTTCATGGAGGTTCAAGAGAAAATGAATTTTCTAAAAAATTAAATGGAGTACCTTATATTCAAATTCTGCAAGAAGGTGGAGGAATACTAAGCACAGTTAATGCAACAAAGGAAGCTACTTTTGATGAATTGTACAATAAAGCAAAGAAGAGCTTAGATAGAATGGTGGAGTTTGGAGTAACTACTGTTGAATCAAAAAGTGGATATGGCTTAGATTTAGAAACAGAAATAAAGCAATTGGAAGTTGCTCACAAATTAAATGAAGACCATCCCATAGATTTAGTGCATACATTTTTGGGAGCTCATGCTGTACCGGTGGAATATAAGAATAACCCTAAAGCATATATTGAATTATTGGTAAAGGAAATTATGCCTAAAATTAAAGAAATGAATCTGGCTGAATTTTGTGATGTATTTTGCGAAGAAGGTGTATTTTCTGTAGAAGAAAGTGAGTACATCCTAAAAAATGCTAAAGATATGGGATATAAATTAAAAATTCATGCTGATGAGATAATTGCCATAGGTGGAGCAGAGTTGGCAGCTAGACTAGGCTGTATATCAGCCGATCATTTAATGGCAGCCAGTGACCAAGGGTTAAAAGATATGGCCAATAATAATGTTATGGCTAATATTCTTCCGGGAACATCTTTTAATTTAAGTAAATCTTATGCAAATGCTAGAAAAATGATTGACCTAAATGTTGCAGTGAGTTTATCTAGTGATTATAATCCAGGGAGTTGTCCAAGTGAAAATTTACAATTTGTAATGCAACTAGGATGTTTAAATTTAAAAATGACCCCAAATGAAGTTTTAACAGCTGTAACAATTAATGCAGCTCATTGTATTGATAGAGCTAGAGAAATAGGGTCAATTGAAGTTGGTAAAAAGGCTGATATAGCAGTGTTTGATGCACCAAATATGGAGTATTTAATGTATCATTTTGGTATAAATCATATAGACAAGGTTTATAAAGATGGTGTACTTGTAGTTAATAATAAACATGTAGTTTATTAAAAAATAAAAACTTAGATATTTATATTCAGGTATTTAAGTAAAGGGGATTTTAGGAGGACGTATATGAAATTAATAGATATGACGTTAACTGATTTTATTGAGGAAGTGGATTCAACTTCACCAGCTCCAGGAGGTGGTTCAGTAGCAGCTCTTGCATCAGATATAGGTGTTGGTTTATCAAGAATGATGGCACATTTAAGTTTTGGCAAGAAAAAATATGAATCATTGGATGGAGATTTACAAGAAGAATTTAAAGTTAAATTTGATAAGCTTGGTGAGATAAGAAAAGAATTAAATAAATTAATTGATGAAGATACTAATTCTTTTAATGAGTTTATGAAGGCAATTAAAATGCCGAAAGAAACTTTTAAACAGATAACAGAAAGGCAAAAAGCCTTAGCCGATGCAACTTTATATTCTATAAAAGTACCATATAAAACAGCACAGTTATCTTTAGAGGCTATGAAACAATTAGATTTTTTAGTTACTAATGGTAATCAAAATGCTATTACAGACATAGGTGTAGGAATATTAATGCTCTGTACAGGTCTAGAAGGTGCCATACTTAATGTGAAGGTTAACTTAAAAGGACTAGAACAGAAAGACTTAAGTAGAAAATACTATGAAAGTTGTGAAGAAATGTTACAAGAAGGAAAAGAAATAAGAGATAAATTATTATTTATAATACATGAATCAGTGGAATAATAAAAAATAGAACCAACCCAAAGGGGAAGGTTCTATTTTTTATTATTTTTTAGATATTATTAATTAGTATCACCTGTATGATGAGATGATTTTTTTACTTTTTTTACCTTTTTAACTTTTTTCTTTGAAGTGCTAGGGCTTGATTGTTTAGTATTTTCAGGTTTATTTATGTTTTTTGTTTTTTTAGCATTTTTCTTAACTTTTTCTTGGACTTCTGCATTATTTATTTTAGTCATTATACTATCTAATTTTTTTTGTTGTTCTGGATCTAAGAAGTTTTTGAATTTAGAAACTACCTCTTCTTTACCTTTTAAGTTTTTTCCTATTTTAACAAGTTCATCAATAAGTTCATCTTCTGATTTATTTTTATATCCTTCAGCTATTTTTTCTACTTTGTTTTTATCTATATTTTTTTCTTTTGCGAATTTTTCAAGTGTTTTTTGATCTATTTTTTTCATGTTTATCCCCCTTCTATATAAGTACTTATATATTTTGAATATGGAAATTTAATTTTAATCTATTATTTAATATATGCATAAGACTTTTAATAGTGTTACTTAGGAGTGATATTTATAAAATAAACTACTTAAAGTTTCTATTTAATCTTTGATGAAAAGGTCTATTTTCTTTTAATGAAGTATAGAAGTTATCCATCATGCAAAGAGTTTTGTCTATAGAATTATTGTATAAAGTTTTAATATTTTTACAGCCTTCATTTATTAATAATTTATCAAATTCAGACTCGATTTCTGTATGAGAGAGGTGATTTTCTTTGGTGACTTTATTTATATAAGGATGACATTCGCTATCTAGCATAAAATGGCATAAAAAACCTAGTATATAAGATAAAGATTCTTCTTTATTATTGGATTTTTTATTATACTTCGTGCTTTTTCAAAAAAAATATTTGAATTTTCATTATGAATTTTATGTCCTAATTTTGAAGTTGGATTATTATATATCAAAGGTTTATAATAAAGTAATATATCTGGTCCATGGAGACCTATGAAAAACAAATCCATATTTTTTAAAATTATATTTTTAATTTCATCATCTACTTGGGCTAAAACCTTTTTTCCAAAAGCATAATGTGCATAAGTTCCAGGCATAATTAAGACCTCCAAAAGAATTTATTTATATAAATCAAGTATATCAAGGTTTAAATAAAAAACTACTTTATATAATATCTAAGGAAATTTTCTCATAGAATTAACATATAGAAAGAATTTGAAAAAGTGGTAATTACATTCATTAAGATAGATAAATCCTTATAAAAATGTATATGCAGTAGTAATTTAAAAAAGTAACATATATAGCTTGTGATTCATAATTTATTAGGAAGGAGTAGTTATATTAAGGGGTGACTTGTGTGAACAATTTACTGTTAATACTGGCAATGATGCTATTGAGTAATGGAAATATACCGCTACTTGATAATAAAAATAAATCAAATAAGTCTGTAGAGGAGTCAACAAAGGTGCAAGTAATAGAGCCAAATAGTAAAGGCATGCAAAGTAAAAGAAGCAGTCCTAAAGTTCGTAAAATTAAAAAAATTAAAAAGAAAACAAAAAGTAAAGACAAAGTAAAAGATGTAAACAAAGAACCAATAAAAAATATTTTGAAGTTTGATATGGGGGACGTTAACAAAGGTATAAACTTAATGGAATTAAGTGAAGATGATTTAGATAGAGGAATGGAAATAATCACAAGAACAAAAAAGTATATGAATAAAGAAGAGCGAAATATATTAATAAAGTTGGAAAGTGTTCTTGATTTAGTTAAAGGTATAAAAAAACTCAATGATATTAATATACTAAGTGAAGAAGATGAAAGTGATTTTTTCAGAAGTATGGATGAAGAAGATAAGAAAAATATGATGATAAAGGAAATTTTAGAAGTTTTTCCAGAAAAGAAAAAACAATCCGTAGAAAAAGCCCTTGAAATGAAAAAAATGATAGATTTATTTGCAGAGTTATTTTTGCCAGATGGAGAAGAAGGTGGCGGATTTAGCTTAAGCTCTTTAGCAGATATTAATAATTTAGGTAGTATAAGTAATTTGAAATTATTAGGAAATCTTTTAAGAAGTTTAGATGATGAGGAAGAAGAGAAAGAATATGAATATGTAGAAGTTGAAGATGAAAATATAAGAGACGTAGATGAAGACTTAGATACTCAGCAAGATAATGATGAATATGTAGAAGTAAATAAGGCTGTTTCAAACAACAAAAAATATAGCAAAAATAAAGCTAGAAGAAATAAAAACAAAAATAAAAGAAAAAAAGAAGTGTAATAAAAAAACTTAAATAGATAAAAATATATTTAAATACATAAGTAAAAAGTCATAATTTAGAAAAATAACTTAAAATTAAAAAAATTTACAGAATAAAGTACTTTAATTATATTAGGTTTTGTATTATAATAAATATAAATAAAAAAAGAAAAATACATCCTGGGACATACGATAGGTTTCCTTTAAATTCAACCGACATGCATTATACGGGAGATCGGGTCTTGCAATAGTAAGAGGCCATTATATTTATATAAAGGAATCTAAACTTGCGAGCAGGTCACCCACCTGGGAGATTCTCGGGTATGAATTTATAGGACCAACGGTGCCTTGGGAATAAAAAAATGTTGCTTTTGAAGCAACATTTTTATTTTGCAAAAATTTATAATCCCAATATACCTACATCATTTAAAGTGGAAAAAACATGACTTATATTATATTCTAAATCATCTTTATAATTGGAATAGAAGGTGGATCTAATAAAGTTATCTTCTAAGGAGTATTCATCTATATTTGGTTTAGACCAAGTTAGACCATCATTTGTAGATGTACAAGTAAATAATTTATTATAATTTACCCAAGAAAGTAAAAGTTTTGAATTGTTTTTTATTAATTCTGGATACATACAAGTGGATGGTTCACTTAAATAAGATGATGTTTTTAAATTAAATTTATTTTCACTAAGATATCCATTTATGTATTTTACAATATAGCCATTATTTTCATATTCACAGAAACAGATATGATAAAAGTTAATATTATCTCTAATTGCACTTAAATAAAGTTTATTATATCCACTATTTGTTATTTGTATAGGATCACTCCAAGTAAAAGTCCCAAGATTAAATCTAGAAGCAAAAACCTCTTCACACCCATTTACTAAATTGAAATAGAAAATAGTAGGGATGGATCCATTCCATAAAACAGTAAAGTTATTTAGAACAATATGGTTTATAAAATCTATTTTATTTTCAATCCAATAATCCTTATGTTTATAATGATGAAAAAGAGCACATGTATTTATGGAATTATTATTAAAAACATAATAAAAAATATGAGGATTATCTTCTATATATTTAACATAAGGAAAAGCCAAAGCAAATTTTTTATAATTATAAGTTATAGCCTCAATTTTTTTAAAAATAAAAGATTGATTGCTGCATTTTAGTATTTCTAATGATTTGTCACAGTATATACAATAAATATTATCATCTTTGTCTATGGAGATAGAATACTTAGTAAAATCTATATTATTATAATTGATTAGTTTGTTTTTTTGAAGAAGGCATCCATTGTCATCATAATAATTATAATAAAGACCATCACTATCTGGACTAATATAAAACATATCTTTATAACTTCTTCTTATTATGGCAAATCTCTCATTTATAAAACTCATTTTTAACCTCCTAAAAACTTCATATAATAATATATTTACAAAAAAAATTTATATTCTACTTTTGCTTATCTTTGTTGATACTCAAGTCACAATTAATCATCAAAAAGCATAATAATAATTAGGCCTACAAAGCCAGGACATTTTAATAAATATCATTGAAAGGGGATAACAAAAAATGCATGACTTAAAAAGAAGTAAGAAAAAAATGTATAAAAAACAAATGCCTGCTATGATAAATTCTTACAATGAAGAATCAACAGTAGAAATAGAAGACCTTGAAAGAGGATGCAAAAACAAAACTAATATAAACAATTCTAATAATGCTTGTAACTGTGCAGGAAACCAATCTACAAATCAAAATAATAACAACAATCAAAAACACGACTGTCATCACGATCATCACGATCATCATGAACACCATGACTATGATGAATTTGAATGCGTTTGTGAATGTAAAAAATCAAACAACTACTGTGAACCTTGTGAAGCTGAATCAGATACTTGTGTAGCAAATCCTTGTGCAGGAGATCAATGTTGTAATGGTATTACTCCGACTTATTCAAGTAAGAATGCTTCTCCAGTAGCAATAGAAGCACAAAGAATATATGATGCAATTAAATTCCAAATGTTTACTGATGCAACTGGTCCAAATGGAGAAACTTTATACTTTGATTATGATGTAGTTGAAATTGAAGGACGTATTCCAGTAACAGGACTTGCTAATGTTACAGTTGATGAAGTTTGTATGAACTATTCATCAATTGAAGTAGTTCCAGGAATACCAAGTATTGAAGATTTCCAAGTGATGGAAGTAGAAGATAATGCACCTTGTGATACTGTATTTGAATATGCTGTTTGCCCAGAAAAAAATGCAACTTGTTGTGCAAGAAATAGAGGTCAAAGCGTATCTTACAAAGAAAGAGGATTAACTGTAATAGTAAATAATTTAGTACTTGAACTAAGATGTCATTGTGGTTGTACTAAAATAAGAGCTTTTGCTTATCCAGCTGTTCAACAAATGGGAGGACAATTATGCAGAGTTGATTCTGTAGAATTTAGATACAACACATTATCAGCTAGAATGTGTATACCATCTAATGGAAGATCATTAACATTAAGACAAGACTATCAAACTAGCTTAACAGTTGATTGTATATCTAAAGCTTATATATCTGCACAAGATTGTTGTGGATGCGACTGTGACGATTGCTTCGAATTAACAATACCAAGTGGAATAGATTTAATTTGTTGCATAGAAGAAACAGTAAGTATATTGATAAGTGATCAAGTAGTTGTATTAGCAGTATCTCAAGGAATCAATCCAAGAGTAGTAGATACTTTTGCAAATGTATGTAGTTTTCCAAGTTGTGGACAATAATATTAAATAAATAAAAACCTCACATCTCACTCAAAAATAACTTAACTTACTAATGTAAGGACTATCAATATATTGATAGTCCTTTTTGCTAATATTTTTTATAAACGATGCTATAGCAATATTCAAAAATATCATCTTTGATAGTTGACAAAGATCTAAAATCTGAAAAGGAAGATGTACTTCTAAGTAAGTTATGAGCTTGTGTCCATTTTCTATTGCTATTATTAAAAATAAAAGTTTTTGTATTAACCTCAGACCTTTTATTTTTATCAATATAATTATAAGTAAAAATCATATTGTTCATATCATCTATATTCAGTTTATAGATGGATTCATCTTTTTTTATAGTATTATTAAAATGAAATTTTTGAATATTATAATTTGAAGGATTAAAGTTGTAGTGAGAAACTCTATAACAATTTTTTTTAATAGAAGATTCTTCAACTAAAAAAATATTTATATAATTTTGAATTATAAATAATCTCATATTTTTTAAATTACTTGTATCATGACATACCTTGCAAAGAGATTTTCTTTTTACTTTACCATTCTTATAAATGAAATGTATTAATTTACCTTTTGTATTAATGGCACAAATATGAATAAAATTTTTATCATCAAAATTAGCGCAGTAGGAAACTATATTATTAGCAATTTTTTCTATTTTTTCATTTATATTTTTTATAAATAGACAGTTATTTTCCTCATAAACATAAAATGGTTTGATACTATTAATCAAAATTTCACCTACTTTCAATTATATTTTTTTAAAGCTTTTAGCAAAGTAATAGTATGAAGAAGTGTTGTAAAAATAGCTGTTATTGTTATGGCATAAATATAAGCATACATATTTAAACTAGGTATAGGTAATAAAAAATATATGGCAATAACTTGAATAATCATACCTAAAATGGTGTTAACACTAGAGATAACTTCTTTTCTAATTGCATGAAGTATTCCTGATAAAGTTTGATTTAAACTTAGAAAAAGTGGAGCTAAAAACATAGTCTTTAAATAAATACCAGCAGTTTTATTATTGAAAACTAATAAACATAATTTTTCACCAAAGAAATAAAAAAATAAAGATGATATAATACCAACACCTAAAGTTAAAATTACAGAATAATAAATTTTAATTTTTACACTTTTAATTTTATTTAAAGCAACCTCCTGGGAGATGCTAGGAATCAAATTTACTACTAAAGCAGATCCTATGGTAAAAGGAAGATAAACAAAAGGCATAACCATACCAGATATTATTCCATAAAGGCCAATAGATTGAGAGTAAGATATTCCTGATAATACTAATCTAGAGGGAACTATCATGGAACTTACAGATTGTAAAATAACAGAAGACATTCTATTACAAGTAATAGGTAATGACATCTTTAAGGTTTCCATTGAAGAATAATAAAAGTCTCTAAGTCTAATAGTAAATTTGTTGTATAAGGTCGATTCATTACATAGACAAATAGTCATATAAATTACATTAGTAGCCTCACCAAGGGATATGGCAAGTAAAGTTATATAACAAATCATAGCCTTATCATTTATGTACATGGCAAGTAAAAAAACAAATAATATTCTTATAACTTGTTCAATCACTTGGCCAATTGCAGGAACTAATACTTTTTTAATGCCATAAAAGTATCCCCTTAATACATTGGAAATAGTAATTAAAATAATTGCTGGACAGATGGATAAAATAAATAAATTTAAATTTTTATTTTGTAAAAGTCTAAAAGATAAATAATTACTAGAAAAAGATACCATTATAGAAATAAATAAAGATATAAAAAAAGAAACATACAAAGTTGATATAAAAAATATGTTTACGTCCTTTTTATCTTCAAAAGTATTTTCCTTTGCAATTAAACAAGACAGAGCAGTAGGTATGCCTGTGGTGGTTATAGCAATGCAAATCATTAAAAAGTTAAATATCATGTGATATATGCCAAGACCCACATCTCCCATAACCCGTGATAGAAAAATTTTATATAGAAATCCTAAGACTCTTACTATTAAATTGGATATAAATAAAATTATGGTTGATAAAACTAAATTAGGAATTCTCAAAAAAATCACCTCCACATATTAAAAATGTATTCTTATGAAGGTGAAAAAATAATTATAATTTTATAAAATTGGGTTTTAAATTATCAAAAGTACAAATATATTTAAAGCCCATATCTTTTAAATAAGATTGAATATAATCAAACTTGCAAGTAATAAAGGATGGGCAGTGAGCATCAGAACCAGTTGTGATTATTTCGCCACCTAAGTCTTTGTAAAGAGAAATGATTCTTCGAGATGGTGTTAAGTCAGGCAATTCATATCTAAAGCAAGAAGTATTTATCTCAATGCCTTTATTTTTAGAAATAACTTCTTTTAAAATAGCTTCAATAATATCCATAAATAAACTATCTCCCAAAGAATTTTCATAGGGGCCGTATCTCTTTATTAAGTCTAAATGACCTAAAACACTGTAGTCATCAAAATTTTTAACTATATCATAAAAAGTTTTATAATAAATTTCATAAGATTTCTGTTGAGTTTTATCTTTAAAATATTCATCATAATATAAGTCGTTTTTATCAATGGCATGTTGAGAACAAATTATAAAATCAAATTGATTATTTTTCATCTCATTAGAATATCTATCTATAAGATGAGGCTGAAGTCCAAGTTCAATTCCTTTTTTTATTTTAATTTTATCTTTATATTTATTTTGCATTAATTCTAGAGTATACAAGTAATCTTTATAATTTAGTACAAACTTATCTGTTTGATTTATGTCATAATCCATATGGTCAGTGAAACAAATTTCTTTTAAACCAAGATTTATACCTGTTTCAATCATTTTTGTCATGGAAGTTTTGCTGTCTGGAGAGAAGTTAGAATGGACGTGATAATCATAGAACATTATTATTTCCCCTTTCATAGAAAATTTGGTATTATATATATAAATGATAGCAAATAGATATTTAAACATCAATAAATCTAAAAATAAGTAAGTGGTGATTAAATGGAAAGATACAAATTAAAACTAGAAAATAACAATAGTAAGTATATTCAAATATATAATCATATAAAAAAATTGATTGTTAACGGCGATATAAAAGAACATGAAAAACTTCCACCTATAAGGAAGTTATCAGATTTTATAAATGTAAATAATGCAACTATTGTAAAAGTATATGAGTTATTAGAAAAAGAAGGATATGTGTATAAGGCAATAGGCAGTGGTACTTTTGTTTCTTCTTTTAATTTAAAAAAAGAAAGGACAAATACTAAAGATAAAGATATAATATACTTTGATAGTGGTAACCCTTCTAAAGATATGTTTCCCTTAAAAGACTTTAAATCAGCAATAAATATGGCTTTAGAAAAAGATGGAGCTTCCATATTTGAGTATGATGAAGGTAAAGGTTCTAATCAGTTAAGGGAAGAATTATCTACATATTTAAAAGGAAAAAAAATAAATACTAATAAAGATAATATTCAAATAATATCTGGAGCTCAACAAGGTATAGACATAGTTTGTAAAGGACTTATAAACTATTCTGATGTAGTATTTGTGGAAGAACCTACTTACAATGGAGCTTTGGAAGTCTTTAAGAGTAGAGGTGCTAAAATTATTACAATACCCATGTTAGATGATGGACTAGATATAGGGATATTAAAACTTAAATTAGAAAAAATAAAGCCAAAGTTAATATATGTTATGCCAAATTTTCAAAATCCAACGGGGATAAGTTATAGTACATATAAGAAAAAGAAGTTAATAGAATTAAGTGAAGAATATGATTTTTATATTTTAGAAGATGATTTTATAAGTGATTTTTCTTTTGATAGTGAGGATAATAGACCTCTTAAAAGCTATGATATGAAAAATAGAGTAATATATATTAAATCTTTTTCCAAAATACTTATGCCAGGGCTTAGAATAGGTATAGTTGATATACCTAAGGAACTGCAAAAAAAAATACTTTGGGCAAAATATTCCTCAGATATATCAACACCAGGACTTATTCAAAAATCTATGTATTACTATATGAAGTATTTTGATTGGTTAGAATACTTAAAAAGCATAGATAAAGTGTATACTAAAAAATATAAACTAACAAAAACTTTATTAGAAGAAAAATTAGGCGATAAGTTGAAAATTAGTAAATCTCAAGGTGGGTTAAACTTTTTTTTAGAATTACCACGAGGATATTCATCACAAGCATTTTATAACTTTATACTAGAAAAAGGAGTTTCTATTACACCAGGAACTTATTTTTTTGATAATATAATGGATGATAGATTTTTTAGGATTAATATAGCCAATGAAACCATTGAGAATATAGAAAAAGGAATAACTATAATAGAAAATAATTTAGATAAGTTTATTACATCTTATAAAAATGGAGAAGATATAAGAAGTAACAAAATATTTTATTAATACAAAGTAAGAAAATTTAGGAGGAATAAAATGTTTGATCAAAAAAAACTAGATAGAATAAACTTTTTAGCAAAGAAAAATAAAGAAGAAGGATTAACAAAACAAGAATTAGCAGAAAGAGAAGTATTAAGAAAAGAATACTTAGAAAACTTTAGAGCTCACTTTAGATCTAGACTTGAAAATGTTAAGGTTGTACATACTCAAGAAGAGTATGATGAACTAGTTAAAAAAGATAAAAACTAGTAAATAAGCAGGGGGTAAGTAATGAACTTAAAATATGAATTTGAAAATGGTTGGAAAGTTATAAAAAAGATGAATAACATGGAAAATGTTATGAATTATTCTAAAGAATATATCGATTTTTTAAATAAAAGTAAAACTGAGAGATTATGTGCAAGAGAAATAATTAAATTATCTTCTAATCAAGGTTTTATATCTTTAGAAGAAGCTATGAAAAACGGTAAAATCAAACCAGGTGATAAAATCTATGCAGAAAATAAAGACAAGGGCGTGGCTTTATTTGTAATTGGACAAAAAGATATAGCGCAAGGTATGAAAATAATTGCTTCTCATATAGATTCACCAAGACTTGATTTAAAACAAAATCCATTATATGAAGATGATAATATGGCATATTTTAAAACTCATTATTATGGTGGAATAAAAAAATACCAATGGGTATCAATGCCTCTAGCTTTATATGGAGTAGCTCTATTACATGATGGAACAAAGATTGATATAGCCATAGGTGATGATGAAGATGATCCAGTATTTTGTATAAATGACTTACTACCTCATTTATCCTCAGAACAAAATCAAAAGAAACTTCATGAGGCAATAGGTGGAGAAGACTTAAATGTGTTAATTGGTAGTATTCCATCTGATAATGAAGATAAAGATGCTGTAAAATACAATATGTTAAAATTATTAAATAATAAATATAACATAACGGAAGAAGACTTTTTAAGTGCAGAAATTGAAGTGGTTCCAGCAGGAAAAGCTAAAGATTTAGGTTTAGATAAATCTATGGTTATATCTTATGGACAAGATGACAGAGTATGTGCTTTTGCAGGAGTAAAAGCTATATTTGAAACAGAAAATCCAGAATATACAGCAGTTACATTATGTGTAGACAAAGAAGAAACAGGTTCATATGGTAATACAGGAATGCACTCTAGATTCTTTGAAAATACTGTAGCTGAATTAATAAACTTACAAGGAAATTACTCTGATTTAAAAATAAAAAGAGCAATGTCAAAATCAAGAGTATTATCAGGTGATGTTAATGCTGCTTATGATCCAAACTTCTCATCAGTATATGAAAAAGCTAACTCTGCTCATATGGGCAAAGGTGTGGCTATTATGAAATATTCTGGTTCAAGAGGTAAAAGTGGAACTAGTGATGCCAATGCAGAGTTTGTTTGTGAAATAAGAAGAATATTTAATAAAGAAAATATAGTATGGCAAACTGGAGAACTTGGAAAAGTTGACCAAGGTGGTGGAGGTACTGTAGCTTATATATTAGCTAATTATGGTGCTGAAGTTTTAGACTGTGGTGTAGGATTACTTAGTATGCATGCACCTTATGAAGTTGCTTCAAAAGCAGATATATTTGAAATGTATAGAGGATATAAAGCCTTCTTTAATATAAATTTATAAATATAAAAATTTATATACTATAAGACCTTCTTACTTTAAGTTTGAAGGTCTTTTTGTGAGTTGTTGATTTCTAATACGACTTTTGTTACATTTATAGTAGAAACTATATATTTAAATGTCTTGTATTACAAAAAAATTACAAAACATTCTTTATTAATCAAATTATCTTTAATATGGGTTATAATTATTGAATAAGCAAAAGCAGAGATTTATACTTAGTATAAGGAGGCTAAATTATGAACATTAAAAGATTATTAGCTTTAGGAGTTCTTTGCAGTATGTTTTTTGTAGGGTGTTCTAATAATGATATTAAAGATAATACATTAGATTTACCAAATGAAGCTACAAAGCAAAAAACTATGACTAAAGTTCAAAACGATATTAATGAGATAAAAGATAAAAATTATGATTATGTTTTAAGTAATCTAGGTCAACCTGATGTTACATCATATTGGATAAATAAAGATGATGTGAATGATCTAAATAGTGTCTTTGATTTAGAAAAGATAAAAAATATAAATCTAGTATACTTAAAAGATGTTTCAGATGAAGATATTAATAATAGTGCATTATATCTGCAACTAGAGAACAAGAAAGTTAAAAAAGTACAAATAGTTGATTGTTCTAGCTCAGAGATAAGTAAAGATTTAATAAAGTCGAAAATACTTGTAAATTGTTATACGAATGAAGATCTAGTAAATTTAGATAGTATAAATAATAAAAACTTAAGTGATTTTATTGGTATTGATTCAAATGAAATGGGAAAAATAGTAGGAAATAAAAAAGTATCCTATGATATACATTTATTTGATAAAAAAAATAAATCGGTGGATGTATATAAATTAGATGATGATAGTAAATTATTAGTTATATTTACAGAAGATAATAAAATAAGTAATATAAAAGTTATGAATAAAACAAGTAATATTATTGATAAAATTAAAGATGAAGTGCTAGATAAATAATCGTACATAAAGTTATAGATTCTGATAAAATCTATAACTTTTTTAATAATCATAAATAATAGGTGGCAATAAAAATATGAGTAAAATAGAAGTAGCTAAATACATGATTTCAAATGAAAAGATTCCAAAGGAATTTGATAATTATACTATTGTTCAAATTAGTGATTTACATAATAAATCTTTTGGAAAAAATAATATTAAATTAATTAATGAAATAGATAAAATCAATCCTCAAGCAATATTTATTACAGGAGATATAATTGACGGAGAAAATAAAAATTTCCAAGTTGCATTAGATTTATTAAATAATTTAACTAGTAAATACAAGGTATATCATATTACTGGAAATCACGAACAAAAAGCTTTAATAAAGAAATATAAAGATTTGTATAAAGTATATTTTGAACAGTTAAGCAATATAAATGCTATATATTTAGATAATGAAAAAATTCAAATAAAAAAGGGAGATAGTCAAATAAACCTTTATGGATTAACGATACCATTTAAATGTTATAAATATTTATTTGATAAGGATAAAAATACTAACTTAGATGAAAACTTTTTAGAAGAAAATTTACCAACTATAAATAAAGATGAGTATAATATTTTATTAGCTCATACACCTTTTTACTTTGATGAATATGAAAGATGGGGAGCAGATCTTATTTTAGCAGGACACGTCCATGGAGGAATAATAAGGCTTCCTTTTGTTGGAGGTTTATTATCACCAAATAGGCATTTTTTCCCTAAATATGACTTAGGAAAATATGATAAAAATAATTCTACTATGATAGTTACTAAAGGTTTGGGAGGATCTAAGGTACTAGTTAGAATTAATTGTAAGCCAGAAATTGTTAAGATAACATTAAAATCTAAACATCAATAGGAATATAAGTTTTAAAGGGGGAATTATTATGATAGGAAATAATATCACAATAATTGTAGTATTTATATTATACCTATTAATGATGTTAGTCATAGGAATTGTAGCATTTAAAAGGACATCAAATACAGCAGACTATTACTTAGGTGGTAGATCTTTAGGTAAATGGGTTGTTTCAATCAGCGCTCAAGCTTCAGATATGAGTGGATGGTTATTAATGGGGCTACCTGGGGCTGCATATTTATCTGGACTAGAAGCTGGATGGATAGGTGTAGGTTTAGCCATAGGGACTTATTTAAACTGGAAATTTGTTGCTAAGAGAATTAGAAATTATACAGAAGTATGTGGAAACTCAATAACTATTCCAGGATTTTTAGGCAATAGATATAGGGATGAACAACATATTATAAGGATTGTAAGTGCATTATTCATATTAATATTTTTCTTGGTGTATACTGCATCAGGATTTGTTAGTGGAGCAAAATTATTTTCAACAGTGTTTAATTTAAATTATAATGTGGCATTATTAATAGCAGTTTTAGTAGTAGTATCATATACTTTTGCAGGTGGGTTCTTTGCTGTATGTTGGACTGATTTAGTTCAAGGAATATTAATGTTTATGGCAATTGTAATAGTTCCAGTAGCAGCAGTTGAAAGTATGGGAGGACTTAGTGCAACATTATCTAACATAAACTCAGTAAATCCAGAACTATTAAATGCTTTTACGTCATCTGATGGAAGCAGAGTTGCTTTAATATCAGTAGTTTCTTCACTGGCTTGGGGACTTGGATATTTTGGTCAACCACATATATTAGTAAGATTTATGGGAATAAAAAATGCAGATGATATTAAACATTCTAGAAGAATAGCTATGGTATGGGTAATGTTTTCATTGACAGCCGCTGTATTAGTAGGTTTATTAGGTAGAGTTTATATAAATGAAGATTTAAGTGCAACAGCAGGTGAAACAGTTTATATAAAAATGGTGCTTTCCATATTCCCGATAGTATTTGCAGGATTGTTCTTGGCGGCTATACTAGCAGCTATTATGAGTACAGCAGATTCACAACTTCTTGTAACAGCATCAGCTATTACAGAAGATTTTTATAAAACTAAAATAAGAAAAAATGCAAGTGAGAAAGAAGCTATGATGGTTAGTAGATGCACTGTTATAGCAGTAGCAATAATTGCTGCTATTATTGCTACTAATCCAAATAATACAGTTTTAGGACTTGTGGAAAATGCTTGGGCTGGATTTGGTGCAACTTTTGGACCTATAGTACTATTTTCGTTATTCTGGAAAAGAACAACTAAAAAAGGCGCTATAGCAGGAATGATAACTGGCGGTGTAAGTGTTATAATTTGGAGAAAACTAGGAGTAGCATTGGGAGGAATATTCTCTTTATATGAAATAGTACCAGGATTTTTATTATCAGCTTTAGTTATATATATTGTAAGCAAGATGGATAAAGAGCCTTCACAGGATATGATTGATGAATTTGAAAAGGTTCAAGGTATAAATAATCAAACAAATGCATAGTAAATAAAGACTTGAGGATTTTCTTCGAGTCTTTTTTAATTGTAAGGAATTTATATTTTATCTGTTTTGTGGATAAAATATAAATTCCAACTGCTTAATGGAGCAACGGACGAAGTCGTTGGCGACATGAACGAAGTGAATTTTTTAATTTGAGAAAGGGTAGTAGAAAGTATGGGATTTGATAAAAGGTTTAAGTATATATTTAGAAAAGACTTATATTTTCAATATATAAAAAGTCAAGGAAGATATATAAGCTCAGTGGAAAAAACTTTGGTAAGAAATATGATGGAGAGAAAGTTAAAATTATAAATGAAAATCAAGGGTAGTGGATGGTGTCTATTAAGTTATGAGCAATTGGTGTGAAAAAATAAGTAAATAGTTGTCTTTTTTCTAAGCAGTTTTATCTTGTAAATCTTTATTTATAACAGGTGGGAATATTTTGAAGAAAATTGTTCTTATTAAAGGAGAAACAATTAATAAATTTAAAGGTATAGCAAATACAAAGTTTTTAATTATACCCATACCATAAGCAGGTAAAAGATTAGGTCCAAATCCTACGTTTGTAACAGCTCCAAAGAATGACATCCAAAGAACCATTCCACAACCTGTGAAGAATGACATATAAATTCCTCTTTTTTTCATACTATCTTCTGGTTTTAATAATTTACTAGTTATAGCTTTTACAATTTTCCTAACTATGAAAATATCACCAATTAGTGCAAAGATAAATGCAGGAATAAATCCCATAACTGCATGTTTAAAAACGTTAGCTGAAAAACCTTCCATAATAGCTATATTATAGCAACTCATTATAAATACCATTATTGTACATATCATTAATATAAATATAAAATGTTCTTTTTTATTTTTTCCCATGGAAACACCTCTTTTGCAAGATTGTAAACTGAGTTGATTAAGATATGATATCATTGAAAAAATAAAGAGTTAACTTAGTTGACGTGAATATTAAAAATTTTTATATAAATAGATATAATATGTATTAGAATTTGGTATAGTTTATATATTAATAAAATGAAAAGGAGATTTGAGATGAGTTCATATCTTGAAAATTTAAATATAATAGATTTATTAAGTGAAAAATATGCAAAGCTTAGAAGAATGGTTATTGAAACTTGGATATAAATGGGATAAGAAAGTGTAAGTGACACAGAATCATATATGCTAGCATTAGTAGAGAGAGAAAAATTAACAGTGGCACAGTTGGGCAGGATAATTGGAATATCACGTCAAGGAGCGCATAAATGTGCAAAGAGTTTAATTGAAAGAGGATATTTAACAATTGAAAATAAAAATTCTAGAGATAAAGAGTTATTGCTTACAGATAAGGGAATGAGATTTTGTAGAGAAACATTGATACTAAAGGAAAAATTTGAAGAAGAGATTAAAAATAATATTGGAGAAAAGGAATTTGAAGTTTTAAAAAAATGTTTAAATAAAGATTGGTTTTAGATATTTACAAAAAAACTGCTTAAGATTGACTTAAGCAGTTTTTTATTGGTGCCGGATGTGGGACTCGAACCCACACGGTATTGCTACCAACGGATTTTGAGTCCGTCGCGTCTGCCATTCCACCAATCCGGCTTAATTTATACTAAATTATAGCAAATCATTAAGTTAAAATCAAGCATAAAGGATTATTTAATTATAATAAAAAACTTTTAAAGTGAATTAAGTATATACAGATATACGTTAATTTTATTTTTAAACACCTTAATATAATTTGAGTATTGTGGTATTATTAAATAATAATATATGGGTACATAATAAGATATATAAATATATAATATTGAAAAATATAGGAGTGATAAACTTGGACAAAAGATTAATAATTATAGATGGAAACTCGATAATAAATAGAGCATTTTATGCATTACCAGATATGACTAATAGCGAAGGATTACATACTAACGCTGTATATGGTTTTACTAGAATGTTATTTAAAATAATCGATGACTACAAACCAACTCATATAAGTGTTGCCTTTGATATGAAAGCACCAACATTTAGACATAAAGAATTTTCAGAATATAAAGCAGGAAGAAAAAAAATGCCTAATGAACTGGGTCAGCAGTTACAACCATTGAAAGAATTATTAGATACATTTAATATACATAGAATGGAAATGGCAGGATTTGAGGCAGATGATTTAATAGGTACTGTAGCTAAAAAAGCAGAAAATGATGATTTCAAAGTTTACATAGTTACAGGAGATAAAGATGCTATACAACTTGCATCAAATAAAACCACTACATTAATCACTAAAAAAGGTGTTGGAGAAGTTGAAGAATACAACTATGATTCAGTTGTAGAAAGATATGAAATGACTCCAACTCAATTTATCGACTTAAAAGGATTAATGGGAGATAAATCAGATAACATACCTGGAGTTCCAGGAATAGGTGAAAAAACTGGTATAAAATTAATAAAAGAATTTTCTTCTATAGAAAACTTAATAGAAAATACAAATCAATTAAAAGGAAGCGTTAAGAAAAAAATAGAAGAAAATAAAGACCAAGCTGTATTTAGTAAAAAACTTGCTACAATTATAACAGATGTTCCAATTGAAATAAGTTTAGACGAGTTATCATATGGGGATTATGATAAAAATGCAGTAATTGAAGAATTTAAAAAATTTGGATTTAATACATTAATAAAACAAGTTTTAGCAATGGATGGAGGAAATGAAGAATCTATTGTAGAAGAAAAAATAGAACTTAATATAAATCATTTAGAAGATATAAGCGCTTTTAAAAATGAAATAGAAAAAACTAATAAATTATTTATAAAAACAGTAAGCAAAGTAGGAAATATATTAGAAAAAAATTTAATATATGTTTTTGTAAGTGCAGATGGCAAAAATATTTATTATATAAATGATGAAGAATTGGAATTAATAAAAGATATTATTTCCAATGAAGAAATAAAGAAAATAGGCTACAATTTAAAAGACGACTATTTAGCTTTAAAACCATATGACATACAATTAAATAATATGTTCTTTGATATTGCCATAGGTGAATACTTAATTGATTCAAAATCATCTACATCTTATGAATGTAGTGATATAGCTATGAAATATTTAACTAAAAAAATAAAATCTAAAGAAGAACTCCTAGGAAAAGGAGCAAAAGCTAAGAAATTTAGTGATTTAGAACTAGAGGAGCTTTCTATATATTTTGGGGAAATATTAAATATAGTTTATAATGTATATCCAATAATGGAAAAAGCATTTAAAGAAATAGATATGGAATATTTATTCTATGATGTGGAAATGCCATTAGTTGAAGTTTTAGGTTCTATGGAATATGAAGGTATGGCAGTTGATAAAAATCAATTGGAAAATATTGGGAATAAGTTTAAAGAAATAATATCAAACTTAGAAGAAGAAATATTTACAATGGCTGGAGAAAAATTCAATATAAATTCACCAAAACAATTAGGTGTTATATTATTCGAGAAATTAGAATTACCAGTAATTAAGAAAACTAAAACTGGATATTCAACTAATGCAGATGTATTAGAAAAACTTAGAGATAAGCATGAAATAATTGATAAAATTACAGAATATAGACAAATAGTTAAGTTAAATTCAACTTATGTGGAAGGATTAAGTAATATAATAAATCCTATAAGTGGAAGAATACATTCTTCATTTAACCAAACAATAACTACTACGGGAAGAATATCTTCTACTGAACCAAACTTACAAAACATACCTGTTAAAACAGAAATGGGTAGAGAAATAAGAAAAGTATTTATTGCAAAAGATAATTGTAAATTAGTTGATGCAGATTACTCTCAAGTAGAACTTAGGGTATTAGCTCATATGAGTGATGATGAACATATGATAGATGCATTCCAACACAACATGGATATTCACTCAAAAACTGCATCACAAATATTTGGTGTAGATATAAATGATGTTACTTCTTTACAAAGAAGTGAAGCAAAAGCAATAAACTTTGGTATAGTATATGGTAAAACTGATTTTGGCTTAGCTCAAGATTTAAATATACCTGTACCAAAAGCAAAAGCTTACATAGAAAATTATTTTGCAAATTACGATAAAATAAAAGTATTTATGGATGAAGCCATAAAAAATGCAACAGATAAAGGATATGCATTAACTATTTTTAATAGAAGAAGATATATACCAGAAATAAATTCAAGTAATTTCATGGTTAGAAATCAAGGAAAAAGATTTGCTATGAATGCTCCAATTCAAGGAAGTGCAGCTGATATTATAAAAATAGCCATGGTAAATGTATTTACTAGATTAAAAGATGAAAATCTTAAATCAAGATTAATATTACAAGTACACGATGAGCTTATAGTTGAAGCGCTAGAAGAAGAAATAGATAAAGTTTGTAGTATAGTAAAAGAAGAAATGGAATCAGCAGTTAACTTACAAGTACATTTAGATGTGGATTTAAATGTGGGAGATTCATGGTTTGAAACAAAGTAGGTGTTAATATGCTTGTTATAGGGTTAACGGGTAATATAGGTTGCGGCAAAAGTAGTTTGTCGCAAATATTTGCCCAACAAAATATAAAAATTATAGATGCAGATATTATTGCAAGAGAAATTTATAATGATGAAAAATTATTAAGTGAAATTTATAAAGTATTTGGAAGTAACATAAAAAATAATGATGGTTCTCTAAATCGAAAAGCTTTAGGTAGAATTGTTTTTAATGATGATGAAAAACTAATTCAACTTAATAAAATGACTCATCCTCTAATAAGACAAAGAGTTAGTGACAAAATAGATGAGTATAAAAATCAAAATAAAGAAATGGTAATTTTAGATGCAGCATTACTTGTAGAATCAGATTATTTAAATTTTATTGATAAATTACTAGTAGTAATTTGTAATGAAGATATACAGATAGAGCGAATAAAACAAAGAGATAATTGTTCAAAAGAAGAAGCTTTAAGTAGAATAAAATCTCAAATGAGTCAAGAAGAAAAAGTAAAATATGCAGATTATATAATAGACAATTCAGGTACGATAGAGGAGTTAAGAAAAAAAGCTTTTGCGTTTATGGATTATATAAAGGAGAAGTGTTGTGAATAAGAAAAGTATTTTAATTTTATCTGTTATTATAATCTTAGGAGGAGTTATTTTTTTTGAAACTAATAAAATAATGACATTACTTTACCCTAGAAAATACTCTATATATGTGGAGAAATATGCAGATGAATATAATTTAGATGAAAATCTAGTATATAGTATTATAAAAGCAGAAAGTAAATTTAATGAAAAAGCTATATCTAGAAGAGGCGCAAAGGGTCTGATGCAAATTTCAGATATGACAAGGGATTGGGCCATAGAACAATTGGAATTAAACAATGATATAGACATTTATGATCCAGAAACGAATATAAAAATAGGGTGTTGGTATTTAAATACTTTATATAAAGAATTTGGAAAAACAGATCTTGTAATAGCTGCTTATAATGGAGGATCTGGCAATGTGAAAAAATGGTTGTCTGATGAAGAGTACAGTAAGGATGGAGAAAATCTTCATATAATACCTTTTTCGGAAACTGATAACTATTTAGATAAAGTTAAGAAAAATTATGAGCAATATAATAAGTTATACAGCAAGGAAGGAAGAAAATAATGAAGAAAAAATTAATAAAACTTCTAGCCATTGTTTTGACAGTAGTCCTAGGAAGTGTGGGATGTAGCCAAGAAAATAAAAAAAATACAAATAATAAAGACAATATAATAAGTGAATATAATATTCAAAAGTCTGATTATATTCATTTAACTATGTTGTTTCCGGAAACAATTAATCCAATATTAAATAAAGATAAATCAGTGGTATATATTATGAATTTAATATATGATGGTTTATTTGAAATTGATAAAGATTATAATGTGGAGCCTAGATTAGTTGAAAAATATTCAGTTTCATCAGATGGCAAAAGTATAAAAATAACATTAAATTCAAATGCTAAATGGCATGATAATAATAATATTACATCTAGTGATATAAGTTATACTATAGATTTAATAAAGAAAACTAGTGATAGTCCTTATGTAAGTTTAGTTGAAAATATACAATCTATAAATATATTAGATAGCAAAAGCTTTACGATTAAATTAAAAGAAAATGATCCTTTTATATTAAATAAATTGACATTTCCTATAGTGTCTAAAAAGAATATGAGTGGTTTAAGTACATCTGAAATGAAGGAATACAAAAACAACTTTGTAGGAAATGGACCTTACAAAATTAAAAAATATGAAGATAGACAATACATAATATTAGAGAGAAATGAAGATTACTTTGGTGATTTATCTGAAAATAGAAAAGAAATTTATGTAAAAATGGTACCAGACAAGGAATCTCAAACAGAAATGGTACTTGCCTTAGATAGTGATATTGCAAATATAACATTGGCAGATTTAAGTAAATTTGAAGGTAAAAAAGAATTTAATATAACTAAGTATGAAGGTAGAAATTATGAAATGGTTATGTTTAATTATGACAATGAATACTTAGATGATGTGAACTTTAGAAAAGCTATAATATCTGCTATAGATAGAGAAAAACTTTTAAAAGAGGCATATGTTGGAAATGTTAATTTATCTAATTTTCCTCTTAATACAAGTAGTAAGTACTATAATAGTAATATAAAAGAGATAGCTTATGATAAAGATGAATCTTTAAAATATTTATTATCAGGATTAAAATCAGTTAATCAATCAATGGAAGATAAAAAACAAGCTGAGGAAAACAAGGCTAACTCTGAAGAGTTGCAGGGGATAGTTGAAGATAATTCTACAAGTAGCAAAACTACTTCAGACTTTACAAAAAAAGAAATAAAAGAAATTTTAAATAAAATAGAATTAAAAATAGTGGTTTCTGAAAATAATAGTGAAAGAATAAAAGTTGCACAAACAATTAGAGAGGACTTAGATCGTATAGGAATTAAGACTGTGATAAATGAACTAAATAATAAAGATTTAGATAAAGCTCTTAATTCTAAAGATTATGATTTAGCCATAGTAGGCTACTCTTTACCAAGTATACCAGATGCTAGAGATATATTAAAAGCATGCCATATAAAAGATGAAAAGCTGTCAACTTATATTACATCTTTAGGAAATTCTACTTCGGAGTATGAAACAAAAAAAATATATAGCCAAATTCAAAAATATACAGTTGAACAAGGGTTATTTATATCTTTGGGAATATTAGATAATTTTGTTGTATCTAATAAAAGACTTGAAGGTATTATTCATCCAAATGATTTTGATATATATAAGGGAATTTCAAATTTACAAATGAACAAATAGTTAGAGGAGGGAAATCATATGAAAAGAAAACTATCTATTGAAGGAATGAAATGTAGTCATTGTGTTGGAAATTTAAAAGATGTACTTACAGAAGATATAAGTGGAGTAGACGTTTTAGAAGTTAATTTAGATGGAAAATATGCACTAGTTGATATGGATGATAGTGTAGACGTAAAAAAAGTTCAAGAATTAATTGAAGATTTAGGTTTCCAATTAACAGGTGTTGAATAATTTAAATATAAGCAGATAAATAAAGGTATTTTATATAGTTTAAGTTAATTATCTATATAAAATACCTTTTTTAAATGAAGTGAGTTTTTTATTTATAAAAAAGACTTCTATTTTATGGGGAAAATAGAAGTCTAAATGGGGGAGATTGAGTATGTTTGATTTTATGTTAATATTTTTTCCAAATAAAATTAATTTATACATTAATGTAAAAGAATTTAATAATTTTCAATAAAAATCATATAATAAAGTAAATCATAAATAGAAAATATTTAGCAAATTCACCAATTTAAATTCACCTGAATATAATAATTAAAGATGAAAAAGTTAATAGCAAGGGGGAGGTATCATGGAATCTAGATATTATAAAGATGATTTGAAAGATATGATACTTGATATGGCCCACAAAGAATTAGGTAATCTTCTATCTCAAAAAGGTGCACAAAAATACTTTGAGGGAAATATAGATAAGGTTATAAATAATTATATAAAAAAAATAAGCGATGATTCAAAAGTTAATAGAACTTATTTAAAAGTATTAAAAAATGGATCATATCAAGAAAATATGGTTTCCATAGGGAAAATGATTAGAAATCAAGAATTATTTAAAACAAAGAGAGAATTAATAAAATTTGCAAAGTATTTAGGTTTAAATGTAAGTCCAAAAAATTCATATAGCCAAATATTAAAAAAAGTATCAAAGCATATTTATGCAAATAGAAGTAAATACTCTAAAAAATATGTTTTTTATAAAAGAAGTAGCAGTGACCAAGAGTATGTATTAGAGCCTGAAATAATTAAAAAAGACTTAATTGAAAGTTATAAGTCAAAGACTAGAGAAGATATGAAGTCTATAGCAAAACTTCTTAACATAAATGTGAAGGAAGAAGATAGTGCAGAGGATATAAGAAAAAAGGTTATTAACTATATTATTAAAGAGAAAGTTGCTAAAAAAAATAATTAAGTTAAAGGCGCTCTTAGCGTCTTTAATTTTTTAATTGTAAGGAATTTATATTTTATCTGTTTTGTTGATAAAAATATAAATTCCAACTGCTTAATGGAGCAACGAACGAAGTCGTTGGCGACATCAAGGGTAGCGCCCACGCAGTGGCTTAAGCGAAGCGAATTTTTTATAATAACATATAATAAGGAGTGTCAAAGGAGTTGATGAAAAATTAACTTGAAAAAAATATTTCTACTGTTATTAATTATAATTTCAACAATATTAATATGTAATACTAATATAAATGAAGAAAATTTTGGAGATGATATTAAAATAGTAAGCTATAACATACATAGTGGTGTTGACAAAGATATGTTTCCAACACTTTTTGACATTATTGAATTTTTGAAAAATTGTGATGCAGACATCATTTGTTTACAGGAAGTAAATGAATCATCAAAGGTAGGGTTTCAAGTTAGTAGTTTGAAGGAAGAGTTGGGAATGAATTCTCATTTTGGCGCAAATGTAGTAAATCTTAATTCAAATTATGGATTAGTTACATATTCAAAATATAAAATAATAAGACAAAATCATATTTATTTAAGTAGTTCTAGAGAACAAAGAGGATTACTACATACGGTAATTGATGTTAGAGGTAAAAGAGTAAATATAATTAATGTTCATTTAGGAACAGATAAAAAGGAACAAAAAATACAACTAAAAGAATTGCAAGAATTTATAGATGGGTTAGGAAATGAAACTTATATTATAGCAGGAGATTTTAATAGTGAAAATATAACATTAAATAATAAAAGTATAGATATTGCTAAAGAGCTAGATAAATCTAATACTTTAACATATTCTTTGGGTATAGAAAGAATAGACTATATTTTTACATCGCCTAATATAAAGCCGATAGATTATAGAGTTATAATAAAAAAAATGTCTGATCATTATCCAATTATTGCAAAAATAAGAATATAATAATAAAATGATATGGAGATGTACAATAATTTAATTATAAAACATAATAAATATTAGACATAGTAGGAGGAAAATATATGAAATTTACATTTTGCCATAATAATTTTAATGTACTTAATTTAGAAAAAAGTTTAGAATTCTATAAAAAAGCATTAGGACTGGAAGAAGTTAGACGTATGGAAGCAGAAGATGGAAGCTTTACTTTAGTATATTTGGGAGATGGAAAAACTACTCATCAATTAGAATTAACTTGGTTAAGAGATTGGGATAGACCTTATAACTTAGGAGATAATGAATTCCACTTAGCTCTAGAAGTTGAAGATTTTGATAAAGCTTATGAATTACATAAAGAGATGGGATGCATATGCTTTGAAAATAAAGCTATGGGTATATACTTTATAGCTGATCCGGATAATTACTGGATAGAAATTTTACCAAAGAAAAAATAAGCTTTCTAAAATAGAATAATATGAAAATATTGTTAAATGATAAACAATAAAATGATAAAAATGAAATTAGATATGTTATCTGATTTCATTTTTTTTATAAATAATTTGATTCATAAATTGTACATATCTTAAATATATATTATTAAAAACTATTTAGGAGGGGGACAACTTATGAGCAAAAGAAAATTTTACAGAAATTTCAATAAGAGAAAAAAATTTAATGGAACGAGAGTAGTTACAGTTGTATTATGTTTAGCAATAATAGGAACTTACACATATATAAATCTTAAAGATAAAAATTTTATGGACAAGTTAGGAAATATTAATATGGTAAGTTCCATAAGAAAGGCATCTATATGGGGCGGATTAAAAAATATATTTGATAAAAGTAATGTAATTACTTCATCTAATATTGAATCACAGCTAAAAGAAATAGAAAATGATAATAAAGATAAAAAAGATGAAGAGGAAAGTACTAAAGTTGTAAGTGTAAATGAAATGGTTATCTATACTATACAAGTTGCATCCTTAGAAAATGAAAGTGAACTTAAAAAGATAGAAGAAGTTATGAATGAAAATAAAATTCCTTCATCAAGTATGAGTATTGATAATTCAGAAAAAATTCAAGCTTACTCATCCTTTGATGAAACAAAAGTAAGAACAAACCTGGATAAAACTAGAAATTATTTTTCTGATGCTTTTTTAACTAAAATAGAAATACCTATGTTATCTTTACAATACACATCTAGCTATTCTTACATGAAAGATATAGCTGATGGATTAAATGATTTAATTGAGAATTATCAAAAGGAAAGTCAATATTGGGATAGCTCAAAAAGTGATTTGCAAAGTTATAATGAGATTCTAACAAGTAGAAAGACTATTTTAGAAAATTTGAAGAAAAATACAGAAAAAATAAATTACTCTAAAATGGATAAATTTAAAAATAATTTAATTTCTTACATAGATGAATCGCAAAATAATATTTTAATTTCATCAAAAAGTGCAAATGAAAATAAGGGATATATTAGCCAAGGTTTGTTACTATCTTCAATACAACAATATTATGTATTTGTACAGTCAATGAAATAAATATAATATAAAAGAAGGTTGTTAAAACAACCTTCTTTTATTGTAAAATATAATTTTTGTATATAAAGAAACTTTTATGAAATCTTAATTTTTTTAATTAATATGTTAATCATAGTTTAAAATTAAGGTAATAAATTACAAAATTAGGATATTTTTTTAACAATTATTAACATTTAAGAATTTTATAGCTATACTATAATTAATAGCATATAAAGTAAAAACATTTTGGGGAGGTAGTAAAATGAAGCTCTTAACATTTAAAGGAGGAATACATCCTCCATATAATAAAGAGTATACAAATCAAATAGCTTTAAGAAAAGCAGAGGCACCAAAAGTAGTTTACATACCTCTACAACAACATATTGGTGCACCAGCAAAACCAATAGTTGAAGTAGGAGATGAAGTAAAAAAAGGACAAAAAATTGGAGAACCTCAAGGATTTGTATCGACTTATATACATTCATCTGTTTCAGGTAAAGTTATTGCTATAGAACAACATGAAATTCCAGGGGGAAGGGGACTTTGTGTTGTTATTGAAAATGATTTTAAAGAAGAATTAGATGAAAGTGTTGTACCAAAAGGGGATTTAGAAACATTAGACGCTAAAGATATCATAAAATTTATACAAGAAGCTGGGATAGTTGGAATGGGTGGAGCAACATTCCCAACTCATGTAAAATTATCACCACCACCAGATACAAATATAGATGTGGTAATTTTAAATGGAGCAGAATGTGAACCATACCTTACAGCTGACCACAGACTCATGGTTGAATATCCAGAAGATGTAGTATTTGGAATTAGGGTAATAATGAAAGCATTAAATGTTCATAAAGGTTATATTGCCATCGAAATGAATAAACCGGATGCTATAGAAGCTATAACAAATGCAGCTAAAGACTATTCAGAAGTTGAAGTTGTAGGACTTCAAGTAAAATACCCACAAGGGGCAGAAAAACAATTGATTTATGCATGTACAGGAAGAGAAGTTCCATCAGGTGCACTTCCAGCAGCAGCAGGGGCTGTAGTTGATAATGTAGGTACAGCAGCACAGATAGCTAAAACTATTAAAACAGGACTACCGTTAATAGAAAGAATCACAACTGTAACAGGTAGCTGTATAAAAGAACCTGCAAACTTAATAACAAAAGTAGGTACAGTAGTTTCTGAAATAATAGAACAATGTGGCGGATTCAAAGAAGATGTAAAAGTAGGTAAGTTTATAATGGGTGGACCTATGATGGGTATGACTCAATATACAACTAATATAGTTACTAATAAAGGGTCTTCAGGAATACTATGTATATCTGATGAAGAAGCAAGACTTCCTCAGTTTAGTAATTGTTTGAGATGTGGTAGATGTACACAAGTATGTCCAGCATTTTTACAACCTTTATATATAAGTGCATTTTCTCTAAAGGGAGATTTTAATAAAGCAGCAGAACATAGGGCTCTTGATTGTATAGAATGTGGATCTTGTTCATTTATATGTCCAGCAAGAAGACCACTAGTAGAATCTATTAGAAACGCTAAAAGACAAATTCAAGCAATGAGAAGAAGAGAACAACAAAAGGCTAAGGAAGCTAAAGAAAAAGAAATAGCAAAAAGCAATGGTTAACCAATATTAGTTAGGGGGAAATAATATGGAAAACAAGTTTATTGTATCATCATCACCTCATATTAGAAGCAATGAAGATACGTCTTATATAATGAAACAAGTAATACTTGCCCTTGTGCCAGTAGCTATTGCAGCAGTATATTATTTTAGAATTAGTGCATTATTTGTAATGTTCTTTTGTATACTAGGTACAGTTGGCTCAGAGTTTTTATACCAAAAATTAACTAAACAAAAAAGTACTATAGGAGATTGCTCTGCAATAGTAACTGGATTATTACTTGCATTTAACGTACCAGCATCACTTCCATGGTGGATGTGTATACTTGGTGGCGTATTTGCAATTATAGTTGTAAAAATGTTATTTGGTGGACTTGGTAATAACTTTGTCAATCCAGCTCTTGCAGGTAGAGCATTTTTATTAGCATCATTTCCAGTAGCGATGACTGCTTGGACAAAAACAGGAGTAAACTGGGTAAGTGGTGGAAGTTTAGATGCAGTATCAACTGCAACACCACTTAGTTTTTTAAAATCAGGAGCAGCAGGACTAGCACCACTTAAAGACAGTGGAGTATCCTTAATGGATATGGCTCTTGGTAATATAGGTGGATGTGTAGGTGAAACATGTGCAATTTTAATACTTTTAGGTGGTTTATATTTAATTTATAAAGGAATAATTTCATATATTATGCCACTTTGTTATTTGGCAACAATATTTATATTAAGTTTCTTACTAGGAGGCTTTAATATAGAGTTTGCTATGTTTCAAATACTAGCAGGTGGTGTAATGCTTGGTGGATTCTTTATGTTAACTGATTACACAACATCACCTATGACTAAAAAAGGACAAATTATATATGCAATACTAGCAGGTGTAATAGCAACAGTAATAAGATTATATGGAGGATATCCAGAAGGTTGTTCATATTCAATACTACTAGCAAATGTTGCAACTCCTTTAATAGATAAATTTGTTAATAACAGAGTATTTGGGGAGGTGTCTAAGAGTGAATAGTATACTAAAACTAGGATTAAACTTATTTGTTATTTGTGCAGTTTCAGCAGGACTTTTGGCTGGGACAAATGAAATAACATCTCCATTAATAGCAAAAAGAAGTGAACAAGCAAGTAATGAAGCTAGACAGGCTGTATTATCAGATGCTAAAGAATTTAAACTATTAGATTCTAGTAAATACAAAGCTACTTCTGATGTAGAAGTTGTAGAAGTATATGAAGGATTAAATGGATCAGATGTGGCTGGATATACTATAAAAGTTCTTCCAAAAGGATACGGTGGAGAAATAGAACTTATGGTAGGTATAAAAAAAGATGGAGACAATGCAGTTATTTCTGGAGTTAACATAGGAGATATGTCAGAAACACCAGGACTTGGAGCTAGATCAAAGGAAGAAGCTTTCTATGGTCAATATAAAGATAAACCAGCAACAGAACTTAGTGTTGTTAAAAGTGGGACTGCAGGAGAAACTGAAATACAAGCAATATCAGGGGCTACCATTACATCTAAAGCTGTAACAAGTGGGGTAAATGCAGCAGTAGAAGTATATGATAGCATTAGTAAATAGATAGGGGGACAATAGTATGAGTTTAGGGAAAGTATTAAAAAATGGTATTATTGATGATAACCCAACTTTTGTTCAAGTTATAGGAATGTGTCCAACTTTAGCTGTAACAAGTTCAGCCATAAATGGTATTGGTATGGGACTTTCAACAGCAGTAGTTCTAGCATGTTCAAACTTAGCTATTTCATTACTTAGAAAAGTAATACCAGATAAAATAAGAATACCGGCATTTATAGTAGTAATAGCAACATTTGTTACTATAGTACAAATGTTACTAAAAGCATATGTACCTTCATTAGATTCAGCACTTGGATTATATATACCATTAATAGTTGTTAACTGTATAATACTTGCTCGTGCAGAAAGTTTTGCATCTAAAAATGGTCCAACAGCATCTGCAGTAGATGGTATAGGTATGGGTCTTGGATTTACAATGGCTCTTACAATTATAGGAGCAATTAGAGAGTTATTAGGAGCAGGTTCAATATTTGGAGTAAGCTTATTTGGTGCTTCTTATCAACCAGCTTTATTATTTATATTACCTCCAGGTGCATTTTTAACATTAGGATTCTTAATGGCACTATTTAATTCAGTAGTAAAGAAAAAATGTAGTAAAGAAAAAGCTTAATTAAGGGGGAAATTATATGCATTATACTGAAGTAAATTATATTTTATTATTTCTAAGTATTGTACTTGTTAACAACGTAATAACATCTCAATTCTTAGGTATATGTCCATTTTTAGGGGTTTCTAAGAAGGTTGATACAGCAGTTGGGATGGGAGTAGCGGTTACTTTCGTTTTAGCACTTGCGTCTGTAATTACATTTTTTATACAAAAAATATTAGTTGCAACTAATACTGAATATCTACAAACAATAGCATTTATATTAGTAATAGCTTCCATAGTTCAGTTTGTTGAAATGGTTATAAAAAAGATGAGTCCATCTTTATATCAAGCACTTGGTGTTTATCTACCACTTATAACAACTAACTGTGCAGTACTTGGTATTGCCTTGGTTAACGTACAAAATAATTATAATTTAATAGCAACATTAATAAATGGTGCAGGTGCTGGTATTGGTTTTACATTGGCAATAGTACTATTTGCAGGAATAAGAGAAAGATTAGAATTAGCAGACATACCTGAAGCATTCCAAGGATTTCCTATAACATTAATAGCAGCATCATTAATGTCAATAGCCTTCTTAGGATTCACAGGATTAATTAAATTATAAAAAGGGGGGGATTTTGTGAGTATATTAAAAGCAATTATACTTTTAGGTGGATTAGGTCTATTGTTCGGAGCAATACTTGCATATGCATCTAAAAAATTTGCCGTTGAAGTAGATGAAAGAGAAGAAAAAATACTTGCAGTACTTCCTGGAGCAAACTGTGGTGGCTGTGGATTCCCAGGATGTGGAGGGATGGCAGCTGCAATAGCATCAGGAAAAGCACCCGTTAATGGATGTCCAGTTGGTGGAGCTGCAGTAGCAGCTAAAGTTGCTCAGATTATGGGGGTAGAAGCTGCTAGTGGAGAAAAAATGGTAGCTGCAGTAAAATGTAGCGGTACTTGTGATAAAGCAAAAGACAAATATGAACATCAAGGTCTTAAAGATTGTAGATCAGCTGCAGCTTTAATTGGAGGAGCAAAAGGATGTTCAGCGGGATGTTTAGGTTTTGGTACTTGTGTATCAGTATGTAAATTTGATGCTATACATGTGGTAGATGGAGTAGCTGTAGTAGAGGAAGAAAAATGTGTAAACTGTGGAAAATGTAGAGAAGCATGTCCAAAAGGTTTAATAGTTGAAAAAGCAGTTAGCCAAGAAGTATTTGTAAAATGCAATAGTCATGAGTTTGGTAAATCAGTTAAAGCTAATTGCTCAGCTGGATGTATAGGATGTGGTGCATGTACTAAAGTTTGTCCAGTAGAGGCTATAACACTAGATAATAAGTTAGCTGTAGTAGATCACCAAAAATGTATAGGATGTAAAGTATGTGTTGAAAAATGCCCTACTAAAGTAATAGCAGGAGATATTAGTGATAGAAGAAAAGTTACTATAGACGAAGATAAATGTATAGGATGCACAGCATGTGCTAGACAATGTAAATTTGGAGCTATAGAAGGGGAAAAGAAACAACCACATAAGGTTAATGAAGATAAATGCAAAGGATGCCATCTTTGTTTACCAAAATGTAAAAAAGATGCTATGAGTTTAGTTGATGAAAAATCTAAAGCAACAAACTAAATTATAGTGTTTAAAAATATATGTTAAAATTATTTTAAATGTGGTTAGAATAAAGGTATGGAAATAATCCATACCTTTATTTTTTAGACAGAATTCAAATTTTTTATTTAAAAATAAATTAGATGAACCAAAAAGTTTTCAAAAGTTAATTATCATAAATATAACAATTATGTAATGAAAAGACTCGACATTAACATTGAAATTTTTACAATATAATGATAAACTTAATTAGTACAAAATTATAGTACAAGGTAGGTGAGAGAGTGGATATAATATTAGCATCGAAATCACCTAGGAGAAGAGAAATCTTAGAAAATACTAAGGTGAGATTTTCCATCAAAGAAAGTCAAATTGATGAGACAATTAAATTAAATGAATCACCAAAAGATACAGTTAAAAGACTTGCATATGAAAAAGCATTAGATGTGGCAAAAAACAACGAAGATGCACTAGTGATAGGTGCAGATACTGTAGTTGTTATTGATGATAAAATCTTAGGAAAGCCAAAGGATGAAACTGAGGCATATAATATGATTAAGCTACTATCTGGAAAAACTCATTATGTAATTACTGGTTTCGCTTTGATAAATTTAAGTTTAAACAAAAAAATAGTTGACTGCCAGATTAGTCAAGTAACGTTTAAAGAATTATCTGAAGCAACAATTAAAGATTATATACAAACAAAGGAGTCTTTAGATAAAGCTGGAGCTTATGGAATACAAGGGTATGGAGGATTATTAGTAAAAAATATTCAAGGTGACTATTTTAATATAGTAGGACTTCCAATATCAAAAATAAGCGACTGTTTAAAGGATCACTTTGATATAAATCTTTTTTATGGAGGTTGATTTATCTGAAAAAATCTTCTAATTCATGGATGACAATTCAAGATATGACATTAGAGGAAAGACCAAGAGAAAAAATGATTTTAAATGGGCCTGATAGTTTATCTGATGCGGAGTTATTAGCAATTATCATTAGAAGTGGAACTCAAAAGTTAAATGCAATTCAATTGGGACAAGCTATAATTAAGAAAGCTGATAATATCAGATATTTACAAGACCTAACTATTGAGGAACTTAAAAGTATTAATGGTATAGGTGAAACAAAAGCAGTTCAAATTAAAGCTGCACTAGAACTCAGTAAAAGAATAGCGTCATTCAAACCAGAAAAATATAAAATCAAAAATCCTTGGGATATATATAAGTATTATATGGAGAGTTTAAGATATCAATATAAAGAAATTTTTAAGGTAGTTCTTTTAAATACTAAAAATGAAATAATAACAGATATAGACATTTCTATAGGAACATTAAATTCATCATTAGTTCATCCTAGAGAAGTTTTTAGAGAGGCCATAAGAAGAAGTAGTAATAAAATAATTTTATTACATAATCATCCTTCTGGACATGCTGAGCCATCAAAAGAAGATAAAAACATAACAAATAGGTTAAAAGAATGTGGTGAATTGATAGGAATAGAGGTTATTGACCATATAATTATAGGGGACGGAGTTTATTTCAGTTTTAAAGAGAATATGTTAATTTAATAAGAATAAAGTAAGGAAGGTGCATAAAAATGGCTAAGGAAAAGAAAGAAAAAAAAGGTTTTAAATCTTTATTTGGATTTGGAAAAATGACTAAAGATATGGGTATCGACTTAGGTACTGCAAATACATTAGTTTATATAAAAGGACAAGGAATAGTTGTTAGAGAACCATCTGTTGTTGCTATAAGAGATGATAGCAAGGATGTTTTAGCAGTTGGTGAAGAAGCTAAGAGAATGATAGGTAGAACGCCAGGAAACATAGTAGCAATAAGACCGATGAAAGATGGTGTTATAGCAGATTTCGATATAACTCAATCAATGTTAAGCTACTTTATACAAAAAGCTGCAGCTAAAAAAGGTGTTGTTTCTCCAAGAATAGCAATATGTGTACCTTTTGGTGTAACAGAGGTTGAAAAAAGAGCAATAGAAGAAGCTGCTAGAAATGCAGGAGCAAAAGATGCTTTCTTAATAGAAGAGCCAATGGCAGCTGCAATAGGAGCTGGACTTAGAATAGAAGAGCCAGAAGGAAATATGGTAGTAGATATCGGTGGTGGTACTTCTGAAATAGCTATAATATCACTAGGTGGTATAGTTACTGCTAAATCAATAAGACTTGGTGGAGACGAATTAGATGAAGCTATAGTTAATTATGTTAAAAAAGAATATAGCTTAATGATAGGTGAGAGAACTGCTGAAGATGTAAAAATCAAAATAGGTTCTGCTTACAAAGAAGGTGATGAAATTGAAATGGAAATAAGAGGTAGAGATTTGATATCTGGACTTCCAAAAACTATGCAAATATCTTCATCAGAAGTAAGAGATGCACTTAGAGACCCTGTTAACTCTATAGTAGATGGAATAAAATCTACATTAGAAAAAACTCCACCAGAATTAGCTTCAGACATTATGGAAAACGGAATAATGTTAACTGGAGGGGGTGCTTTACTTAAAGGACTTGACAAACTAGTTAAAGAAGAAACTGGAATGCCTGTAAAAATAGCTGAAAATCCATTAGATTGTGTTGCTATAGGTACTGGCAAATCAGTTGAAGATCAAGAAATATTTGAAAAAGTATTAATGATGAATAATAGAAAGTAAAAAAGTAGGTGCTGACCTTGAAGTTTGAAAATAATAAAAACAAAAAAAAGGTTAATTTTAAAGTGATAGCAACAGGTGTAGTTGCTATCACTTTAATTGGAATTGTAGGTATCTCAATAGGTAGCAATAAGGGTTCTAACCCAATTGGAGCTAATATGGGGATGAATTCAATTTCAACCATATCAAGTACAATTAATAGTGGATTTAACTTTGTAAAAGGCGGATTTGAAAATATAATAAACTTCCATAAAAATGCTAAAAAAGCAGAAGCGTTGGAAGAAGAAAATAATAAACTACAACAAGAAGTTATAGACTTACAAAATAAATTAGATGATACTCAATCTTTAGAAAGTTTAAAATCAGCTTTAAACTTCGTAGATGAAAAATATGTAGCCAAAACATTATCTGCTAAAGTAGTTAGCAAAAATGACGGAAACTGGTACACAACTTTTGTTGTATCTGCTGGTAGCAAAGATGGTGTCAAAAAAGACAGTTTAGTAATGAATGGCAAGGGATTAGTTGGCGTAGTATATGAAGTGTCAAATAATTATTGCAAGGTAGTATCTTTATTAGATACAAAATCATCAGTAAGTTTTAAATTGGCAAAGAATTCAGAGTTTAAGGGTATTATAACATATGGTGAAAACATAGATGATGAAGCAGACTATAGAAATAGTGGATTACTACAAGGATATATGTTTGATTTAAACTATAATGTATTACCAGGAGATGTAGTTACTACATCAGGACTTGGTTTATTCCCAGAGGGGATAGTCATAGGTAAGGTGGAAAAAGTAGTAGAAGATAAAAATAATTCATTAAAATATGTAATAGTAAAACCAAATGTTGATTTCAAAAATATAGACGATGTTGTCGTCGTTGAACCACGAAATATAAACTAAAGGGGATAATCAACAATGAAAAAAGTTTACCTTTGTCTATTTGGAATAGCTATACTGATATTAGAAAATAGTATCACTAATTACATGAGTATATTGGGGGTAACTGTTGATTTTATTTTAATATTCCTTACAATTATATCTTTATATATGGATGAGCTAGAAATTAGCATTATAGGCGCTATAATAGGTATAATAAAAGATATAACTGTGGGAGGAATATTTGGAATAAATGCATTAATTTACTTCTTAATATGTTATATAGTTAGTTATTCAAGAAAAAAAATATATAAAGAAAGTAAAGTTACTATATTTACTTTGATTTTAGCCACAACTATATTTAGTTCATTGATTAATATATTATCATCTATGGTTGTTTTTAGTAGTTTTACTATGGCAAAATTAATAATTAAAGGTATAGTAATATTACCAATCTTAAATAGCATCATGGCCTTATTATTGTATAAGGTATTTGATAAATCAATTTTAAAACTTAAAGAAGATTAGTTGGTGATTTAATGGATGAAAAGAAAATTAATGATAGATGTAAGATAATAAAAAATGTATTTCTTTTTGCCTTTGTAGCTATAATAGTAAAAATACTATATATGAATGTAGTTAAATATGATTATTATACCAATCTAGCTGATAATAAAACATATAAAGAAGTTACTATAAAGGCAGCTAGAGGAGAAATTAGAGATAGATATGGAAGACTTTTAGCAGGAAATGAAAATCAATTTACAGTTCAAATATCTATAAATGAATTTACAAAAAATGATACAACTAAAGATAAGAGCCAAGCCAATGATACAAGTTTAAAAATAATTAATTTATTAGAAGCAAATAATGAAAAATATATAGATGAATTTCCTATAGTAATAAAAAATGGTAAGTATTATTTTACTTATGATGAAAATATAAAACAGTATAAGGATAATAATGATATTCCTCAAGATTTAAATGCTAAAGAAACATTTTATTATATAGTAGATAGACTAATAGAAGATGGTAAGTTATCTGAAAGTGATAGGGAATTAAAAGCTACAGATTTACAGAAAAAAGTAAATGCAGCAGGATATTATCCACCAATACTTGTATCAAAGTGGACTTTTACAGAAGAAAGAGAAAAAAATGACTGGCTTGAAAAATATAGAGTCGAAAAATGGCTTAAAGAAAATAATAAAAAAACTACTAATATTACAGCTGAGATAGCATTTAAAGCTGTAAGAGATTACTATTTAATTGATTCAAACTTAAGTGATGCAGAAGCTAGAAAAATTCTTATAGTTAGAGATTTGATAAAATCTCAAGGATATACAAAATATCAACCAGTTACTATAGCTTCAGATATTAGTGAAGCAACTATTGCACAAGTAGAAGAGTATGCATTAGAGTTACCAGGAGTTAGTATATCTAATGAACCTGTTAGAACATATCCGAATAAAACTCTAGCAGCTCATATACTAGGGTATATAGGTAAAATACCTTCAGCAAGTGAGTCACAATACTTAAATAATGAAGAAATAAAATATTCAAAAAATGATATGGTAGGACTTTCTGGAGTTGAAAAATCTCAAGAAAGCAAACTTCATGGAACAGATGGTTACCAAAAAGTTAAAGTAGATGCTGTTGGGAATATAACAGATAAATTGGAAGTTGTAGAACCTGTATCAGGTGATACTGTTTATCTTACTTTAGATAAAGATTTACAAGAAGTTACGGAAAGTGCCTTAGAGAGAGCTATAAAAGCAGCTCGTGAGGGCGGTGTTTATGAAAGTGCCTATGGAAATGTAGCTGTATCTGGAGGAGCTAAAAATGCAAAATCAGGAGCAGCCATAGTTGTAGATGTAAATAGTGGAGAAGTTTTAGCTTCTGCATCTTATCCATCTTATGATCCTAACTTATTTGTAACTGGTATATCATATGATGATTATCAATCATTGCAGCCTAAAAATACTAATGATTTATTAGCGCCATCACCACTTTTAAATTTGGTTACACAAGGTGTATTCCAACCTGGTTCAACATTTAAAATGATTACAGGTATGGCAGCGCTAGAACACGGATTAAATCCAGAATATAGTATAAATGACCCAGGAGTTATTTGGATGGGTAAAAAATCTTATGGTGATGCCGTTTGGAATAAAAGTAGATCTAACCATGGTATAACAAACCTTTATAAAGCAATACAAGAGTCTTGTAATATTTATTTCTATACAATTGGTACAGGAGAAAATAGAGTAGGTGGAGCTGATCCAAATGCTAAAATTGGACCTGAGCAAGTTATGGAATATGCTAAACTATTTGGTTTAGATGATTATACAGGTTTATATGAAGACTTAGGTGTTGGTGGAGAATCAAAAGGGAAGGTACCTAGTGAAGAGGCAAAAATAGATTCAACAAAAACAATGCTTAAAACATATTTAAATAAAGTTGCTAAAAATAGCTTTACAGATATAACAAAGGATAAAAATCCTGAAGAGTTTTCAAAAAGAATTGAAAAAATAGCAAATTGGTGTGATGAAGAAAATACACCAACTAAAGCAGAAGTTTTATCAAGATTAGAAAAATTAAAAGTAAAAGAAGATGATTTAGAAACTTTAGCTGACCAAATTGTGTATACTTACTTAAATTTCGCTAAATGGACAGTATCAGATGCATTTAACTTGGCAATAGGACAAGGGGAAAATGCTTATACTCCAGCTCAGGTAGTTAGATATATATCTGCCATAGCAAATGGAGGAACTTTAAATCAGCTTTATGTTGTACAAAAATCTATTTCTTCTGATTATAGTGAAGTTGATGTTAAAGAACCTAAATCAGAAAAAATTGATTTTAAAAATAGTGATAATCTAAAAGAATTAATAAAAGGAATGAAACGAGTTGTAACAGAAGGTACTGGTAAGAAGGTACTTGGTGATCTTGGTGTATCAATTGCAGCTAAGACAGGTACAGCACAAAAGAGTACAAAAATTCCAACAGATAATGAATATGACTATTTAATGAGTCATTTATCAGCATATAATGTAAATAAAGCTGAAGTACTACAAGTATATTATAAATTGAGAGCTGAAAGAGAAGAAGAATTAACAAAAGCTAAAATTGAAGAAATAAAAGAACAAATTGCTAGTAAAGATACCGATGAAGAAACTAAAGAAGAATTAAAAAAACAATTAGAAGAAGGTGTATCTGAAAAACTAGCTGAAACAGATAGAATAAATGCTGCTTATTTAAGAAAAGCAATAAAAGAACTTAATCATAAGATTACAGACGATGATATAGATAAATTTAAAGAAACGTATGGTGACTTTGCTTGGGCGGTTTCGTTTGCACCGGCTGATAATCCAGAAATTGCAATATGTGTTATGATACCACAAGGTAATACAAGTACCTATGCTCTTTTACCAATGAAAGATATAATAGGACAATATATGGGGTTAAATAGCAAATCTTCTAATAGTACAGCTAATAAGACTGATGAAGAGAAAGACGATAACTCGCAAGAAGATAGTATAAATTTTTCGACACAATTGAAAAAATAAAAGGTGATTAAGATATTTATGAAGAATATAGTAAATAAATTAATATCACTCTGGAGGTTGTTATGTCTTTTAGGAAATATTCCACAGAAGAACTTATAGAGTTTAAAGGAAATAAAAAAGGGCTAATTATAAATGTGAAAAAGGTTGCCCCCTTTGAACAAGTTAGAGAAAGTATAATAGATAGATTAGAAGAACATGTTGGCTTTTTTAATGGAGCTAAAATATATCAAATAAATTGTGATTATCTTAATGACATTCAAATTATTATGTTAAAGGATTCAATTACATCAAAATTTGATATAGAATTTGTTGAAGAAGATAAAGAAACGTATATTAATAATTTTGAGACAAAATATGTGGATACTATGAGGTCTGGGGAAAATATAGTCTTTGATGGAGATGTTGTAGTAATGAGTGATATGAACCCAGGTTCACAAGTAAGTTCCACTAGAAATGTCGTAATTATGGGTAATCTGAATTCTGGAGCTAGAGTAGTTGCTAATGGAAATATTATAGTAATGGGTGAAGTGCGAGGGTTTGTTCATGCAGGAGCCAAGGGTAACAGCTGGGCTTACGTTATAGCAAATAGTTTATGTCCGAAAATATTACAAATAGCCAATAACATTGCAGAGGCTCCAGAGGATGATGAGCCAAAGGATGATAAAAAAATCATTCCTGAGATAGCCTTTGTGAGCAAAGACAGAATAGTTATTGAAAGCTTTTTACCTAAAACTTTAAAAAACAAGGAAATATATAGGGGGTAGTAGAATGAGCGAAGTCATAGTTATAACTTCAGGCAAAGGTGGCGTTGGTAAAACAACAACTGTAGCTAACTTAGGTACAGCACTTAGCTTAGAAAATAAAAAAACTGTTGTAGTAGATGCAGATATAGGACTTAGAAACTTAGACGTTGTTATGGGTCTAGAAAATAGAATAGTATATGATATAGTGGATGTGGTTGAAGGAACTTGTAAACTAAAACAAGCTTTAATAAAAGATAAAAGATTTGAAAATCTTTATTTATTACCGGCAGCACAAACTAGAGATAAAAATGCCGTATCTGTAGATCAAATGTCAGCGTTATGTGAAAAATTAAAAGAAAGCTTTGACTATGTAATAATAGATTGTCCGGCCGGTATTGAGCAAGGATTCAAAAATGCAATAGCAGGAGCTGATAGAGCTATTGTTGTTACTAACCCTGAAGTTTCTGCAGTAAGAGATGCAGACAGAATAATAGGATTATTAGAGGCTAATGAAATTAATGATATTAGATTAATAATCAATAGAATAAGACAAGATATGGTTAAAAGAGGGGACATGATGGATAAACATGATATAGTTGAAATATTAGCTATAGATTTAATTGGTATAGTTCCGGATGATGAAAGTATAATCATATCGACAAATAAAGGTGAACCAGCAATACTTGATTCTAAATCAAACGCTGGTAAGGCCTATAAAAATATTGCTCAAAGAATTTTGGGTAATAATATTCCAATTATGGAAGTAGAACAAGAAACTAACTTCTTTGGGAAAATCAAAAAAATGTTTGGCGTGGCTAAATAGAATAGGGGGATGTTCATGTTTGATCTTTTTAAAACATTTTCAAGTGAAAATAAGACTAGCAAAAATGTAGCAAAAGAAAGGTTAAAATTAGTTCTTGTACATGATAGAGTAGACTGTTCTCCACAACTTTTAAATATGATTAAAGATGATATACTAAAAGTTATTTCTAATTACGCTGAAATAGAAGAAGATGGTCTAGAAATAAAGATGTCAAAGACAAGAAGTGAGAATGGTGACAGACCTGTATCTGCCTTAGTTGCAAATATACCACTTAAGAATTTAAAAGACAGAAAAATATAAATTAGTCTTGAAAATAGGGGGATATACTTAAGGTATATTCCCTATTTTAATTGTAAGGAAATTATACACTATCATATTTGGGGATAATTTATAATTTCTAACTTCAAACTTTCGTATATATAATCAGAAAGATGGTGATGAATTGAGTAAATATAAAAATAAATTAAAACTTTTAAAACAATTAGATTGGAAGTTAATAGTTACACTATTATTAATATTTACTTATGGTATAGTTATACTTAGTAGTGCTACTCATGTAAATCAAACTGGAAACTATTCTAGATTAATAAAGCAAACTTTAGCATTTGTTTTAGGAATAATAATGGTTGTAGGTATATTGTTTTTAGATTACAATATGATAGGCAAATATTATAAAGAATTATATATAGCAAGTGTTGTATTATTAGTAGTTGTTTTAATTCCTGGTATAGGTAAAAATAGAGGAGGTGCCATGTCTACATTATCATTTGGACCTCTTGATTTACAAACTGCAGAATTAGTAAAATTAACTTTCATACTAAGTTATGCTAAGATAGTAGAACTTAAAAAGGAAAGATTAAATACTGCAAAGGATGTTATAAGGTTACTAATGTATGCAGCACCTATAGTAGGATTGCTTATAGCTCAGCCAGATTTAGGAACAGCTATAGTATTTTGTTGTATAATTGCTGGAATAATATTTACTGCAGGGATTGACTATAAAATATTAAGAAGAGTTATAATAGTAGGGATAATAGCTCTTCCATTAGTTTATTTAAGTATAGATGAATATCAGCAAAAAAGAATTTTAGGATTTTTACATCCAGAAGATACTACTATATCTGGGAATTATCAAGTTATGCAATCTAATATTGCCATAGGTTCTGGAGGACTAACAGGAAAAGGTCTGTTCAAAGGAACTCAAAATCAAGAAGATTTCTTACCAATACAAGATAGTGACTTTATATTTGCCGTTGTAGGAGAAGAACTGGGCGTAGTAGGTATGGTTGCTTTAATTGGATTGTATACATATTTCCTATATAGAATGTTGGTGATAGCTGCTGAATCTAAAGATGAGTATGGTTCATTGGTAGCAGTTGGGGTTACATCCATGTTTGCCTATCAGATTATTCAGAACATAGGAATGACAGTGTCATTGATACCAGTAACAGGTGTAACGTTGCCGTTTATAAGTTATGGAGGAAGTTCTGTGCTTACATCTATGGCCAACTTAGGATTGATTTTAAATGTATCTATGAGAAGAAAGAAAATTAACTTTTAATTAAGATAAGGGGGAAAAGATAAATATGAAAATGAATATAGCATTAGTTGCACATGATGAAATGAAAAATACTATGGTAGGTTTTTGTATTGCTTATGAAGAAATATTAAAAAAATATGGAATTTATGCAACAGGAACTACTGGAAAAAGAATAATGGATGAAACAAGTTTAACAATTAATAGATTGGCATCAGGTCCTCTTGGAGGAGACCAACAAATAGGATCTTTAATTGTTCAACAAGAGATTGATTTAGTTATATTTTTAAGAGACCCATTAACATCTCAAGCTCATGAACCAGATATACAAGCGCTTATTAGACTTTGTGATGTATATTGTGTTCCGGTGGCAACTAACTTAGCTAGTGCAGAAATATTTATCAAGGCATTGGATAGAGGAGAGTTTTCGTTTAGAGAAGTTAGAAAAACGAAAAGTCAAAGAATATAAAAAAAGTCTTACCAAATGATTAAAATCATTTGGTAAGACTTTTTTTTATTATTTAAGAAATTGTGCAAATTCAACTCCATAGTCGAAACATTCTTTGAATGTATCATCACTTGGGAAGAATTTCTTTTTAAGAGCTTCTTGTGGCACCTTGAATCCCATAGATTGGAATAAATTTTGTGCCATAGTGATTCCTTCGCCACTCCATCCATAAGAACCAAATACTCCAGCAATAGTTCCTTTATTAGCCATTGGATCTATTGTTGAGAATAAATCCCACATAGGTTTAACCATAGTTTTGTTTATTGTAGGAGAACCTACTAAAACAACTTTTGCATTTAATACAGCTGTATGCATCTCTTCTAATGATAATTTTTCTAAATCGTATAATTTAACTTTAACATCTTGAGATAATGCACCTTGTTGTATTTTTTTAGCCATATCAAAAGTATTAGTATAAGCTGATAGATAGAATATTGCCATTTCACCTTGGTTAGCTTCTTCTAAAGCTGTTTTTGACCATTCAACATATCTTGCTACTTGTTCCATTGGTCTTTGTGATAATATTGGACCATGAGAAGTTAAGATAGTATCAAAATCTAATTTTAATTCAACAACTTTATCAACAGCATCTAAAACGAATTTAGCATAAGGCTTAACTATACAATCGTAGTATAATTTTGCAGATTCTAAGTATCCTTCACCATCAATACCTTTTGCGTCAAATTCACTGTAGTGACATCCAAAAGCATCACAAGTTAATAAAGTTCTATCTTCTGGTATATAAGTAAACATTGTATCAGCCCAGTGTAAGAATGGAGCTTGTATAAATTCAAGTGTTTTACTTCCTATGTTTAATTTATCTCCAGTTTTAACAGTAGTGCAGTTGAAATCTCTGTTAACTTGATCAGATAAGTAAAGTTTAGCTGGACTTGTACAGATAACCTCAACATTTGGATTTATATCTAATATATATTTTAAACAACCAGCATGGTCTGGTTCAGTATGGTGAACTACTACATAGTCGATATCTTTAATATCAACTATTTCTTTTAAATTACTTAAAAATTCATCTTTAAAACAGTCTTTTACAGTATCGAATAAAACTATTTTTTCATCTTTTATTAAGTAAGAATTATAAGTTGTACCATATTTAGTTTCCATTATGATATCAAATATTTCTAAATCCTTATCTACTACACCAGTATAGAAAATACCTGGTTTTATTTCAAAAACGTTGCTCATTGCAAACCTCCTAGTAATAAAAAATCATATACTAAATTATATATACCCAAAAAGTTTTGAATTAAACTAAAAATATTATTAAGATTATTATTTTAGATATTTATATTTTTTACTCAAAAATTAGATAAAAACTTATGTTAAAAAAAGTATAACTAAGAAATAATAAAGTGATAATATAACTGAGGATATATTTATAAGATAAAAACCTAAAATATTTTGATACCAAATATTTTATAGTGTATAATAAAATTTATGTGAATTAAATTAGTTTATCGGAGGTTTCAATTTTAGATGGATAAATCAGAATTTAGAAAAATTTTAAAAAAAGTAGAAAAGCCAGCTAGATACTTAGGTAATGAAGTAAATTCAATACATAAAGATACTAGCAACAAAGACTTAATAAGATATGTTCAATGTTTCCCAGACTTATACGAAGTAGGAATGAGTCACTTAGGAAGTCAAATATTATACAGAGTATTAAATAGCGACGAAAATGTTTACTGTGAAAGACTTTATTCTCCTGCAATTGATATGGAGGAAATTTTAAGGGAAAAAGATATACCTTTATTCGCATTAGAATCAAGAGAAGCAATAACAAACTTTGATTTTGTTACATTTACTCTTCAATATGAACTTTCATATACTAATATATTAAATATATTAGATTTAGGTAAAATAGAAATACTTGCTAAGGATAGAAAACTAGATGATCCATTCGTAATGGTTGGTGGACCTTGTGCTTACAACTCAGAACCATTAGCAGATTTTGTTGATATAGTAATTCTTGGTGAAGGTGAAGAAGTTAACTTAGAAGTATTAAATGTATACAAAGAATGGAAGAAAAATAAAACAACAAGAGAAGACTTCTTAATGATGGCTTCTAAAATAGAAGGTGTTTACATACCAAGTTTTTATGATGTTACATATAATGAGGATAAAACAGTAAAAGAAACTGTTCCAAATAGAGAAGGAATACCAGCAAATCCTAGAAAAAGAATAATTAAAAATATGGATGAAGTACCTTATCCAGAAGCCTTAATAGTACCATATATAGAAACTGTTCATGAAAGAGTAGTTTTAGAGTTATTTAGAGGATGTACAAGAGGATGTAGATTCTGCCAAGCTGGTATGATTTATAGACCAATAAGAGAAAAAAGTATAGAAACTTTAAAAACATCTTTAGATAAATTAATAAAAAGTACTGGATATGATGAAATATCTCTATCTTCACTATCAACTAGTGACTACTCTAAACTAAGTGAACTTACAGATGTTTTAATAGAAGAATATGCAAGTAAAAATATAGGTATATCTCTACCATCGCTTAGACTTGATAACTTTACTATGGAAATAGCGGAAAAAATACAACAAGTTAGAAAATCAGGTCTTACATTTGCACCAGAGGCAGGAACTCAAAGAATGAGAGATGTTATAAATAAAGGTGTAAGTGAACAAGATTTAAAAGATGCTACAACAAAAGCGTTTGAAATGGGATGGCATAGTGTAAAATTATACTTCATGATAGGTCTTCCTACAGAAAGATATGAAGATTTAGATGGTATAAGAAACTTAGCTTATGATGTTATAGATACTTATAGACAAGTTCATGGCGGAAAACTATCTAGAAAATTCTCTGTAACTGTAAGTACATCAACATTTGTACCTAAACCATTTACTCCATTCCAATGGCATCCACAAGATACTCAGGATGTGGTAAGATATAAACAACAATACTTAGTAAAAGCTTTAAAAAATAGAGATATAAGATACAACTACCATGATTCAAAAACTAGTTTAATGGAAGCTGTAATATCTAGAGGAGATAGAAGAATAGGCAAAGTTATCTATGATGCTTTCAAAGCTGGAGCTAAATTTGATGGGTGGTCAGAATACTTCAATTTAGATATATGGGTTGAAGCTATGGAGAAAAATAACTTAGATATAAGCTGGTATGCTCATAGAGAAAGAAGTTATGATGAAGTATTCGCATGGGATCATATAGATGTTGGTGTATCTAAGAAATTCTTAATAAGAGAAAATGAAAAAGCTAAAAGTGACACAGTTACTCCGGATTGTAGACACAAATGTAATGCATGTGGTATAAATGCACATGATATAGGAAGGGGGATGTGTTAATTATGAAAATAATAAGAACGAAATTTAATAAAGAAGGAGATATGATTTATATATCTCATCTAGATTTACAACAATTATTACAAAGAGCATTTAGAAGAGCTGAAATAGATTTAGTTCATTCACAAGGGTTCAATCCACATCCTAAGATAAGTTACGGAAATGCTTTAGCTCTTGGAACAGAAAGTCAAGGAGAATATGTTGACGTTGAAATAGAAGAGGACCTAAGTGTAGAAGAATATCTAAACAGAATGAACGCACAATTACCACAAGGTATAAAATTTATAGAAGCTAAAGAAATAGATAAGCAAGAGCCATCTTTAGCATCTGTTATAGAATATGGAGAATATATATTTACAATAGAAACAGAAAAGACTTTAACTAAAGAATATGTAAAAAGTAAAATATTAGAGTTTATGTCTCAAGATGAAATAATGATTACTAAGAAAAATAAAAAAGGTAAAATAGTAGAATCTGATATAAGACCTATGATTAGGAATTTTGATTTACTAGATGTACAAGATAATGTGTTAACTTTAGAGGCAACAATAGCTACAGGATCTAAGGCTAATTTAAATACTAATATATTTATACCTAAAATATTAGATTTATTAGAATTAGATATGGATCCTTTAGATGTAGATATATTAAGAAGAGATTTATATAAATTACAGGATGGTCAATTAGTATCTCCTATGTAAAAAAAGGTGGTTTATGCTACCTTTTTTTTATTATAATAAGATATATATAAGTAGTAATTTAAGGAGAATTAAA